>Ga0210396_10001982_pt1 | contig 21202 bp, 23 predicted proteins | sample IncBWH17OmetaG_FD_155466 | JGI IMG/M metagenome (GOLD analysis project Ga0210396, IMG submission 155466) | Forest soil microbial communities from Barre Woods Harvard Forest LTER site, Petersham, Massachusetts, United States - Inc-BW-H-17-O ... | reverse complement strand
CCGCACGGCCCCGACCAATGCTGCGCTCACTGCGCCTGTGTAGAGCACCAAAGCGGTGCCGTCGTTTGTGAGTCCCTCCCCTTCGACGATTGTTGCAAGCCGCTCCGGCACGTCCAGTCGTTTGAAGACGGACGTCGCCGCAACCGCATCTGTCGGTGCTACAACCACTCCGGCTATCACGGCCACCACCGGTGGCACACCCGCTACGCCCACCAATACCCCGGCGACCGCGACCGTGGTGACGATCACCAGTCCCACCGAAAGCAGACCGATCGAACGGGCATTGGCACGAAGGTCGTCTGGTGCAATGAAATACGCCGCGTAATACAGCAATGGCGGCAGAAACACATAGAACACGACATCGGGCGACAGCTGCGGCACGCTGACCCCCGGCAACCAGGCAAGCACTGCACCGACAGCTACCAGCAGGACGGGATACGGCACGCCGACCCGGTCAGCCAGCCATACCGCCGCCACGGCCAATAGCGGTCCGCAAAGCAGCAGAATCCCGTAACCTGCCGGATTCACAACCGCACCTCCCAATGCCGCGGCCGCATATTGATGAGCCGCCCGGCCGCTGCGGTGATTGGCTGACTCAGCCTAATGGTCCGGTGAACTGTGTTATTGAGACCATGATCGGAGAACGGGTATGACCATTGCTGACGACGCGAGTGGTGACGGGGTGGTCGACTCGCCGAACGACCGCTGGCTTACACCCGGTGTCGGTGCAGTCGGGGCGGCGAGCTTCTTCTCTGATTCTGGTCATGAGATGACGACGTCGTTGCTGCCGGCATTCCTCACCGGCACGCTGGGAGCATCGGCGGCAGCACTTGGCGTGATCGACGGGATCAGTGACGCGCTGATCGGTGTAATGAAGCTGATCGGCGGGCCGTTGGCGAATGACCCGCACCGGCGTTCACGGACCGCGGCTGGTGGTTATCTGGGCACCGCGGTGGCGACGGGAGCGATCGGTGCGGCGATAACCCTATGGCAGGTCGGTGCGCTGCGCGCGATCGCCTGGTTGTCCCGGGGCTTACGATCTCCGGCCCGCGATGCGTTACTGGCTTCTCTTTGCCCAACATCAGCGCAGGGGAGGGCTTTCGGGCTCGAAAGGGCGGGCGACAACCTTGGCGCGGTCGCGGGTCCGTTGCTCGCGGCCGGCTTGGTGACGTGGGTCGGTATTCGGCCGGCGCTATATCTGGCGGCGGTTCCGGGTTTGTTTGCGGCAATCGCGATCATCGTGGCCGCACGCGAGTCGCGGCGCAGGGTGCACACCGGTGGCGGGTCCTCACCGCGTCGGCTTGAGTTGCGCGCATTGCGCGATGCCGGGATGCTCCGCGCGTTATTGCCGATGCTGCTCTTCGAGTTCGGCAACCTCGCGACAACTCTGCTGATTTTGCGCGCCACCCAGCTCCTGACCTCGTCGCAGCGATCGGTTGCGACGGCGACCTCGGTGGCGATTCTGATCTATGCGGGACACAACGTGGTCGCGACGTTGGCTTCGCTGGTCGCGGGGCGGTGGTATGACCGGGTCGGTCCGCGGAGGGTATTCGCGGCCGGCGCCGCTGTGTATGTCATCGCCTACGGCGCGTTCTCCGCGGGTTTTCATGGTGTGATCGCCGTTGCGCTGGCTTTTGCGGCGGCGGGGGCGGGTATCGGACTTGCCGAGCCGACTGAATCAGCGGTGGTTGCGCAGTTGCTTCCGGACAGGCTGCGCGGCAGCGGGTTCGGAGTGTTAGGAGCGGTTCAGGCGACAGGTGACGTGGTGGCGACAGTCGTCGCCGGGTTGCTGTACACGCTGGTCTCGCCCGCGGCGGCGTTCGGCTACGCGGCAACCTGGATGCTCGCGGCGGCCATCGCTTCGGGAACGCTGCGCCGGTCACCGCCGGGAAAGCAGCACACGAGCTGACGGTGCCCCGGCCATTACCCGAGAAAGCGTCGCTTTTGCTGCGTGACCTCCTCGGCGGTCATCAGCCCGGACTCGGCCAGCTTGGCGAGCAGCGATTGCGCCCGTGTGGCAAGCTCGCGCAACTCGGTGGCGATCTCGGTTACCGCCTCGCTCGGCGGCCGCTGCGGCGGCTTCGGGTTCTCCCGGGGTGTCGTCCTGATGCGCTGATCACCGCGTCCCAGGGAAGCACTGCTGCCGACAGCGCCCCCGGCCGCACCGGCGAGGCCCATATTGCTGAACACGTTTCCGGAACTACCCGCAGCCATTTCGGGAGCGGCCTGCGCGGCGGTGATGGGCAGTGTGTAGGCGACCCGGCGAATTTCGGGGGCCGCCACCGTCCACGCCGATGGCACGGACAGCCTGCCGACCGTGTTTGCCTGGCCCAGGCCGGCGGATACGGATGCCTCCGCCGCGTTCGACGGTGCACCGACGCTGCCCTGGCCGCCCCAGAACCATTCCGGCAGCTTGGCGGCGCCCGGCCCATAGCCCGTGTAGGGCCCCTGGCCGTGAGCGAAGTCACGGTCGGCATTGATCTCAAAGCCGCGGAAGTTGGTCCCGACCCCCGTGAACGCTGCCGCGATGCCTGTCGACGTGGAGCCGATAGAAGTCGTGCCTATTGGGATTTCCAGGAGCGTCAGGGCGACCGAGATCGGGCTCAGCAGATCAGACAGGCTCGCCGATGGCGGCGCCGCCGCCGCGGACGAGGCGAGCCCCTGCAGAGCCTGGGGGACCGCGTTGATCACCCGCGAGCCGCTCATCATGGACGACTGCGCGACCGCGCTAGCCTGGCTGCCCGCCCCAGCCGGATTCGTGGTCGGCGGCGGCGAGGTGAACGGCGTCAACGTCGATGCCGCCGCCGCCGAGCCGGCATAGCCGTACATCGCCGCGGCGTCCTGGGCCCACATCTCGGCGTAGTCGGTTTCGGTGGCCGCGATCGCCGCGGTGTTCTGCCCCAGGACGTTGGTCGCAATCAGGGTCATCAGAAGGCTGCGGTTGGCCGCGATCAGCGGTGGCGGCACCGTCATTGCGAACGCCGCCTCGTAGGCCGCTGCTGCAGCTTTGGCCTGTGTGGCAGTCTGTTCAGCTTGCGCCGCGGTCGTCGTCATCCACTCCATGTACGGTGCGGCCGCTGCCGCCATCGTGGCCGACGACGGACCGAGCCAAGGCCCGCCGCTCAACTCGGAGATCGCCGAACCGTAGGAAGCTGTCGTGGATTGAAGCTCGGCGGCCAGCCCATCCCATGCGGCCGCCGCCGCCAGCATCGGCCCCGAGCCGGGGCCGGCATACATCCTGCCGGAGTTGACCTCCGGCGGTAGCATCGTGAAATCCATTGCCGTATCCCGTCTTAACCGGTCGCTACGGCATTAGCGGCTTCGGTGGCCGCGTATGACGTCGCGCTTGTCCCGAGCGTGCTGACGAACAACTGATGAATCGCCTCTGCCTGAGCGCCGATCGCCTGGTACATCTGCGCGTGGACAGCGAATTGGGTGGCCGTCAGCGCCGACACCTCGTCGGCAGCGGCGGGTACCACGCCCGTCGTCGGCGCCGCGGCAGCGGAGTTCTGTGCGCTCATCATGGTGCCGATTCCCGCCAGGTTGGCGGCCGCGGCGCTCAGCGCCTCCGGTTGTGTCGTGACAAATGACATCGGTCTTCCTCTCATTAGGTGTCAATTGCGGTTGACGATCTCTGTAGAACAGCATGCTGCTGCGCGATGGCGCGTGACTTCAGGTGAACTACATTGATTCCGCCGCGCAAAAAGGGATCTTGACTCACTGGTCCCACCCCGCCTTCTGACCCAGTGCACTACGGGTAGAAGCCATCAGCCGGTACGGCAGTTAAAGGCGAGCTTCATCGCCTGAACGCGATGTTAACGGCGGTTTAACTCCGGACGCAATGCGGCGCACTTGCCGGCTGTGGATTGCCGCACAACTGGGGATAACCGGTCGCCATCTCGCAGCGATGGCCGCGCGGTGGATATCGGCGTCGGTGCCCTGCCGCAGTGTGGCGGCATGACGATGTTGACGCGAGCCGAAATCGGGGCGCTCGGCGAGCGGTTGGCCGCAGATCACCTGACCGGACTGGGGCTGCGGATCCTGACCCGCAACTGGCGTTGCCGATATGGCGAGTTGGATGTGATCGCCGTCGACCCGATCACCAACACGGTGGTGTTCGTCGAGGTCAAGACCCGCACCGGCGACGGTTTCGGTGGTCTAGCGCAAGCGGTGACCGCGCAGAAGGCGCGTCGGCTGCGTCGGCTGGCGGCGATCTGGCTGGCCTCCCAGGACGAGCGCTGGACGGCGGTCCGCATCGACGTGATCGGCGTGCGGATCGGCCGACGCCGCACCCCGGAGATCACTCACCTGCAGGGCATCGGCTGATGGCGCTCGGGCGCGCGTTCTCGGTCGCGGTGCTGGGATTGGACGGCCAGATCGTGGAGATCGAAGCCGATATCACTTCGGGTCTGCCGGGCGTGCACCTGGTGGGTCTGCCCGATGCCGCGTTGCAGGAGTCAAGAGATCGGGTGCGCGCAGCGATCACCAACTGCAACAACCGCTGGCCGATGTCTCGTCTGACGCTGGCGCTTTCACCGGCAACGTTGCCGAAAGTGGGCTCGGTGTACGACCTGGCACTAGCGGCCGCGGTGTTGTCGGCACAGCGGAAGGCCCCGTGGCGGCAGCTGGAAACCGTAGTGGTGCTGGGCGAGTTGGCTCTAGACGGACGGGTCCGGCCGGTGCGCGGGGTGCTGCCGGCCGTGCTGGCGGCCAGGCTTGCGGGCTGGCGGGCCGCGGTGGTTCCGGTCGAGAACCTTCCTGAAGCCAGCCTGGTCGACGGCATCGAGGTCTGGGGTGTGCGCACCCTGGCCCAGCTGCAGGGCTGGCTCAGCGGGTCGGTGCGGCTCGACGATCGAATCAGCGAGACGGTTCCGGCAGCTGAGCCGTCGGCGGATCTGGCAGACGTGGTGGGGCAGGCGCAGGCCCGCTTCGCTGTCGAGGTGGCCGCTGCCGGAGCGCATCACCTGATGCTCACCGGCCCACCGGGCGTGGGTAAAACCATGCTGGCACAACGTCTTCCGGGTCTACTTCCATTACTGTCGGACAGCGAGTCGTTGGAGGTCACCGCGATTCACTCGGTGGCCGGCCTGCTGTCGGATGCCACCCCGCTGATCACCCGGCCGCCGTTCGTGGCGCCGCATCACAGTTCCAGTGTCGCGGCACTCGTCGGCGGCGGTTCGGGAATGGCCCGGCCCGGTGCTATCAGCCGGGCGCACCGCGGGGTGCTCTTCCTCGACGAATGCGCCGAGATCGGCGTCAGCGTATTAGAGGCATTGCGAACACCGTTGGAGGACGGGGAGATTCGCCTCGCTCGCCGAGATGGGGTGGCGCGCTATCCGGCCCGCTTTCAACTTGTTCTGGCCGCCAACCCGTGTCCATGTGCGCCGGCCGACCCGCGCGACTGCATCTGCGCGGCAGCGGTCAAACGCCGCTATCTCGGCCGGCTGTCCGGGCCGCTGCTGGACCGAGTCGACTTGCGAGTGGAGATGCATCCGGTGCGGATGAGCGCGTTCGGGACTACCGACGCCGAGTCGACGGCCCAGGTCCGTCACCGGGTGAGATTGGCCCGTGATGCGGCGTCGCAGCGTTGGCGCGCACACGGATTCCGCACCAACGCCGAGGTCAGCGGAACGCTGCTGCGGCGTCGATTTCGGCCCGGCAATGCGGCGATGCAGCCGCTGCGGACCGCGCTGGATCGCGGGCTGCTGAGCATTCGCGGCGTCGACCGCACATTGCGGGTCGCGTGGACGCTGGCCGACCTGGCCGGTCGCACATCACCCGGACGCGACGAGGTGGCCGTCGCACTGAGCTTCCGCCAGCCGGGGGCCGCGCGATGACCGATCCGACACTGCAAGCTTGGGCCTACCTGTCCCGGGTTGTCGAACCGCCTTGCGCTGAGCTCGCCGCCCTGGTGCACCGGGTTGGTCCGGTCGACGCCGCCGAACGGGTGCGACGAGGCAAGGTCGACGACGTCCTGGCTCGCCACACCGAAGCCAGGCGTGAAATCGACCGGGCCGCAGAAGATCTCGAGCTGCTCGCGCGTCGCGGTGGTCGCCTGATCACACCCGACCAGGACGAGTGGCCGACGTTGGCGTTCGCCGCGTTTGGTAGTGGCGCAGCCGTGTCCAAGCCGCAGGGCAGAGCACCGCTGGTGTTGTGGGCGTTGGGGCCGGCGCGGCTGAACGATACGGCCGCGCGGGCGGCCGCCGTCGTCGGAACCCGGGCGGCGACAAGCTATGGCGAGCAGGTGGCGGCGGACCTGGCGGCCGGGCTGGCCGAGCACGACGTCGCGGTGGTTTCCGGCGGGGCTTACGGCATCGACGGCGCGGCCCACCGCGCGGCACTGGCAGCCGACGGCGTCACCGTCGGAGTCCTGGCCGGAGGGCTTGATATTCCCTATCCCGCAGGCCATTCCGCGTTGCTGCATCGCATCGGCGCCGACGGGCTGTTGGTCACCGAATACCCGCCGGGGGTGCGGCCGGCCCGGCACCGGTTCCTGACGCGCAACCGGTTGGTGGCCGCGTGTGCCGGGGCAGCGGTGGTGGTGGAGGCCGGTTTGCGCAGCGGCGCAGCGAACACCGCCGCCTGGGCGCGGGTGTTGGGCAGGGTTGTCGGTGCGGTGCCCGGGCCGGTGACCTCGTCGGCCTCGACAGGGTGCCACGCCCTGCTGCGCGCCGGCGCCGAGGTAATCACCCGCGCCGAGGACATCATCGAGGTGGTCGGCCGCATCGGTGAGTTGGCTCCTGACGAACCCCGCCCGGCGACCGCGCTCGACGGGCTCGGCGACGAGGAGCGACGGGTGTATGAGGCGCTGCCGGGGCGCGGGGCTGCCACCGTCGATGAGATCGCGGTGGCTGCCGCAGTGGAGCCCGCGCGAATATTGGCGCCGCTGGCGATGCTGGAAGTTGCCGGTCTGGCGGAGCGTCACGACGGTCGCTGGCGAATCGTCCGGAATCGCACACGAACAGCGTGACCGCGGCGACTCGTATAGTCGACAGGGTCAACTCTAAAAGGGGAGGAACCAGGTGCCCGGTCGACCAGTGCACACTTTCGAAGTGGTGGGCAGCGAAGAACTCACGTCGCACATGGTCCGAATTGTCCTCGGCGGCAGCGGTTTCGACGCGTTTGCGCCCAGCGAGTTCACCGACTCCTACGTGAAGCTGGTCTTCGTCGCCGACGACGTCGATATGGCCGCGCTGCCCCGACCGCTGACGCTGGACAGCTTCGGCGACCTACCCGCCGCCAAGCAGCCAGTGGTCCGGACGATGACCGTGCGGCGCGCCGACCCGGCCGCCCGCGAGATCGCCATCGACGTCGCGGTACACGGTGAGCACGGGGCCGCCGGACTGTGGGCCGCCGCAGCCGAGCCCGGCCAGCCGGTGTACCTGATGGGGCCCGCTGGCGCGTACGCCCCCGATCCGGCCGCCGACTGGCACTTACTGGCCGGCGACGAGACCGCCCTGCCGGCCATCAGCGTTGCGCTGGAAGCGTTGCCCGCCAGCGCAATCGGCCAGGTGTTCATCGAGACCGCCGAGCCCGAGGACGAAATCCCGCTGACTGCCCCGGAGGGTGTCCAGATCAATTGGATTTACCGCGGCGGTCGAGCCGATCTGGTCGGAGAGGACCGAGCCGGCGACCATGCGCCGCTGATCGAGGCGGTCAAATCCGCCCGGTGGCTTCCCGGACAGGTGCACGCCTTCGTCCACGGTGAAGCGCAGGCCGTCATGCACAACCTTCGGCCCTATATCCGCAAAGAACGCGAAGTCGACGCGAAGTGGGCGTCGATATCGGGTTACTGGCGGCGCGGTCGCACCGAAGAGACGTTCCGGCAGTGGAAGAAAGAACTCGCGGCCGCCGAGGCCGGGGCTCAGTAAGGCCTCGTCAGCCCGACTGCCGGCTGGCATGCTCATCGCATGGCATTCGGCGACTATCAGAACGAGATCTACTTCCAAGGCTTGGCCGGAGTCGCGCCATCGCTGCCGATGGTCTTCGTGGAACTGGAAGCCAAGGCCGAGAAGGCATTGCCGCCGTCGGTGTGGTCATACGTTGCGGGCGGGGCGGGCGACGAGCGCACCCAGCGGGCCAATTGCGAAGCTTTCCAGCGATGGGGACTGATCCCGCGCATGTTCGTCGGCGCCGCGCAACGCGATCTATCCGTTGAATTGTTCGGACTGACCCTGCCGACCCCGCTGTTCATGGCGCCGATCGGTGTGATCGGGTTGTGCGCCCAGGACGGCCACGGCGACCTGGCCACCGCGCGCGCTGCCGCGCGCACCGGAGTTCCCATGGTGATGTCGACGTTGACGGCCGACCCGCTCGAAGATGTCGCCGCCGAGTTCGGCGAAACCCCCGGGTTCTTCCAGCTCTATACCCCGACCGACCGTGAGCTGGCCGCCAGCCTGGTGCATCGCGCCGAGGCGGCCGGCTTCAAGGGCATCGTCGTCACCCTCGACACCTGGGTTACCGGCTGGCGCCCGCGCGACTTGAGCACGTCGAACTTCCCCCAGTTGCGCGGACACTGCCTGACCAACTACAGCAGCGACCCGGTGTTCCGCGCGAGCCTGGCGCAGACCCCGGAAGAGAACCCGCAGGGCGTCGTGCTGCGCTGGGTGCAGGTCTTCGGCAACCCGTTGACGTGGGACGACCTGCCGTGGCTGCGCTCGCTGACCAAGCTGCCGCTGATCGTCAAGGGCATCTGTCACCCCGACGATGCGCGTCGCGCCAAGGATGGCGGTGTCGACGGCATCTACTGCTCCACCCACGGTGGCCGGCAGGCCAACGGCGGGCTGCCCGCGCTGGACTGCCTGCCGGGCGTGGTCGAGGCCGCCGACGGGTTGCCGGTGCTATTCGACTCCGGGATCCGCAGCGGCGCCGACGTCGTCAAAGCGCTGGCGCTCGGCGCGACCGCGGTGGGCGTCGGGCGCCCCTACGCCTACGGCCTGGCGCTGGGCGGTGCCGACGGCATCGTGCACGTGCTGCGCTCGTTGTTGGCCGAAGCCGACCTGACCATGGCCGTCGACGGATATCCATCGCTGGCTGATCTCACTCCGGACACCCTGCGGCGCGTCACCTGAGCCAGGCCGCGGATCTCTGCGACCGTGGGGTAGTGGAGGCGATCCTCGACGAGTTCGACAACTATCTGGCGCTCCAACGCGGTCGCTCGACCCATACCCGCCGCGCATACCTGGGCGATCTGCGGGCGTTGTTCGCCTTCCTCGACGATCGCGCGCCCGGGACCGACCTGCAGGCATTGAGCTTGCCGGTGCTGCGGTCGTGGCTCGCCGCGGGGGCAGGGGCCGGTGCGGCCCGCACTACGTTGGCGCGCCGCACCTCGGCGGTCAAGGCGTTCACCGCGTGGGCGGTGCGGCGAGGGCTGCTGACCGGCGACCCGGCTGCCCGGCTGCAGACGCCCAAGACGCGTCGCACGTTGCCGTCGGTGTTGCGACAAGACCAGGCCCTTGCCGCCATGTCAGCCGCGAAATCCGGTTCCCAGCAAGGTGATCCGCTCGCGCTACGGGATCGGTTGATCGTCGAGTTGCTGTATGCCACCGGCATCCGGGTCAGCGAGCTGTGCGGCCTGGACATCGACGACGTCGACAACGGGCACCGGCTGCTGCGCGTACTCGGTAAAGGCAACAAGCAGCGCAGCGCCCCGTTCGGGGGACCGGCCGCCGATGCGTTGCGCGACTGGCTGGCCGACGGGCGTCCGGCGCTGGTCACCGCGGAGTCCGGGCCGGCATTGCTGCTGGGCGCCCGTGGTGGGCGGCTCGACGTGCGCCAAGCACGCACCGTCGTGCACCAGACCGTCGCCGCAGTCGACGGCGCACCCGACATGGGGCCGCATGGTCTGCGCCACAGCGCGGCCACCCACCTGCTCGAGGGCGGGGCTGACTTGCGCGTCGTACAGGAATTGCTCGGCCATTCCAGCCTGGCCACCACCCAGCTCTACACCCATGTCACGGTCGCCCGATTACGGGCGGTGCACGACCAAGCCCATCCGCGGGCCTAACCCGCGCCATCAGCCCCGCAGTGGTTTGAGCCGGATGGGTGTGGACGCCAGCAACCCCAGCGGATCGACATAGTCGGCGCGGGCGGCCGGACCCCACATCGCTCCCCAGTGCAGGCACGCTGCGACCGGACAGCCCGGGTGTCCTGCCAACAATTCACCGATCACCGCGCCGGCGGCCAACAGTTGCCCGATCCGCACGCTGGCCCGCACCGGCTCGTAGCTAGTGTGCAAGCCGCCCGGGTGGGCCAGCGACACCAGCTGACGGCCGGCCAGCGTCCCGGCATACACGACAGTCGCGGCAGCCGCGGCGTAAACCGGCTGGCCGGGGGTGCCCGCCAGGTCCACCCCGCGATGGCCGCGGTTCCAGTTCGGTGACGGCGCATCGAAGGTTCGCAGCACCGCCGGGTGTGGCCGCAGCGGCCACTGGAGCCGGGCGTCTTCGCCGTGAGCCGGGAACGCACAGACCAGCGCCGCGGCCAAGATCGTCGCCACCCATCGCATATCTTCAGTTCACCGCGGCATCCGCAACGCGGCCAGCCAGCGCTGTGGACAAAGCACCTGGCCGAACCGTGTAAACTCCTTCCCGCAGCCCGTATCTACGAGCTGACTTCGCGCGTCTGCACCGCGTCTCTGAGTTCCACCAGGAGTTCGCACCGCATGCCGGGCGGTCCCGTCCACGACGGGTCCGGCATCGCCGCAGCCGCCAGGGCCCGGCTTCACCCGACGCCGGGCGACAACCGACACAAAGGAATGGCCAACAATGGCTGTTGTAACCATGAAGCAGCTGCTCGACAGCGGCACCCACTTCGGGCATCAGACCCGTCGCTGGAACCCCAAGATGAAGCGGTTCATCTTCACCGACCGCAACGGCATCTACATCATCGACCTGCAGCAGACGCTGACCTTCATCGACAAGGCGTACGAGTTCGTCAAAGAAACCGTCGCCCACGGTGGCAGCGTCATGTTCGTAGGTACCAAGAAGCAGGCGCAGGAGTCCATCGCCGCCGAAGCGACCCGCGTCGGCATGCCGTACGTGAACCAGCGCTGGCTGGGCGGCATGCTCACCAACTTCTCCACCGTGCACAAGCGGTTGCAGCGGCTCAAGGAGCTCGAGGCGATGGAGCAGACCGGTGGCTTTGAGGGCCGCACCAAGAAAGAAATCTTGATGCTGACCCGCGAAAAGAACAAGCTCGAGCGCAGCCTCGGCGGTATCCGCGACATGGCGAAGGTGCCGTCGGCGGTCTGGGTCGTCGACACCAACAAGGAACACATCGCCGTCGGCGAGGCCCGCAAGTTGGGTATCCCGGTGATCGCGATCCTGGACACCAACTGCGACCCCGACCTGGTCGACTATCCGATCCCGGGCAATGACGACGCGATTCGCTCGGCGGCCCTGCTGACCAAGGTGATCGCCTCCGCGGTGGCCGAGGGCCTGCAGGCGCGTGCCGGCCTGGGCCGCGGTGACGGCAAGCCCGAGGCGGAAGCCGCCGAACCGCTCGCCGAATGGGAGCAGGAGCTGCTGGCCTCTGCAACAGCCACGGCGTCGGTGACGACTGCTCCAACGGAACCGGCCCCAGGCGCAACCGAATCAACCCCCACGGAAGGCTGATATGGCCAACTTCACCGCTGCCGACGTCAAGCGGCTTCGCGAGCTGACCGGCGCCGGCATGCTCGACTGTAAGAACGCACTGGCCGAAACCGACGGCGACTTCGACCAGGCCGTCGAGGCGCTGCGGATCAAGGGCGCCAAGGACGTCGGCAAGCGCGCCGAGCGGGCCACCGCCGAGGGCTTGGTCGCCGCCAAGGGCGGCGCGTTGATCGAGCTGAACAGCGAGACCGACTTCGTCGCCAAAAACGCAGAATTCCAGAAGCTCGCCGAGGAAATCGTCGCCGCGGCGGCCAAGTCCAAGGCCGCCGACGTCGATGCCCTCAAAGCGGCTTCGATTTCCGGGGGCCAGGCGACAACTACCGTCGAGCAGGCAATTGCCGAGCTCTCCGCCAGGATCGGGGAGAAGCTCGAACTGCGCCGGGTGGCATTTTTCGACGGCACCGTCGAAACCTACCTGCACAAGCGCGCGGCCGATCTGCCGCCGGGCGTCGGTGTCCTGGTCGAATACGGTCCGGGTAACGACCCGGACACCAGCACAGCCGCTGCGCACGCCGTCGCGCTGCAGATCGCCGCGCTCAAGGCCCGCTACCTGAGCCGCGACGATGTCCCTGAGGACGTGGTGGCCAGCGAACGACGTATCGCCGAAGAGACCTCGCGCGCGGAAGGCAAGCCCGAACAGGCGCTACCCAAGATCGTCGAGGGCCGACTGGGTGGATTCTTCAAAGACGTCGTGTTGCTCGAGCAGCCGTCGGTGTCGGACAACAAGAAGACGGTCAAGGCGCTGCTCGACGAGGCCGGCGTCACGGTGACGCGGTTCGTCCGGTTCGAGGTCGGCCAGCAGTAGCATCAGCCGGATGCGACACGTGCACGCATTCGGCGACGACGCGCTCGGCGACTTCGACGCGGTCGGTCTGGTCGATGCCATCAAGTCCGGTCGGGTAGGCAGAGGCGAGGTCGTCGAGGCGGCCATCGCCCGCACCGAAGCCGTCAACCCCGAGCTGAATGGCTTGGCGTATCAGGCATTCGACCGAGCCCGGGCCGAGGCCGCGAAGGCGGCTGAATCGTCCGCGCCGGCCAGGGATGGCTTTTTCAGCGGCGTGCCCACGTTTGTCAAGGACAACGTCGACGTCGCCGGACTGCCGACGATGCTGGGCACCGACGCGTGGCCACCGCGGCCGGCCGAGGTCGACGGCGAGTTCACCCGCCTGTACCTGGCCACCGGGGTGACGTCGCTGGGCAAAACCCAGATGTCGGAGTACGGCTTCAGCGCCTCGGCCGAACACCCCCGGCTCGGACCGGTGCGCAATCCGTGGAACACCGACTACACCGCGGGCGCGTCGTCGTCGGGCTCCGGCGCCTTTGTTGCCGCCGGCGCGGTGCCGATCGCACATGCCAACGACGGCGGCGGCTCGATCCGAATCCCTGCGTCCTGCAACGGACTCGTGGGGTTGAAGCCCTCCCGTGGCCGGCTGCCTCTGGACAAGGAGGTGAGTCGGATGCCGATTCGCCTCGTCGCCAATGGGATGCTCAGCCGATCGGTGCGCGACACCGCGGCGTTCTACCGGGAAGCCGAGCGCATCTGGCGTGCGCCGAAGCTGCCGCCGATCGGGGACGTGAAGCACGCTGGCAAGCAGCGGCTGAGGATCGCCGTCACCACCCACTCGGTGCTGCGGGAGTGCAGCCCCGAACTGCGTGAGCTGACGCTCAAATCCGCCGGGCTGTTAGAAGAGCTCGGACACCAGGTCGACCACCTCGAAAAGCCTCCGGTGCCTGCTAGCTTCGCCTCCGACTTCGTCTTGTACTGGGGGCTGCTGGCGATGGGCCAGATTCGGCTCAACCGGCGCGCCATCGGCGACGCGTTCGATGTCACCCGATTGGACAACCTGTCACGGGGCCTGGACCGGCACGCGCGCCGCAATATGCATCGCCTCCCGCTGGCGCTCATGCGTTTGGCCGGCGCGCGGCGCCACACTGCGCGCCTCGCCCGAATCTATGACGTGGTGCTGACACCGACGGTGGCCGGCGAGACGCCGCGGATCGGCTACCTCGACCCGACAGCCGACTATCAGCAAATCATTGACCGGCTGGAGGAATGGGTCGCGTTCACGCCGCTGCAGAACGTCACCGGAGAGCCCGCTATCTCGTTGCCGCTGGCCCTATCCGCGAACGGGTTACCGGTGGGGATGATGTTCGCCGCGCCGATGGGACAGGAAGTCCGGCTGCTGGAATTGGCCTGCGAACTCGAACAGGCCCGGCCCTGGGCCCGTATCGACCAGACCTAGTCAGGTCCCAGAGCGTCCAACATCCGTTTGAACTCACGCTGGTCTGCTGCGGACAGCTTGGCCAGCACGCGGGCGTCGGCCTCCCGAACGGCAACCTCGGCATGCTTCAACAGCGCGCGGCCATCTCCGGTGAGCGAGGCCGGCAGCGCACGACCGGACGCCACCGACGCGGGCCGGGTTACCACGCGCGCGTTTTCCAACCTGTGCAACACCGTGTTCATCGCCTGCGGTGAGACGTTGCCCAGCCGGGACAGTTCGGCGCTGGACAGCCCGGGAGTCATGGAAAGCATTCGCATGCAGACAAATTCGGGCAGCGTGAGGCTGAGCGGGCTCAGCGCCGCCGCCACTTCCGGCCGCAGCGCGGCGACCACCTGATGCAGCAGGTACCCAAGTGGTGCGTCTTCGGTTGTGCTCATATCAACCATATTGACATATATCAGCTGGGTTGATATACCTGGGCTATGACTGAAGCGCAGAATTTCGATTTCGATTTCGATCCGGCCTACCGTGGCGAGACCGCCGAGTTCGGGGCGGGCGCTCGACCGCCATGGAGTCTGGGTGAGCCGCAACCGGAGATCGCCGCGCTCATCGACCAGGGCAAAATCAAGGGTGTTGTGCTCGACGCCGGCTGCGGCGAGGCGGCGTTGTCGATGCACATGGCGGCGTTGGGGCACAACACCGTCGGGCTGGATGCTTCGCCCACCGCGATCAAGTTGGCCAAGGCCGAGGCTGCCAGGCGGGGGTTGACGACCGCCTCGTTCGAGGTCGCCGACATCACTGACTTCACCAGCTATCCGACCGGTTCCGAAGGCCGGTTCGACACGATCGTGGACAGCACGCTGTTCCATTCCATGCCCGTCGAACTGCGACACGGATACCAGCGGTCGATCGTCCGGGCTGCCGCGCCAGGCGCGTCGTACTACGTGCTGGTCTTCGATCGCACCGGGATGCCCGACGGTCCGGCCAACCCGGTCACTGAAGACGAGTTGCGCGACGTTGTGTCGCAGTACTGGGCCGTCGACGAGATCCGGCCGGCCAGGATCCACGCCAACTTCGCCGACGACGGTCGGCCCGAGTTTCCCTTTACAGACGTCCGCGACGAGGGCAACGGGCGCAAATCTGTGCCGGCATGGCTGCTGTCTGCACACTTGGCCTGACCGCCAAGCCGCGAAAGTCGTTATCGCCGAGGGAGTTGGCCCGGCGCGCGATGCCGCAGCTGAGCACGGCCGCCGTCGGCACATCGGTGCGTCGGCCGGCCTGCACGTCCCAGACGGTGTCGCCGAGAAAGATCGCCCCGGTCGGATCGGCCTCGATGCGATTGCCCGGCGCGGACATGGGGTAATCCCGGAGAAACCCTGAGAGCTCGCCTTTGTCATGGCGCAGCAGTCAGCCGAGGGATAACACCACGAGGATCGCGAGAACACCCATGCCGAAGACAACCAAGGGCGGCGAGCCCAAGAAGAACGAGTTGCCGAGCACGCTGCAACGTTCCGGCGCCAAAGCGCAGCGCACGTTCGCCAAAGCGCATGACGCTGGCGCTGAACAGTACGGCAGCGAGGAGCGCGCCCACCGAGTCGCCTACGCGGCCCTCAAACACAGCTTCGAGAAAGTCGGCGATCGTTGGGAACGCAAGAGGCGGAAGGGCCCCTCGGACGCACGCGCCGAGCGGGGCGGCTTGGACAACCCCATCCCGTCGGCTGAGGGCGTCGACGCCAACGCGAGCAAGAGACATCTGCTCGACGTCGCCCGCCGACTCGACGTCCGCGGAAGGTCGACGATGGACAAATCTGAATTGGTCGACGCGATCAAGAAGCACAATCGTCGGGCCCGGGGCCGGTAAGCGCCCCCGGTCCGTCGGGGCGCCGTCGGCCGAAGATTTCGCATCTGCGCTGGCCAAGCACCGTGCATGGGAGCGGGAGACCGACTCGGTCCCGGCCTGGTCGCCCTGCGACGTCAAGCCCGTCAGAGCCGTATTGAGCAAACTTGCGCAGAGGCTGACAGAATTGATCATCCCCGGTGACAGCCACGCTCCTCGCTGTAGGTTGCGCATCGGGGCCACGAGCACCTATGAACTGAAGTTGGTTGGTGGAACAATGAGTTCTCCGCTGCGACGCCCCGTGGATGAAGAGTGGACCATGGCAGGCCGACCTAGCGACCTACGCATCAGCACCACTGGTGTGGCGGACGCATGCCTGCTCAGCATCGGCGGCGTGCTCGACGACAAGGCATACGTTCCGTTGCGCGACGCCATCGTCAAAACCGCCCTGGATGAACCCCGTGCGCTCATCGTCGATGTCACCGGGTTGACGGTTCGGAACGACCCGGCGTGGGCAGTGTTCACCAGTGCCCGTTGGCAGATCGCCCAGTGGCCGGACATCCCCATCGGCCTGGTCTGCGGCCACGAGCAAGGCCGGAATGCCCTGCGCCGCAACGGCATAAGTCGTTATGTGCCCGTCTACACGACGCTGGAGTCCGCATTCACTGAGCTGTCCGCCGATGGACAGCGCCGATACCGGCGGCGCGCCCGCGCCTCGCTGCCGGCAACGAGAAGCAGCATTCGCCGCTGCCGAGAATTAACCGCACAGTGGTTGACGGCGTGGACGAGAACCGACTTCATCCACGTAGTGTCCGTCGTCGCTACCGAGCTGGTCGAAACCGCCCTTGCTGATACCGACAGCGATTTCTCGCTTCGCGTGGGAACCGACGGGTCGACCGTGTCGGTAGCGGTACAACACCTGGGCATGGCGAATCCTATGCGTCGGAAGTTCCTCGGCGGCGAAGTCTCTGGCCTCGACCTAGTCGCCGCAACCTCTCGGTCTTGGGGCAGCTACTCTACCGCGGCCGGCAACACCGTTTGGGCTGTGGTGGGCCCGGAAAACCGCTTCTGAACGCTCGAATTAATTATTCTCCCTGCCTCAAAGAATCGTCTCCCTAAGCCCTGGTCGCCGCCGTGCGATCACCACCGAAGTGCGTGGCCCGAGTATCTTTACAATTTTCTCTTTTTCCTCTTTGGATAACAGTGGTCGCGCTTTTATGGGCGCTCAGACCAAATATGGGCGTTTGTATGCATTCGTGTTTCAGGCCAGCGCGAATGGGTATCGCAAATCAGGTGCGGTGATCTTCCGTGGCGCAAATCGGGAGCAAACCGCTCGAACAAAAGGAACGAACATCACGGAACGAGAGGAGTTAGCGTGAAGTTCACCTCGACAAAGGTAACGAGCGCCATCGGAGCTACCGGAATAGCAGCGGCCAGCATCTTTGCTGCGGCTACCGCTGTTGCTGCTCCGCCGACCATGGGCGGATTTGGCACCAGCGAGCAACTCGTGGACGGGCCGCTGATCACTAACTACACGGTGAGCAACCTGCAGCCGGCCAGCGTCACTATTCCTGGCTATACGCCGCAGGGGCAGCTCTACCAGGCGAACGTCACCGCGCAGGCGAACAGCGGTGCGGTTACGCCGGTGGTTGCGGACTTCAATGCCCGCGCTGCCAGTGGCCAGCAGTACCGGGTGATCGACACGGTTCCGGTTCCCAACGGGCTCAGCCCCGCCCCGATTCTCCAGGGCAACCAGTCGACCGGAACGCTCTACTTCGACGTCACCGGCGCACAGCCCAACCAGGTCGTGTACAACGACGGCACGCAGGACGTTCTCCTGTGGACCGCCTAACGCGCTGAGCGGCTGGGCATTTCGATCTCCCCGCGTCACCGCTGGTGGCGCGGGGAGCGTCGTGTGGACCGGTGAATGTCCAAACGGCCCAGCGGTATTTCGACCCGCTGATTGCCCGGCGCTCGATCGGGTACTCGAGCCAGTATGAGTGATAGCGATCACAGGCCTGCTGAGCTGCGCCAGCAGGCGCGACAACAGGCCGACCAGGCACGTACCGCAATGGAGGACCAGCGCGAGGGCAAAGCCGGCGGGCTGAGCGGCTGGGTGGCCGAGCGAGCGGGCGAGTGGGATCTCAGCGGTCCAGATGAGACAACGCTGCAGCGCCAGAAGTTCTTCTGGAACCTGTTGGTGGATTACTGGTTCCGGATGGAGATCGACGGCTGGGAAAATATCGGAAAGCCGCCGGCGTTATTGGTGGGCATCCACTCCGGCGCGCCCTTTGTGTGGGACGCCTGGACTGTCGGCCTGCAATGGTGGCGGCGGTTCGGTTCGGAGCGCCCCCTGCACGGCACCGCTCACGACGCGCTGATGGCCATTCCAGGCTTCGGCCGTTACTTCCGTTCAATGGGAGTATTGCCCGCGGCCCCGGATGCCATCGCGACAGCGCTGGCCGAAGGGCACGATGTGGCGCTGTGGCCTGGCGGCGAGGTGGACTCGCTGCGGCCGTGGAGTGAGCGCGACCAGGCAAACCTGGCAGGGCGAAAAGGCTTCGTGAAGATGGCGATCCGCGCTGGAGTTCCGATCGTGCCGATCGCGACAGTCGGGGGCGCCGACGCCATGCCGGTCCTGATTCGCGGCGACCGGCTATCGCGCGCCTTGCGACTGGACCGGCTGTTGCGGCTCAAGGTCTTTCCACTGGCCATCTCGCTGCCCTGGGGAATCGCCCCTGCCGCCCTGCCCCAGCTGCCGCTGCCGGCCAAGATCCGGACGCGCTTCATGCCCGCGGTCGAGCTCGATCACGACCCGGCGCGTGCCGAGGATGACGATTACGTCGAGCGCAAGTATCACGAGGTTCAGGACAGCATTCAGCACGGGATGGATGCGCTGGCCCGCAAGCGGGCATTGCCGGTGTTCGGCTGAGCAACGGCCCAAGACAGAACAGGGCCCGGTCCGTTACGGACCGGGCCCTGTCGTCGAGCTATCTAGTGCTGGTGGGACTGCTGGCGCTTTTCGGCCGTTGCGGCGCCGGCCCGAGCAGCTTCAGCCTCGGCTTCCTTCTTGGCGGCATCACGCTCCGCTTGCGCCTTGTCTTGCTGAGCCTCGCCCTCTTTCTCGAGGTCTTTGTTACCGAGCACGCCACCGACGGCTTCTTTGGCCAGGCCCTTGGCACCCTCAACGACGCCCTTTATAGCTTCTTCAGGCCCACTGTTCTTGTCGTCCGACATAGAGTCCTCCTCTTGGCTTATGCGATATCCGGTTCCGTTGCCGGCCGATGGCTGGACCGGTCCGAGCGCGGCCAAAGGCGAGTAAATTCCTTGCCTCTTCGCGCCGCGAGTTGGCGGATTCCCGTGGCGCTGGGCGCTGAAACTTCTCCGCGTGCTTAGAGCCGGCTGCGACGCGGCGCAGAGTCATCTCACCGCTGGTAGAGGGCCTGAAGGGGGTCGCTGTGATGCCACCCACGTTGCTTACCGTCCCGCTGTCCTGCGATGGGGCCGCGGTGCGGCGCCCGAAATATCCTCGACCGCAACGTCGTACGTTGTCTCGGCCGGCGCGCAGGGCAGTGGGACCGGATTTCGCCAATACTCGATTCGCGGGTTTGCTGATGAACTTTCGTGCGTTTTAGCGATCAGCACCCGCTGGCCAGGCGACAATCGAAGGCAAACACGATTCTGAGGTCAACACGGCCGCGTCTACCATGCACCTCGGCAACCCTGGGCGAGTGGAGGGCGACCATAAGGCAGGATGAGACATGCTGTCGTGGGGGATAGCTGGATGGCGCCCTCCCATGCGAGGAGTCTGATGACGGAGCAGGAGCCGACGAGCCCCAACGGCGCCGATGCATTTCTTCCGGACAACCGTTATCCCGCCGGCCAGCCGGTGAGTCGGCCCAAGTACACCCGAGTGTTGCTCAAACTCGGAGGCGAGATGTTCGGCGGCGGACAGGTAGGACTGGATCCCGATGTAGTGGCGTTGGTCGCCCGCCAAATCGCCGAGGTGGTCCGCACCGGCGTGCAGGTTGCCGTGGTAATCGGCGGCGGCAACTTTTTTCGCGGCGCGCAGCTTCAGCAGCGCGGCATGGAGCGCACCCGGTCAGACTATATGGGGATGCTCGGCACGGTCATGAATAGCCTTGCGTTGCAAGACTTTCTTGAAAAAGAGGGCATCGCAACCCGGGTCCAGACTGCGATCACGATGGGCCAGGTTGCCGAGCCTTACATTCCACTGCGAGCGCGGCGTCACTTGGAGAAAGGACGTGTGGTGATCTTCGGCGCCGGCATGGGGTTGCCGTACTTCTCGACTGACACCACCGCCGCACAGCGCGCATTGGAGATCGGCGCCGACGTGGTCTTGATGGCCAAGGCGGTCGACGGCGTGTTCGCCGAGGATCCGCGAGTGAACCCGCGGGCCGAACTGCTCACCGCCATCACTCACCGGGAAGTCATCGACCGTGGGCTGCGGGTGGCCGACGCCACCGCATTCAGCTTGTGCATGGACAATGGCATGCCGATTCTGGTGTTCAACCTGCTTACCGATGGCAATATCGCTCGGGCGGTTGCGGGTGAGAAGATCGGAACGCTGGTCACCACCTAGCAGGCTGGTCACCACCTAGAAGGGAAAGAGCGGCGCAGATGATCGACGAGACTCTCTTCGACGCCGAAGAGAAGATGGAAAAAGCCGTGTCGGTGGGCCGAGACGACCTATCCACCATCCGGACTGGCCGGGCGAATCCGAGCATGTTCTCCCGCATCGTCATCGACTACTACGGTTCGGCCACCCCGATCACCCAGCTGGCCAGCATCAATGTCCCCGAAGCGCGCCTGGTCGTCATCAAGCCGTACGAGGCGAGCCAGGTCGGGCCCATTGAGACCGCGATTCGCAACTCTGACCTGGGGGTTAATCCGACCAACGACGGCACCCTGATCCGGGTGGCGGTACCGCAGCTGACCGAGGAACGTCGCCGCGAACTCGTCAAGCAAGCCAAAGCCAAGGGCGAGGACGCCAGGGTCTCGGTGCGAAACATCCGGCGCAAGGCGATGGAGGAATTGCACCGCATCCGCAAGGAAGGCGAAGCCGGTGAGGACGACGTGGCCCGCGCGGAGAAGGACCTCGACAAGGCCACGCATCAGTACGTGACTCAGATCGATGAGCTGGTCAAGCACAAAGAAGGCGAGCTGCTGGAGGTCTAGCGGCCGCTCAGCAAATGACGCCCGTGGCAGACACTGATACCGGCGCAGACACCCCGGCCGAGGGTTCGGTGCACGGGCCCTTGGAGAAGAAGCCGAAGAAGTCGCGGGCCGGCCGGAATCTGCCCGTCGCGATCCTCGTCGGCGTGGCCATCAGCGGCGCCATGATCGCGATCTTGATATGCGACAAGTTTCTGTGGGTCCCGCTGGTCGCCGCTGCCATTGCCATCGCCACCCACGAGGTGGTGCGGCGGCTGCGCGAAGCGGGTTTCGTGATTCCGGTCGTCCCG
>Ga0210396_10001981_pt1 | contig 21206 bp, 33 predicted proteins | sample IncBWH17OmetaG_FD_155466 | JGI IMG/M metagenome (GOLD analysis project Ga0210396, IMG submission 155466) | Forest soil microbial communities from Barre Woods Harvard Forest LTER site, Petersham, Massachusetts, United States - Inc-BW-H-17-O ... | reverse complement strand
AGTCACCGATGCAATACAGGCGTATGATTGGTGAATCGCTTTACACATCCCTCCGCCGGACCCCCATCTCGGGCGTCGGTCTCTTGTGCAATCTGATGTTCGCATTCGAGGCTTCCATGCCAAAACTTTCGCGATTCCCAACCTGCTCCCTCTGCAACGAACCGATAGAGCTTGAAACTGCTAAGACCGATGAAAACGGAGATGCCGTTCATGAGGAATGCTACGCGCTCAAAATGCAACCGGAGCGCACCAAACATATCGGCATTAGCCCGATGGACTTGACCTGCCCTCGCTGCGGTGCCAAGGCTGGGCAAGTCTGCGATCTAATTCACGGCGAGGTTGAGATAGTCCACGTCGAAAGAATCAAAGCTGTGAACGATGGATGGGAAGCCTGTTATCGAGCCGCAGTCTTTGAGGTGGATGATACCAAGCTCAGATTAAAAATTGGCGAAGCAAGGTACGCCATTGCCTTACGCTTAGGGCAAGCAGTTGACCTCGATATGAAAGAACGCCGAGCCATTGATAATGCGTTAGAAATACTAAACATTTTGGAACGCATCCTTGAGCGCCACCCTCCAGCGGCCTGACCCTTTCGCTAGCAGCATGTGAGCCCGGGTGCTTAGGCGTTTCTGAATTGCGCGGCAGCACGATGGCAAAGAGCACGATTGCGCCGATTGCGAACTTCATTTCAGCGAAACCATTGTTTTTGGAAAACCTTGATTCGTGCTTAGTTGCTTGCCTGTCCTGTCTTCATACAGGATGGTGTGTTCGGCTTACGGCTAGGCAAAGGAGCATTTTGCAATGGGCGGTCGAGAGAGCGCCAAGACGGTTCGGAAGCGCCGACTCCGCTGGAAGGAGCAGAACCCCAAGGCGTGGCGGCGCAGCCGCGCAAAACATAAACTTCGCTATTATCGGCAATTCCAAAAGAACACCCGGCACAAGGGGAGGCGCTGGACTCCCGTCGAAGATGAGCAGATCACTGCCGAAGATCGCCCGACCGACCGCAAACTAAGTAAAGCGTTAGGCCGTTCGGTACAAGCGATTCAGCAACGACGGTCATGCCTGTCGCGGGACAAAAAGTAATTGCAAATGAGGAAGCTGGAGCCGTTCTTCTAGCGTGCCCTTCATGGCTTGTGGAATCGAGTTTGCGCACTCGCAGCGTGCTCGGCTCTAACCAGTCTTCTTCACTCGCTCCACCAAAGAAATTGGCGGGCTTCCTGCAACTTCGCCGGGCTTGGAATCGAAGGCCTCCACAACCTCGCCATGAACTTCCATTTTGAGCAAATTCGACTGCATCCGCCCGCTCAACTCCTCTAGCCGCTTCCGCATCTCATCTCCGCACGTTTCACGGGCCTTGCAAAGTTCGCAGTCTGGACGGTGGATTCTCAGAAGGGACAACAGGTAACATCTTAACTTCACGACCAACCTCGCAGGATTCTGCCCATTCGCCTCAAAGGGTGTTGCGTCTCATCTGGCGGGAACTGCTCTTCGGAGAGGCGGGAGTTATTATGCCACACGATGCGGTGGCCGTTTTAACAAAAGACTGCATCTCGTGAGTGATATCACATTAGTGGTGACATTGGATTACCTTGAATCGCAGACTACTTATCTTTAGTGGATTCCTGCACGATCCGCAGGGCGTTCTCACTACTATCGATCGGCTTGCACTCATGGCTATCAAACGCTGCCTTGATTTCGTTCTCCGCATCGTGCTCTGAGACTTTGCTAGATTTGAACTGGGAATAACAGCGTTCGCAGATGCCGATTGCAGGGAGCGGCGGCTTTACGATTCGGAGTTTACGTTTCTGCATGACCGTAGCCTTCCCATCGAGCGTTTGTCATCGAAGGCTGAACCCGCAGGTCTGGTTGGCGAAATTCAAGCATTGCTCGAACCCGCTTCGTGACGGCGTCTTTCCAGCTCTCTCCGTAACACTTGTAGTCCGCTAAGCGCATCAGTGATGGCTTGCCGTTCTTCCGGCGTACCTCCGTAGTCCATTTGCAGTTCGTGAAGGCGGCTGTCAATCGCGCCCTTCGCTGCGCGGAGGCGGTTTAGCATCTTCGTATCGTCAGTTTCGAGGACGGCAGCCTTGTACGATTCATCCCAAACATAATCCGCTTTCATGGTTCGTTCCTCTCTGAGCGACGCGCCTACAGAAACGCATCTTTCTCTCGCATCGGATGGAAGTGTGGGACAGCCGTTCCGATTCCCTACGTGACGTACGTCAGTTTTCGCAAGGAACCGTCGCCCAAAGGGTGCGGCGGAAGGATGGGAAAAGCAACAACACTATTTTATTCGCCTTTCGATGGTGCAAAACCTGTTTATTACCGGTTCGGTATCGAACATAGAAAGACCCGCGTCTCAAGGACTCATCTAAGAAGGACGGGTCGGCGATGGGAGTTGGGCAGACGTTACGCCCGATAGAAGTATACGCCTCACTCGTTCGGCGATTCGAGCAGGATGCGGTCGGCTTCGCCAAACAGTATCCGCTTCTTGCCAGCATCAGCCCCAGTGAATCCCAAGCGGCAGACTAAAAACCCGCACCCGCTGGCTGGCTCCTGATGCGGGTCAGTCCGGGGGAGGAGCAGGAGGACCGGCGCACCCAAAATGCTACACCTGAGAGTCCGGACGCACGAAACATGACAACATGGCGCGGCTATTGCGTTATCAGGAGTCCTGGCGGTACTCGTTTGTGGTGATGCTGTTGCTTCCCGTTCCGGTCATACTCGGCATCCTTAATATACAGGCGCATTCGGTCTCGCGTTACCCTCCTACCGCTTAACCTCCATTCATTGTAGGGGTCACGTTTGGTGCCTGTTAGCCAGCGAGCGTATGATTTCGACATGCTGCGCCTGTGAGGTCCGTATGCCCCTTAAACCTCGCCGCGAAACTCCTATCGAATGCATCTACCGCGAAGTCACCGGCAACAAAATGCCCGCCCTAGTGAAGCGCATACTTCTCCCCAAGCGAGGACCAAGCGGCAACGAATGGAGTCGCCAGCGTGGGGAACCGATAATCCTGGGCGACGAGTGGATCAAAACACTTTCCGATGGCAGAAGAGTGAAATTCACCAACCAACAACTTCAGGACGAATGGGTATTTATCACCGCTCAGGTCGAGCGCAACAAAGTCGTTTATTCGATCATCTTGACCGATGCAAAAGACTCGCTTAGTCGTGGAGAAGTTGAAAGTCAGTTCGAGGACGAGCTTTCAAAGAAATCACTCAAACCTAATTGATCGGGCCGAACCGATCAAGTCTGCCCAATATTAGGCTGTTCGCTTTGCGTGCTTCCAGCGCGTACTAGCAGCCTTGACAGCGGTAGCGTACAAGCCTAGCATTGTGATTGAGCAAGCCGCGTCTTTTTGCTCTTTCAGGTCCCCTGAACTAAGTCAGCCCATCTGAGATTTTTCCTCTTAGCTTCCCTCTGAAGGAGGAATTCAGCCATGACCGTATTAACCCGTTGGGAGCCGTTCCGTGAGTTTTCCACCATGCAAGACCGCATGAACCGGATGAACCGTCTTTTCCGTGAATCGTACAGCCCCGAAGGCCCAGAGGAAGCGTTGACGACCACCGGCTTCGCCCCTCTGGTGGACATCTACGAAGACGAGCACAACATTACGCTGAAGATCGAAGTTCCGGGCATTGACGAGAAAGATATCGATGTCCGCATTGAGAACAACACCCTCACCGTGCACGGCGAGCGCAAGCTGGAGAAGGAAGAGAAAGAGGAGAACTTCCGGCGCGTGGAGCGGCAGTATGGGAGCTTTACTCGCTCGTTCACTTTGCCCACGACAGTGGATGCGGAGAAGGTCTCGGCCAACTATGAAAAGGGAATCCTCAAGATCAGCTTGGCCAAGAAGGCCGAAGCCAAGCCCAAGCAGATCAAAGTCAATGTTGGCGGCGAGAAGACCCTCGAAACCAAACCTGTCGGCAAGGCTGCATAAAAACAGCCGGTAGTGAGAGGAATGGGAGGCGACGTAGCCGCCTCCTATCATAGAAGTTTGGGTCTGCTATTTCCCGTGGAGTGGTCATGAAGACTGGCACATTAGGACCACTGTACAACAGAGGTTGGGCACAATTTTACAAGGCTGCGCTCTTTGAGTTGGACGCCAACAAAGTTTCAGATCGAATTGCTTAAGCGGAAAGGCACTGGTGGCACGTGCACGCGAACTATTTCACTCAGCGGGAGACAATATCGAGGAAGAACAGGCTGTAGATGACGCGATGTACGCCTTGCACGCCCTTCGGAGCGCGTTGAAATTTAGAACAGATGCGAAAAACACTTCCGAAGACCGAGCCGCGTGAAATCAACTGGAGGTCAGGCTAATGATGGATGCGAATTACATTTCGGAACGTCTCGGCAGAATGAGACAAGAAATGAGCGATCTAAGAGTCACGACCGCTCGCTATTGGAGCAAGGACCAGCACACCGCGCTGGAGAAATCCGCTTTCGCCCTAGGAAAGGGACGTTTGTTGGAGATCAAACGGGAAGTGTCCGACATGATGAAACGTTGTGCTTGAATCCCGGTTGGTTTCCGCATTGTGACCATCCGATCATTCGTGTGGGTCTGGATGGTTCTGCAAGGGAGGCGCTGGACTCCTGTCGGAGATCCGCGGACTCGATTATTTATCTAACGGTGCCATCCGAGAAACGGCGTATCATGGTCAGTAACTTTTACCGAGTATGGTGGCGTGTCATGCCGACCGGGGCAGCCGCTACTGATACAGGCTTGAGGTCGTGGTTTTCAAGGCAGAGGGGGCTCATGCCACGCGAAAACAAATGCGGGAGACGCATGCCATGGACCTGTGGGTCGCCTTGGGAATCTTCCTACTCGGTGGTGGGGTCGGAGCGCTAACCACGGTAGCGCTGTACGGTAAGCAGATTCGCCAACTCAAAGTCCTACTGGAAGCAGAACACAACAATTCCCGAACAGAAAAACAAAAGTCAGAAACTGGACGGCGCAACTCCGCCTAGCCTCGGAGGTTTCGGGCCATGCACGAACGAATCCATTTCATCAGCCATCAGAAGAAACAGATTCTCTTAGTGGACTTTTCGAACTGCTCAGCGTTCGAGGTCGAGAAGATTGCGCGGGCTGCTCCTGAAACCGTAACTGCCCAGCCACCTGGTTCGGTTCTGCTACTCGCAGATTTCAGTGGAGCATCGTTTGACCATGAAGCTCTTCGGGCAATGAAGGAAAGCGCCGTCTTCGATAAGCCCTACGTCAAGAAATCGGCATGGGTCGGAGCGGAGAACTTCCCGCCAGTGTTCGAGCGGAACCTAAAATCCTTCTCTCGACGCGAGTTTACAACTTTCAAGAGCCGCGGACAGGCCCTGGCATGGCTGGTCGAGGACTAACAGGTGCATGCGTACCTACATAGGAAGGAAGGCGATCAGAGCAACGCAGCCTACTGGTACGGTCGGGCGGGCAAGCCCGTGTGCCGGGAGCCGCTGGATGCGGAATGGCTCAGCATCGTGAAGGATTTGTTGGGGTAGATCGGTCGCCACCTAGCTGCCTAACCAATGCCAAGGGTACGGAAGCTCAATCTCGAAAAAGTCCAAGCGTCTCTCGATAAAGTGTGCCCGAAATGCGAAAAGACGATTTCACCCGCTGAGGTGCGACGTATCGACTTTGAGCGTATCGAGTGTCCAGCGTGCGGGGAACGGTTTGCGCCCGCTAGTGGTCATACAGCGTCCTGATTACGTTTCTTATGGCAGTCATGAACGCAGAAGATTGATTCGCCGGGGTAATCATCTTGCTCAAAGATGCCGGGGCATCTCTCGCACTTCCCATCAAGACATTGCTCGGAAATGGAGGTTAAGACTCTCGGCTCTAGACCGGGTGCGAAGCGTGTGTGCTTCATTCAAATATGATGCCACATCATTTCGTGGTCGTCACGAGCGCCACAACTGAAAATGGCGTCAAAGTGCTGTTCGATCATTTGTGTTCCGTGCGACAGTCGATAGCGACCGCACATGGAAAGATTATTGCAGATCGTGAGAACTTCTCCGGTGCGTTTGTACCGCTCCGACTGTCAAGTAATTTACGCGTCGGGAATTGTGCGCCGTGCTGCCAGGATGTGGGCTTGTTGCTCATACCGACGCGCCTCGTACCAAAGGGCTAGTTCGACCCGATTCCAGAGTCCAAGTTTGTCGTAGATAACGCGAAGGTAATTCTTTACGACATGGTCAGTCGTGCCGATGGCTTCTGCTACTTCGCGATTCTTGAGACCGCTGGCAACCAGTTCAATGACCCGCCGCTCTCGCTTGCTTGCGACGCTTCTTCCGTATAGACGCTCATCAAACATCGCTTCCTCCGAAACCGCGTGCATCCGGGCTTGCTGTGCGCGAGATAACTTCTACGGTTGCGCATCATAATCGACTGTTTGATGTCGAACAAGGGAGACAAAAGACCCAAGCCAAAAGGGTCAAGTCTACGGAAGCGAGCGCCGGAAGGTCAGTGGGTAAGTGACAGAAAGACCCGCATCTCAGGATGCCATCCAGAGGATGCGGGTCAGCAGTTGGGGGGGCAGGCATACCAACCTTATGCGTTGGTGACTATACGCTCGCCAGGGGGGACAAGATGACAGTTCATTCATCTGTTTCGAGTTTGGTTGTACACTGAAAGAAAGAACCTCCGCCACTCCGAAAAGGAGTTCAAGTGAAGAAAAAACCTGCGGCATCGGAAGCTGCCACTGTGACATTACCCGGCACTGTGGAAAAGGTGATTAAGAGCCCGAACCCAAAAGAACCCGACAAAGCTCAGATTGCGGTCGAGGGAGCCGACGAGCTTTATCGTGAAATCCGAATCGACAACGCCCTGCAAGATGAGAAGGGGGAAAAAGTAGCGCTCAAGGTCGGCACGGAGGTTGAGGTCACTGTCGAAGCCCCTACGGACGGCACTAGTGCGAAAGAAAACATTCCGGGCAAAAAGTAAAAACACGCGAGGCAGTGGAAGGGTTGGGGACGGGACTCAACGCTACGCTGTCAAAGAACTCAGGCACAGAGGTCGATTTAGCGTCCCGTCTGTGGCATCATGGAAACGTGGAAAAAGCACAATTGGTCGTGGAATCAAAGCCAGATGACGGCTTTCTAAGAGCAAGATGCTCAGCCTGCCCCCATGTACGCTTCAGTCTTACAGGCAATACTCTCGCACAAGAGGCGCTCTTGCGGATGGTGTTTGACGCTCATTTTAAACTAGTCCACATGAATAAGGAATCGGCAAATTGACAGTCGGCAAGGATGTGCTGAACAATCATGAAAATGTCAAAGGTATTTCCTGAGTTTAAGAAGGTCACCACGCAATGTGAGCTTCGAAGAACGCTAGATTTTACAATTAATAGGGCTAGCTACCGTGTCGAAGTTCTTTACTGCTACTCGAATCCGAAATCTCCGTGGATTGCTCAAGCATATTCCGAAAAGCGCGACGGCTGGAAATCCGTTCCCGACTTCCCTTGGGTCGGCGAAAGGAATGAAGAAGCCGCGATTCGGGCAGCCCTAAGCTTTCTCGAAGACCTGCATCGATGAGCTGTGAAAATCGGACTGCCCCATGCACGCTGAATGATATCAATCCGGGTCAGAATTCTCTTTCAATCGCTGGATGGTAGGGACCACAGAGCGGAGTTTCTTCAAGGTCTCCTCGACCGCTCGGCGTTCTGCTTCCGCATCAAAGCTCGCATCTTCGGCCTCTAAGAATGGGTCGCCAGTGGTCGAACGGCAACAGTGTTTCAGAACCCAATCTTCCCCGCCGACGCGCATTCGCCTTTCACACTCTTCGCAAAGAAGATAATCATGCCATTGTGCAGACTTCTGGACGTGCACCTCTGGAGTTACCACAAACGGGTTTCGGTTTCTTCCGTCTCTCGCCATGCAAAGGCGGTACATGGCTTTAGGGATGAGATGGCTATCGCACAGTTGCGCGATCTCCTTGCACAGATAACATCTTGCTATCGGACGCGCCATCAAGCTTCGCCGTCCTTGTCGTCCTCGATGCCGATTGCCGCCCAGATGAACCCCTGCACGTCGATCCGGGAATGCGGCTTCAGCCCTCGCTTCTGCAACTCCAATTCCACACGATCAGCCAATTCCTGAAGCTTGGAATAGGTGAGCCAATTCGCTTCCGCTTTGTAGTTCAGCGAAATCTGAAGCGACTCGGCCATGAGCTTCATGATCGAAGGCTTCATGAACATCCATTTGCCATCGCTTGCTAGGAACTGGAAGTAGGTGGCTACCCGAACCTGACTGGAATTACCTTCGTTACCTTCACCTTGTTTCCACGTGCACCTAAGCTTGAGCTTTACAACTACCCACACAATGCATCGCTGGATTCTAATGTCTCTGTTGGCGTTTTCCACCGCAGGCGTCTTGGTTCCTGCCCCCTTCTCCGTCGCCCAACAAGACCAAAGGGAAGGCGAGCGCAAGCTGCTGACCAAGGTGGCCCCAGCTTACCCGGAGCTAGCACGCAGGACCAATCTCCATGGGGTCGTGAAGTTGATGGTCGTAGTTGCGCCGGATGGTAAGGTAACATCCACAGAAGTCGTTGGTGGGAACCCCGTGCTTGTGCAAGCAGCGGTAGACGCAGTTCGCAAATGGAGATACGAGGCAGCCGCTGAGCAGACGCACCGAGTGGTTGAACTGAGGTTTGACACACGCTGACCATCTGTAGGTCTTTTTGTGGGGCTTTAGGGCGATCTACGCGTCATCAACGCTCTGCCGCGCTTGCGAAATGAAGGAAAAAACCCGCCCAATCAGGAGCCTCGGGCGGGCAAAACGAATATAGTCGAATTGAAACGTTGCCTAAGAACATACTGCCTTCCGCTCGCCTGGAGGACAATCGCACATTGGAGCCACGCTCGGCACGTCAGTGCTAGTTTGTCAGATGACGTCGCGAAAGGGTGGATTACTTGGGCAAAAAGTATACGGCTAACGAGTGGTGCCGCCAGGTTCATGGCTTTTTCCACTCGGTCAAGGAGTCTAATTCCTTTAAAATCGCCTGCAACCTTTGCATCCGCCGTTCTTGACCTGCTGCCGATCCGGGCATCCTCCTGCCGCCCTCCACCTACAGGCGGCTCTCTTCACTAATTTGTGCTATTTCTTCCCGCAACTTTCGGATGCGCTCCTTGACGGGCTGCTGCATACGGATAGGCTAGCAAAGCATGGCGAACGGATTACTATGTCTCGTGCCGCTTCCTGAGGGTAACTTTGGTTCGGAGCCTTGCTCGGATAAGCGACTACACTTGAAACTGTGAGACATTACAGCATCAAGCTGATCCATGGCTTAACCACGTTCACCTGTTCACATTGTAAATACTCCGTCACCACATTGGACTTCATTGCCGAGAACGGCAGCCGCCGTACTCAAGCAGCTAGGGCTATGAATGAGCATGCCAAGGCTACACACAACTGCAGCAGACCCACGTTACCGCTCTATGTGCCAGTGTGGCAGGCCCGCTGAGCGGAGAACCAACAACCCCAACGGGAAATGACCACCTATTCATAAAATCCGCGAGTCGCTCACCGCCGCAAATTAGCGCAGCAGAGGAGGAACACGAGTGGAAGTTCAGCATCGGGTCGAAGCGCGGCTCTGTCCGAGGTTCAAGTTGGACGCCAATCTGAAGATTCATTCTGGCACGGGCGAACTACTCTCAGGCTACGCTGTCGATATTAGCGAATCTGGCATTTCTGCCATGCTCCCTATTGAAGTATCGATGGGTGAAGTTGTGGATTTGGACTTCGAGTTACCGCGAGGTCCGGTAAGTGTTCGCGCTGTTGTAGGCGAAAGGAATGCCTTTCGTTATGGATTCCAGTTTGTGCAACCCAATGCCGCCCACCAGTTCATTGCGGACGCTTGCGGCTTACTCCCCCGTTGCGAGTAACATTGCGACCTGCCAAGTGAGACCCTGCCACTGCTGTATGCATTGACCCAAAGTGAGCCGGAACGTGAGCAAGACCTCGGCGCTGTGAACTTTCAAGGAGAAAAATGATGAGCTATAGCGAAGCAAGAATTCACTTTGATAAGGCTAAAAACAACGCGGGCGATCCATCAACCAAGGACATCGCGGAAGGACTGAGACATTTATCACACGCTGTCGAGGAAGACATCAGAAAGATGGAAGATAACATCCGCGTCATCCAATATCGACCGAGATGAAATATTTTCCTCGCCACATCCATTCATCTTTCGCGCCACGCTGGACATCGCCATCCGGCTCTGCGAGGACTTCCAATTTGTTTTGGCACGTTCTTGCCGCCAGTCATCCGACATAAAAACTGGATGGGCTAACCAGCGCCGTCTGGGTCTGTACGGAGTAACGGGTTATCCCTACCGTGATCGACAATAAATCCGACGCTGTAGTCAACTCTCCCCATTCGGTTTGTCTCACCGAAACGCTACCTAGCACTTTTGCCAGTGTTCGACGAATCATCCATCGACTATCCTCGACGCGAATCCCGGTTTGCAATCCCACGCACTCGAAACAAAAGCGAGGAAATGAATATGGCGTTGGCCAACGTAACTCCGATTCACGGACAGGAACAATCCATCGGCTCCAAGGCCGTCGAAACGCGCATCGGCAACCTCGACTTTGAACTCGGTGTGCCGACACAGGCGACCGTCACGAACCTCTACGACGCGATGGACTATCAACGCGCATGCCAGCTTTATCTCTGGGCGCTGCCTATCGTCGGCTTCGAGCAGTTGCGGGTCGTGTCGGAAGCCACTACAGGCGCTCTACCCAACCGTGACGTAGGCGTCTACCAAGGCTACCGGAATCTCCTTGTCTACTTCACACCAAATGCGACCACACCTTACAGCATTGGCGTTCTGGACCTAACCAACGGCCCCGTCGTGGTGGAATTGCCTACTGGTGCGATCGCTGGGGCAGCCAACGATTTCTGGCAGCGGATTATCACCGACATTGGTCTCACTGGTCCGGATCAGGGCAAGGGCGGCAAATATGTTTTTGTCGGGCCGGGACAGAAAGCACCGACAGTGGAGGGAGTCTTCGTCATGCGGGTTCGGACGGTTGGCGTCGTCTACTTTTTCCGAGCCCTCGACCCCAACCCGGAGAAAGCCGCAGCGTCGTCGAGGGGCGTGCGTATCTATCCTTGGGCCGAGCGCGATAATCCGCTCGCCACACGCTATCTGACGCCTGACCCGGACAAGATTGCGAAGTTCATGGACCCGCCTCGCGGGATGGAATACTGGGAGCGGCTTGCGGCAGCGATCCAGCGAGAGGCAGTAGAGGATCGCGACCGATTCTTCATGGCGATGCTAATGCCGCTGGGCATCGAGAAGGGTAAGCCGTTCCAGCCCGATGCACGGCAGAAGAGAATTCTTACCGAAGGGGCATTTGTCGGTGAGGCGATGGCCAAGGCCGAAAGCTTCGACACGCGGTTACCGGGCTTACGCTACCGCAACACGCTCTGGATCAAACCTCTCATGGCTATGGACCCCATTCAGGACTTGGCGAACTACAGCGAACTCGATCAGCGCGGTGCCTATACATACTATGCCGTGATGGTCACCGCAGGCATGCGCAGCGATACCCCCGGAACTGGGCAAGCTTACCTCGCCAGCTTCCGCGACCCGGAAGGGCATGCCTTCGATGGTGCGCAGAGTTACCGCTTGCGGGTGCCGACGAATCCCCCCGCAAAACAGTTCTGGTCGGTCACACTTTACGAGACCGCCACCCGCTCATTCGTCCAGAACAAAGAGCAACGCGCCGACCGCTCCTCTCGACATGACCTTGTCAAAAACCCGGACGGCTCGGTGGACGTTTACTTCGCCCCGACCGCGCCGAAGGGTTTTGAGAACAATTGGATTCCCACCTTACCAGGCCACTCGTGGTTTGCAGCTTTCCGACTTTACGCGCCGTTAGAACCGTACTTCGACCAAAGCTGGCCGCTGCCGGATATCGAGAAGGGTGAAGTGATCCCCGACTCCCGGTTAGGCAATCCGGAAACAATGCGGTAGGTGGTGAAAATCGCGATAGCACTTACTGACCCCGATCTGGTCTGAGGCTGGGACTCCACCGCGATCCGTCAACGAGCCTGCTATGGCGTGTAAACATGGTTGGGCACCCCAAGAGTCCGCCATTTCAAGCATTCCCAAGCCCTTTCCTACGCGGTGGTCAAGAAGGGGTCTCCTGCAGCAGCCGCAACCGAGTGATTCTATTGACCAGAAATTTCAAGTTTCGATGGTCAGCCCGGTATACCTTTTGATCGCGCCTATTGCCTACTCGCGTTACCCACCAAGCACCGTGCGCGACCCCCCATTTTCCGTACTAACGTTGCACACCTAATGCCCGAACGTAGGGTGTAGTTGTGAGTTAATCTATTTACAGTCGGAAGTTCTCTTCTTTCGTCGCGACTCCCTCGAAATCGGAACCCTAGCCGACCAGCACCTCAAAGAAGATAACGGAGCATGGCAATGGGAGTAATCCACAACGTCGCAGAACCTAAGCAAGCTAACGAAAACGCGCCAGACGGCCTCGGGGTCAGCGAGGTTCAGTTTAAAGACCTGGCCGATCTACAATTCGCTCTAGACCAGCACGCCATCGTGGCGGTGACCGACGTACAGGGCACAATTACTTATGTGAACGACAAGTTCTGTTCTATCAGTCAATATTCCAAGGATGAACTGATTGGACAGAACCACCGCATCCTCAACTCGGGCTACCACTCCAAAGAGTTTTTCGAGCAGATGTACCACGCCATCGCGAATGGGAAGGTCTGGCACGGCGAAATCAAGAATCGGGCCAAGGGTGGCTCGATCTACTGGGTGGATACGACCATTGTCCCAACTTTAAACACCGAAGGCAAGCCGCAACAGTACGTAGCCATTCGCGCTGATATCACGGAACGGAAGCAAGCGGAAGAAGCTGTGAAAGAAAGTCTCGCCATGAGCGAGAATGCCATCAAAGAATTGGCCGACCAAAAATTCGCTCTCGATCAACACTCCATCGTTGCCGTGACCGACGTGCAGGGCACGATTACCTACGTCAATGAAAAATTCTGCGCCATCAGTCAGTACTCCAAGGACGAACTCATTGGGCGGAATCACCGCATCCTTAACTCGGGCCACCACCCCAAGGATTTCTTCCAACAGATGTATCGCACGATTACGGGAGGCGCAGTCTGGCACGGCGAAATCAAGAACCGGGCCAAAGACGGATCGCTGTACTGGGTAGACACCACTATCGTCCCTTTTCTCGATCCAAGTGGCCGACCCCGGCAGTACGTTGCCATACGCACCGATATCACCGAGCGCAAAGTAGCGGAGGAACGGATTCAATTTCTAGCCTACTCCGATGCTCTTACGGGGCTACCCAATCGCAGGCTTCTTCAGGATCGATTGACTCAAGCACTCGCCAGTGCTCGTCGGCAAAAGGGTAGAGTCGCGCTCTTGTTCCTCGATCTCGATACATTCAAGAACATCAATGACTCACTGGGGCATTCGGTAGGTGATCTCCTCTTGCAAGAGCTTGCTGAACGACTGAAAACATGGGGGCGTAAACAAGACACGGTGGCCCGCGTGGGTGGCGACGAATTCCTCATCGTGCTGACTGAACTAAAGGACATAATCGATGCAGCCATTGCCGCTGAACAGCTACTGGATGCAATCATCGGTGAATATACCATTCAAGATCACACGCTTAATATCACTTGCAGCCTCGGCATCAGCATCTTTCCCGAACACGGTGCGGATGCCGAGACCCTCATCAAGAATGCTGACGCAGCCATGTATAGCGCAAAAGAGAATGGACGTAACAACTTTCGGTTCTTCACGGAGGAAATGAACGCTCAAGTTGTGGAGCGATTGACCTTGGAGAACAGCTTGCGACTGGCACTCGACAAGAAAGAACTCTTTCTCGTGTATCAACCACAGGTGGATATGTCCACTGGAAGGATCGTCGGGTTGGAAGCACTTCTCCGTTGGCAACACCCGGAATTGGGTCTTGTGCCACCGGACAGGTTCATACGAATTGCGGAGAAGAGCGGGCTGATTCTGCCTATTGGCGAGTGGGTGCTCAGGACTGCCTGCTCTCAAGCCCTGAAGTGGCAGGAGGAAGGTCTTCCTGCGGTGACGGTAGCAGTCAACGTGTCAGCGATCCAGTTTCGTCAAGAGAGCTTCTGCAGATTGATTGGGAGGGTGCTCCACGAAACCGGACTAGCTCCCCAGTACCTCGAACTGGAACTCACGGAAAGCCTCTTGGTCGCTGATACTGGCGTAACACTCTCGGTTATTCAGGAATTAAAAGCTATGGGGTTGACACTCGCGATTGACGACTTCGGAACTGGCTATTCCAGCTTCAGCTACTTGAGACAGTTCCGGGTCAGCAAGCTCAAAATCGACAGGTCGTTTATTCGAGATGTCGCCGTTAACCCTGATGACGCGGCAATTACCGCCGCCATCATCAGCATGGCAAAAAGCCTGAAACTCAAGGTGATTGCAGAAGGGGTCGAAAACGAAGCCCAGATGTCATTCCTGCGGGCACATCATTGTGACGAGATTCAGGGCTACTACTTCAGCAAGCCGTTAGCGGTCGAAAAGGTTCCAGACAAACTGCGAGGCGACAATCCAGAGCCGCCCGTCTGAGCACATTCAAGTGGGGGACAATCATGACCTTCGGAGCCAACGTCTTCCATGACCAAGAGCCTCCAGCCCGAACGATCCAACACAAACTTCTTCCGTTGCGATGACACGGAGTAGTCCTGTGGTTTAACGCCAGCATGGATAGCAATTCTCCGCTTGCATTTGCTTAGGTGATAGTCAAGACGAGGGCTCGGCTGGTTCCACCGCTCGTGCAGCCAAGATTCCCTGAGTTCCCACTCGGAGTATTGACCGTCACGCTGGCTGTTCCAGCAGCGGAGATCACAGCGGTCGTAATCGTCGCCTGCAACTGCTGACTGCTCGTGGCAAGGGTACTTAGCGTCGTACCGTTGATGACCACCACAGAAGACGAAACGAAATGACTACCATTCACAGTGAGAAGAAAGCCCTTCTGCACTTCAGCGAATGTGACCGTACTCGAAGAAAGAGACCCAATGATCGGCGCTGGCCGAACACTTCCGCACAAGGGATTGAGCGCATTACAACCTTGAAAGACTACTAGGGCGACGAGAAGGGCGCTCAAACGTCGGCAGTACCGCGGCGGCGCTTCGTAGTTGTTAGGCATCTCCGTCCCATTCGTGGTTTCCGATTCTCACGGCGAACGGCCACAGACAATCCGGCGGCCAACGGAAGGCAGCCTTGGACTTGCTGGGAACTAGGATCGGCTTGCCGGGTTTATCCACCGCCGGGTAGTGGTGTGTCGGTGGCCGGGGTGCTTTATCGGGGTCAGGTGTCCGAGGGGTAAAGGGTTCGATTGTTGTCATCTGCAAACACCGCCCAAATAGAAGATATGGCGCAGCGGTGGCGCTGCGCCATTCGAGGAACAAAACGACCATGGGTCGCGTAGTTCCTCCATATTTTGCTCCTTGGCGTCACTGTATAACGGTGGCCTGTTTGAGGATTGTTCAAAATTGCACAGTGTTTGAAATAAATGGGCAATTTCCCTATTTTGGGAATGAGGTTTATTTGGAACGGGGAGGCAAGAAGAAGGCCGAGCTTATTGAGCCCGGCCTGAAATATGTTGTGGTCTAGTTCACGAAAAATAAAAGCAGTCGTGAGGGCCTGAACGTCGATACTGTCAACCAACACTAACCCATGACTGCGCCGTCGAACAAACGCAATCATACGTTGCCCCTTTAGGAGAATCTGGTCAAAACTGCTCACTTTGACAAGAAAACTCAGTGAACTGGTGGCATGGCTGGTGGCAACGACGGGTTGCATTTGTTCCCAACCGACTGAGTGAATGGCTTGCAAAAAACCCGTCGCGAGGGGGCGGCGGGTCTTTGGGGGATTAGGTCGTTCGCATACAATTTAGTAAAAAATCTCCCGTTTTTTTGTGTTCCTTGAAAATGTTACGAATCCGGAACAATCGGACGAGCGTTCCGCGACCTAGAAACTGGCCAGTGGTATTTTTTGCCAACTCTTTGAAACCAAAAGCAAATAAAATTTGCGCTTTTGTCGGTCGATGGTGTCATAATCGGTAACATCCTTCCGTAATTCATTCATCTTGGCTTCATTCGTAGACCGCGTTTCTGCGTCTACCTTTCTTACGGGAACATCTAGTCTAGTTATGGGCGTTAAGAAACAACGCGAGTTTGACCCCAATACATTCCTTGCCACCATCGGCGAGGGCAGGAAGATTGCGCCTTTTGAAAAGAAGCAAACCATCTTCGCGCAAGGGGACGCGGCTGACGCAGTGTTTTATATCCAAAGCGGCAAGGTGAAGTTGACGGTCGTGTCCAACAATGGGAAGGAAGCGACCATAGGTATCTTGGGTGAGAAGAACTTTTTTGGTGAAGGTTGCCTTGCGGGTCAGCCGTTTCGGATGGCTGCTGCCACTGCAATGACCGAGTGCGAGCTTCTGAGCATTGAGAAGAAAGCGATGATGCAGGCTCTCCACCGAGAATCCGCTTTGTCCGACCTGTTCGTTGCTTATTTGCTGACCCGGAACATCCGATACGAAGAGGATTTGGTTGACCAGCTTTTCAATTCCAGCGAAAAGAGGCTAGCGCGAGTTCTTCTTCTGCTCGCCCATTTTGGCAAGGAAGGCGCACCCGAGACCGTAATCCCCAAGATCAGTCAGGAGACTCTCGCCGAGATGGTCGGCACAACACGCTCGCGGGTCAGCCATTTCATGAACAACTTCAGGAAATTGGGCTTCGTTGACTATGACGAGAGCGGGATGCAAGTCCACAGTTCGCTGTTGAATGTGGTTCTTCACGATTAGAATGTTGTTCCGACAAATGGGCTGTGCCGATCCGGCCGAACCTACTTTCCGACCACTCTTTCGATCTGCCCAACCTTTTTCTGAATCACGCCTTTGTTGTGTTCGGCTTTTCCTCTAGCCTCTAGATCAGGGTTACGAGTGACTTGGCCTACTTTTTCTTTGATGGTGCCTTTCACTTCATGAAGGTTGCCTGTGATCTCATCCTTGGTGCTTGGGTTCATCCCTTTTCTCCTTTATCGTTGAATCTTTGCCTAAGGCAAGCGGAACTTCCGTTCTGCCGCGAACGCTTTTATGTCCGGTGGCGATCCGGAATGCATGTGCGTATGCTGCCGTTTACAGCATTAGCCACGACGACGAGCGTATCCCCAGCCCCCGCCACTGAGCAACAACAGCACCACAAGAGCAATCCATAGGGTTTCCATTTTGCACCTCCACTTGTAATGAGGAAGCTGGGGCTGGCCTTCAAACGGGCGTCTCACTTCTTCACTACGCAGATGATAGGACTGGCGAAAGCAGATGTCTGGTCACATTGGAACACTTTTAAAGAGGCACATCGTGGCAGTTTCTACAGGCGTACAGCCAAACTTAGTCGTCAGAACTGTGCAGTTTGGATCAGCCCAAATGTTGTTCCAAGCCTATGCTGTATCTATCGAGGATGTAAGCCGCAGCAGAGTGTGCAGCGCTGACTCGTGGAAAGGGGAAACATGACCCATGTCACCAATAAGCCGATGAGCGGGCTGCCAAACGCAGAAGCCGTCACCCACGAATCAAGAATTACGAAAAGAGGCACGCCAAAACTCTGGGTGCGAATCCTCGTTGTCTTGGCAGCGCTCGCCTCATCGTCACAGATGCCTGCGTCCACACCCAAAATCAAATTTCCCGATCTCAGCCTCATAGTGCAACGCTTGGAGGATGTCCAGAAGGAGAATCCCGCTCGTTCTCGACCCTATCAGGTCACGAGAGAATACAAAGTGTTCCGTGGCGACGATAAACAGCCCACCTCCGAGATCACGACGCAGATCGATTTCGTTCCTCCCGACACTAAGACATACAAGATCACCCAGGCGCGAGGAAACTCAAGAGGAGAAAAAATGGTTCGCGAGATTTTAGACCGGGAAACCGAGTCAGCGAAGAAAGGACCCGGCAGCGAAATCAATCGGGCAAACTATGACTTCCTGTTTGCTGGGCAAGAGAACTTCGGCGACGTTCCGGAATACATTTTGCGGATCGTCCCGAAGCGGAAGGACAAATACCTCTTGCGAGGGCAAATCTGGGTGAATGCGACCACTTTCCGTATCCGTCGAATCGAAGGAGTACCCGCCAAAAGCCCATCCATTTGGCTCAAGGGTATTCATATCACTTTGCAATTTACTCAACTGGGCGCTATGTGGATTCCCAATTCTTTCGACGCCATTGCCACAGTCCGGCTCTTGGGTCGGTACACGCTTGCGGGCCACAATGTTCGAGCCTCCGACGCGCTATCCGGCAGGAATCGTGGGGACGGGCGTTTACGGACTGAATCTTCGGCGTGTGCAAAATTGAACAGTTTTCAGTCTTTGAAAGATGCATCGTGTCAAACATAAGTCTTTCTAAAAACAGGAGAACCCGAGCACACCATGACTACAGAACCTCGTTGGTACGATTCTTTTAGGGCCGCTTTGCTCGAAACTGATTGGACGAGAATATACGCTCTAATTGTGGCGGCGGAGTTAGAAATACACAAAAGGCAGCATTTGCTTGCGCAGGACCAAAGCGAAACATCAACAGAAAGATGTGCACTCGCGAATGCCACGAACAGCCTGAGGGGGTTGCAGCGAGACTTGGTGTTTTGGCAGGAGTCGGCGGCCCGAGTCGCTGTCGTTGCACGTTTTTACGAAGGTTTCCGGTGACTTTCCACCAGATTTGGAGCGAATTGCGTTATGTCAAAACCTGAGAAGATAGAGGCTGACACGAAGACGTTGGGAGCGGCGCAGGATGCGCTGCAAGATAATGCAGAAAAATCGCTAGAAGTAGGTGCCGACCCTACCTTGCAGCGGAAGCTTACGGAAGACCTCCGAAAAGCAGAAGCTGGATTTTTAGAGGCCATGAAATAGAAATGTTCCGGTGCCAGCCGGAGCTAAGAATCCTTGTATGCAAGCATCGATCCGCGGGGAGGAGGTGCAGCATGAAGTTCCGCGTTATACCGCTGTGGGTTGTACAGCAGAATCCTCAATGACAGGCGTACTTGACTTCTAGGATTCACAGCCGCCAGTCACGAGCGACGTGTCCAAGACTTCTCGGTTGGCGAGGTTTGCGCTATACCGCACCGGGTTTTCGATGTGCTCCGGTTATAGGTTAGATGACGTTGCGGCATACGCATCGGATTGAGACCAGCGCCGGAGGTAGGCTATTGGGGTATGCGCAAGCGCCTTTTAACCCCAACTTCGCAGGACGCCCCGCCTCTCGACGAAAGTTGGCTGAAACTCGACACAGCGGCCGTGGTCGAGGTCACGTCGGAAGAGAAGGACTATCCGGTCGAGTCTGCGCTGGTCTTAGGAGAAGTGCGGGGCTGGAGGGCAGCCGCTTCTGGCACTCAAATCATCCGGCTGTTCTTCGACAAGCCGCAACGACTAGCACGCATCTCGCTCGTCTTAGAGGAACCCGAAGTAGAGCGCACCCAAGAGTTCGTTTTGCGATGGTCTTCGGATGACGGACGCTCATTTCGATAAATTGTGCGCCAGCAATGGAATTTCAGTCCTCCTGATGCAATGCGTGAGAGCGAGGAAATCAGGTTCAACTCTCGGATGTCACCGTCCTTGAGTTGGTTATCGTGCCTGACATTAACCGAGGAGCGGCTCGCGCCTCGCTCAAGCGTCTGCGCCTGTCGTGACCCACTGCGGCGCGGCCGTCCTTGCGACCTGCAATTCTGACCGCCATCTGATTCACGGCTTGCGACCCGTGTTCCCGCCTCCTCTATTTGCCCAGATTGCCAACTTATCATAGTTGTCGGAACTGAGCAGTTTGGGTCAGCCAAGCATTCTTTCCAGGCCTGTGCTGTATGTATCGAGGATAGAAGTCGCAGCGAAGGGTGCTGCTCTGACCTCTTGCAAAGAAATAATAGAATATGAGCCATATCAATAATCCGATACCCAAACTGCGTAAAGCTGCCCAACCGCCGCTGTCACATCCCGGCGCAACGCCTGATGCAGATCGAGCCAAGAAGCCGCCGCTTGCAGACCCGTCTGCGACCAAAGAGGAACTGCGTCCCGGGGATCGTGTCGAGGGTTTGGGCAACTTCGGAAAGCCAACTGGAGAAATCGGCACAGTTGAACGAACCAACGAAGAGGACGCGGTCGTCAAGTGGGATGATGACGGTCGCACAAGACTCCACCGACCGTCGCTCAAGAAGGTTTACCCAGCAAGAAGGCTTGGGTCTGGTGTGTAAGAAACTATGGACATGGAAGACGGCGACAGCTACTTTCCAGAGCTAACCGACCCTGTGAAAAGCAGTATTCTGACGCTCTAGTATGCGGCGAGCTGCTGTTGCTGGATCGCTCTGATTTCCTCCCATGGCGGGTGAACATGAGCAGTTTTGACCAGACGCTTTATTAGGGGCACCGTATTATCAGACTTGTTCGATAGGATCGAGAAACCAGTCATGGGTTAGCGGCGAGTGACGAGTTCGACGTTCAGACCCTCACGACTGCTTTCATTTTAGTATTCTTCAGGCCGGACTACAAAGTTCGGCCTCCTTTCGGTTGATGTTTCTGGGGTTCCGAAAAGTCCACCTTCGCGACTGTCGAGAACCAATCAGCCACGTGAATCGTGAAAGAATCTACCCAAGACAACTGACGCTGCACGCTTGATGTCCCGGCACTTAGTCGCTATCCCCCTCGCCGACTGGTGGCTTGGCGACTGGCAAACTGCACTCGAAGAATGCCAATCCCGTCTCCGCATCCTCCTTCATGACGTGGTCTGAGGTGCGTCCGCACCTGACGCAAAACCATTCCTCAAGTTCGGGGTTCCAGTGAATTCCCGGATGTTTCATCAACTGCGTTTTTCTAACTCCATTCGCAGCACTTTCAAAACGTGGAGCGCATCTGCGATGGCCTGTAGTTCTTCAGTTGGGCTATTGCGGTTTGCCTGTATTTCCTGAAATCGGGTGTTAATCGCGGACTTCGCCGCCTGAAGGCAACTTGGCAGTTTCTTGTCGTCAGTTTCGAGAAGGGCAGCCTCGTACAGTTTTCCCCAAACATAGTTGTCGTTCATGTTTTCGCAATGACCGGGGGCAGGAGGAGCAACGGATCATTCTACGCGAAGGGAAGAGAGTGCAAACTGTACGGCATCGAACATAGCGTTGGCCTTGTTGTCAGGATGCATTTTGGGGAA
>Ga0210396_10001979_pt1 | contig 21218 bp, 16 predicted proteins | sample IncBWH17OmetaG_FD_155466 | JGI IMG/M metagenome (GOLD analysis project Ga0210396, IMG submission 155466) | Forest soil microbial communities from Barre Woods Harvard Forest LTER site, Petersham, Massachusetts, United States - Inc-BW-H-17-O ... | reverse complement strand
TGAGATTTTTGATATCGTCGCGCCGGATTCGCTTTATGAGCGGCCGATTCCGGAAAGGCATCGCATTATTTTTTATCTCGGCCATCTGGAAGCCTTCGATTGGAATCTTTTGCGCGAGCGGATTCTCGGCATGAAGCCGTTTGACGCTGATCTCGACAAGTTATTCGCATTTGGGATTGATCCCGTGAATGGCAAACTTCCAACTGATCAGCCTGGCGATTGGCCTTCCCTCGCAGCCACCCGGGACTATGTTCATCGAATCCGCGAGAGTATCGATGCTGGGTTGGCAGCGCTCGATTTCTCTGCTGTGAATTCCACTCCCGCGGGAGCAGATTATTCCCCAGGCAAACTGCTGAACGTCGCTATCGAGCACCGCCTCATGCATGCGGAAACTTTGGCGTACATGCTTCACCAGTTGCCGCTTGAACACAAGGTTCGAAAACAGCGCGCGCCTGAACTCGTCGTTTCGCAGATCGCACCCCGAATGATCGAGATTCCCGCGGGCCGCGCGACGTTGGGAATGTCGAGTCACGATGGGGCCTTCGGTTGGGATAATGAATTTGAAGCGCAAACCGTCGACGTTCCCGGGTTCGCCATCGACAAATACAAAGTGACCAACCGCCAATATCTGGACTTCATAACCGCTGGCGGCTACAAGAATCCTGACCTTTGGAGGGAGGAAGATTGGAAGTGGCGAACCGCTCACAATATTCGCCATCCTGTGTTTTGGGTTCCAGAGAATGATCGCTGGCATCTCCGGACTATGTTCGATGAAATCCCCTTGCCCATAAATTGGCCTGTATATGTGAGCCATGCCGAAGCCAGCGCCTATGCTCGCTGGGCGAACAAGTCGCTGCCCACAGAAGCACAGTGGCAGCGCGCAGCCTACGGAACCTCGAACGATGTCGAGACTTTTTTCCCGTGGGGCGATGAGGAACCGGATGGCAGCAAGGGTAATTTCGATTTCCATAGCTGGGATCCCACGCCCGTTAATTTTTTTCCTGACGGAGATAGCGCATTCGGCGTTGCGGATTTATTAGGCAATGGATGGGAGTGGACGTCAAGCAAGTTCGAACCTTTTCCTGGCTTTCAGCGCTTTTCGTTTTATCCGGGATACTCTGCGGATTTTTTTGACGGCAACCACTATGTCATGAAGGGAGCCTCGCCGCGCACTTCCGCTTGCATGCTGCGTCGCTCTTTTCGCAATTGGTTCCAGCCCCATTACCAATACGTTTACGCAGGCTTTCGCTGCGTTAGTAAGTAATCGACTCGGAGGACAGCATGGCGACGCAGACGCTCACCACCAGTGCCAATCCTGAACTTATTGCTGACGTTCGCCTCGGTTTGACCATGCCGGGTCAGAAAGAACTCCCCTCGAAATACTTGTACGACGACGTTGGTTCCAAGCTCTTCGAGGTTATCAGTGTTCTTCCCGAGTATGGCCTGACGCGCGCCGATGAGCGGCTTTTGCAGAAACATTCAGAAGACATTGTGGCGAGACTCACACCGCCGACCACGGTTGCTGAACTGGGATCCGGCAGCGGCAAAAAAACGCGCTGGCTGCTTGAAGCCTTGAGCCGTCATAAAAATATTTCGTATTGCCCCATCGAGATTTCGCGGACGGCACTCAACATGTGCAAGCGCGAACTTGGGGATATTGAAGCGGTTAGGATTCTCGGCTTCGAGCGTGAATATCTCGATGGCTTGATGGAAGTCGCCGCCCGACGCCGCGATGGAGAACAACTTCTGGTTCTTTTCCTGGGAAGCACGATCGGCAACTTCGAGCACCCCGCCGACGTGAAGTTTCTGCGTCAAATACGAGAAGCTTTGGTGGCCGGCGACGCGTTATTGTTGGGCACTGATCTGGAGAAACCAATACGGCAATTGATCGATGCCTATGACGATCCGCTTGGAGTTACGGCTGCGTTCAATTTGAATTTACTCGCGCGAATTAATCGCGAACTCGACGCCGACTTTAATCTTGAGCAATTCGAACACGTCGCCAGATTTAATCAGGATGTGGGCAGCGTGGAGATGCACATTCGTTCGCGAAAAAAACAAACGGTGACCATTCCTGCGGCAGATTTATCGGTCACGTTCGCTGAGGCAGAAACTATCTGGACCGAAAGCAGTCATAAATATTCGCTGCCTGAAATATCTCGGATTGCCGGCAATGCAGGCTTCCGTTGCGATGCGCAGTGGATCGATGAAGAATGGCCATTTGCAGAAAACCTGCTCATCGCCGAATAAACCGGACTAACCTTCAAACTATCATCCCGAAGCGAAGCGAGGGATCCGTTACTCGAGATCGCTCCCCGCTTCTTCCTTCTGAGCTTTCGTATCGATACGAATCTCCGGCAAATTGGCTTTCTTTAGTCCGCGATCAAGCGCCGGCACGTCAGACTTTTTAATTTCCTCCCACCTTTTCATCACCGTGGAAAGCTCACGTTCGGTTTCCTCTACTGCGTTAAGTTGAGGAGTAGTGGGTGCCGCATCGGCCTGTCCTATGGCGCCATAGAGCATGCCCACAGCGGCACTTTCGCGAGTGAGATTGGGCTCAGGCGGAAGGCCGGCAACGGGGGGAGTTGGTCCATGCAGAGTGATTCTTACTTTTTGATCGAGGGCTTTGATCGAATCCGCCAATGCCCCCTTGGCTTGGCTCTCAATCTGGTGCAGTTGATCGAGTACGGAACGAACCTCAGTCACGGCTGCGGTAGTTGCCGTTAACTCGGACGCCAAACGCATCTCTAGAGTGAATTGCTGTTCAATAGAAGCTGGCGCCACATTTACGCGTGGGTCCAATTTTACCGTGAACGTCTGAGTGAAGCTGTGTCCGTTCGCGGTCAGTCGAGCGGTATAGCCGCCCGGAATCGCTAAGGGGCCAAGCGGTGAGCGCGGAGTGTCATTGGGCACCGCCGCAATCGGATACTCGTGTTGCAAAGCGCTCGGCGACGGGTAGTGCAGATCCCAAACCCAGCGGTGCATGCCGGCACTTGCGGAAAGAATCTTCTGCATGCGTATCCAGTAAAGCGGAATTATTTGCTTTTCCAGGTCCGCCTGACTGACTTCCGGTTTGTCATCACTCGAAAAACGCTGCACCAGCTTTCCTTGCGCATCCATGATTTCAAGCGTCACCGCGCTCGCGGCCGGCTCCGGCAGGAAATAATCAAGAATCGCGCCGTCTGGAGGATTCTTCCCCGTAGGTTCGTCCGGGGGAATCGGCGTATCAGGATTCGTGCTCCGCCTTACGCGATAAGCGTCTTCCGGCTTGAAAAGATATGCGTCCGAATTCGACTTCACATCGGCAAGCTGCCGCAACGGAGTGATGCCATCCAGTATCCAAAATGATCGCCCGTGGGTAGCAACGATCAAATCGTTTTCATGAATTCCCAAATCGCGCATCGATGTGTGCGGCAGATTCAACTGCAAAGACTGCCAGTGATCGCCGTCGTCAAACGAAACCCAAACGCTGTTTTCAGTGCCCGCAAACAGCAGTCCCTTACGCTTTGGATCTTCTCGCACTGTGTTGGCCGGCGCATCCGCTGGCAGTCCGCCGGAAATCTGCGTCCAGGTCTTGCCACCATCGTGCGTGCGGTAGATATGAGGACGTAGATCGTCAATACGAAACCTGCTTACCGACGCGTACGCGGTTTGCTCGTCAAAGTGCGAAGCTTCGATTTGAGTCACTTTGCTCCAGGCAGTCAATTCCGGCGGCGTTATGTTGTTCCAATTTTTCCCGCCATCTCGGGTCACCCAGATCTGGCCGTCGTCAGTGCCTGCCCATAGCGTGTCTACGTCTCTAAATGACGGAGCCAGCGCGTAGATAACGCCGCGCTGCTTGCCTGCATCGAGATTTTTAGGCCCAAGTGTGCCTATGCTTGGCGGGACTCCGGGATTTTCTCGAGTGAGATCCGGACTAATTGTCTGCCAGGAATTTCCACCGTCCGTCGTTTTGAACAACACATTTGAAGCGAAATAAAGAATGTGAGGATCGACGGGAGAAAACATGGTTGGCTCTGTCCGATCAGTCCGGTACTTCGGATTGCGAACCGGAATCGGGGTTACATTCTGTACTTGTCCGGTGGACCAATGATATTTCGAAACCTCGTTCCGTCCTCCGCCGAAAATGATATCGGAATCAAGCGGATCAGGTGCAACATAACCGTACTCGATGGTGGCAACCGGATGCCAGTCGCGGAAAGTAATCTCGCCATCATTGCCGCGGCTCAAAATGCACAGCGAACCGCTCTCTTGCTGGCCGGCACAAATCCGATATGGAAAAGTATTTGTCGTTGCCACGTGATAAAGCTGCGCGGTCGGCTGGTTGTACCATGAACTCCACGTCTTCCCGCCATTCACGGTGACAATGGCGCCTTGATCGCTGACTACAAGAATGATGTTGGGATCATTCGAATTGATCCACAAGTTTTGGTAATCGTCACCGCCGGGGGCGCCGCGAATACTCGTCCAGGTTTTGCCGCCATCTGTTGATCGCAAGGTGACAATGCTGACGCTGTAAAGCACGTCCGGGTTTTTCGGATCGACTCTTATAATTGGAAGATCGCCACCGCCGATGCGCATGGCAGGCCGCGGGTCAGCCGTCGCAGAATGCCAACTTTCACCCGCGTCGTCGGAGCGGTACAAACCCAGACCTGCGCCAGAGCCGTAGTCTCCCTTATCAGTAGTGGCTACCGCGGCATAGACCCGGCTGGGTTGGCTAGGGGCGATCGCCACATTTACTTGCGTCAGGTTGTTTGGCAGACCATTCTTCAACGCGCGCCAAGTGCTGCCACCATCCGTCGATTTGAAAAGACCGCCGCCAGTTCCTTGAAACTGATTGTTGTCTTCCCAGGGACCTTCGCGCATTTCCCACAGCGATGCGTAGAGCACATCGGGATTCGCCGGATCCATTTCGACGTCGGAGCCACCGGTGTTCTCATCCTTGTACAGCACCTTTTGCCAGGTGCTGCCGCCATCGTTCGAGCGGAAGATGCCGCGCTCGTCGTTCGGCCCATAAGGATGCCCGAGTACCGCAGCGAATAATTTGTTCGGGTTGCGCGGATCGACCGCCAGCGCTGGAATCTGTTGCCCGCCGCGCAAGCCGAGATGCGTCCAAGTCTTGCCCGCATCCATCGACCTGTATATTCCGTCGCCGACCGACAGATCAGGACGGTGCAGTCCTTCGCCGCTCGCCACATAAATAATGTTGGGATCCGATGGAGCTACCGTAATGGCGCCGATCGACTGAGTAGGCTCCTGATCAAAAATGGGCGTCCACACGCGGCCGTAGTCATCTGACTTCCACACCCCGCCGTTCACCGCTCCGATATAAAAAAGATTCGGCTGGCTTGGCACGCCTGCAACCGCGCGCGTGCGCCCGCCACGAAACGGTCCAATCATCCGCCAATTTAGTTCCTGATACATACTTTGCGGATACTGTTGTGCCTGGCTTACTCCCAGGAGAAAAAAAACGAAGCCGCCGACGAGCAGAAAAATGAAGACAAGACGATGAAGTCGAAGCACGAAGCCTCCAGTCAAAAATGTTCCGAGTGGGAAAGCATAAATCAAATGAGGCAGGGAGCACGAATTTAGCAGGTTTGTAGATCTAAATATGCGTGCCTTTACCCGCGAATGCGGGATCGAGACGATCAAGATGGCGAGAGGTTGCGCCAATAAATTATGAAATAGCAAACGCGGGAATCGACCTCGCTTCTTCGATTGGCTCGTTGATCTCCTTGACATAGAACGCAACCGCCGTCGCGCGTTGCCAGAACCGCGTACCGAGGAGAAGAAGCAAAGTCGCTTCGCCCACGATGAATGCACCCAACACGCTGCTTGGTGGGACAATCGCATGCCACAGCAAGATTCCAACCACTAGAATTGCCAACGCGACCAATGCAATCGCGACGTAGCTGACCAGCAACCGGCCGAGATGGCGACGCGTCTTGCGGAATCCCGCTGCGATCGACTTCCGCACCGCGGATTGGTCGCGCAGCACGACGTCGGTCTGGGCAAGATCGAACCAGATGCGAATGATCGTGAGCACCAGAAAGATTATCAGTCCGCCCGCTAACTCAGTGAAGAAGGGCAGCCTTTCATACGAAGTTTTGTCCGCAGCGGTTGCCAGCGCGTTGAATGCTCCATACAAAATTCCACCGATGATGCCAGCAATAATTGTGAAGAAAAAGAACAGTCGCACAAATCGCCAGACATTTCGTCCGCAGGCGCGAAAAAACTCTTCTCGGGGAAGGCGGTGGTCGGACGAATATCCTAGCAGCACACCCGGCATGAATATCAAACTAGCCAGGAAAAATACGACTGCGAACATCATTGCGGGATGTGATGCAGCAGGCATTGCCCCGAATTCGGGACGCGCCAAGAGTTCGATGAATACCACTGCATTGAATCCGTGAAGAAGTTTGTCGGCGTTAAGGCTGTGGTCCAGGATGCTATGCGCCTGATCGCTAAAAGCCGCAGCCCCGAAGTGCGCGAATACGAGGTTGAGAATATAGAACCAGATCACATAACTCTTATTGCGGCCCGCTATCTCAGCGCCTGCGGAAATCAAATTTGTTCTTTCCCTCATTTATTCCCTTACACCAGCCACCACGCCAGTAGTTGGGCACAAAACTGGCTGATGCAGGTCCAATAATTTGTCAACTTCCGCGCCGGCGCGGCACCTGGTTCCGCGGTTTGGCTGTTATTAAAATTGTTGCGGTCGAAATTAATTTTGTGGTCGGGATCCACTTCGACCGATTCTATCTTCGCTTTCTTCTGGTAGGCGTATCGCACCCAGCGGTCTTGTCCATCCCAGTGTTCGCGGACCTTGTCGCCATTGTCGAATTTGATCTCAACGTCGACCGGCATAACGAAATCGCCCTTGCGGTGAATCCACACGTTGTCGACATATTCCGTTTGGCCCTTTTTCTCTTTCATGTCTTCTTTATACCAATCGACCGGCACTGAAGTGAGTTTCATTACCTCGTCGTCCAGCACCTGCGTGCCGTAGATCGCCTGATTGAAGTACCAGCGCAGATCCTTGCCGGATACTTCTTCAATCGTCTTTAGAAAATCTTCCTTGGTGGGATGCGTGAAACGGTAGCGCAGAAAATAAGTGCGCATGGCCCGGCGCATGGTGTCTTCGCCGATCACACTTTCAAGTGTGAGCAACACCACAGCAGTCTTACCATAAGTGATCCCGGCATACGAATTGGAATTGGCATATTGCCAGCCGTTTTTCGCAATGGGATCGAGATCGGCCATGCCCACATAGAACAGCCTGGTTTCGTCCCGTTCTCCCGCAGTGATTCCCCACAAATTCAGGACCGAGGTTGTCGGCCCAAAAATGGAATCCATGACCTTGACTTGGGTGTACTCGTTGATGCCTTCGTCCATCCAGGCGTCTTCGAATTCATTGGTGGCCACCATGCCGTACCAGTACTGATGGCCAAATTCATGCTCGATGGTCTCTTCAGAATTAGCGTGCAGGCCTTCCGGTTCCCACCAGGTGGTTCCACCGGTGATGAACGTCGGATATTCCATGCCAAACGCTTGCGACCCGGGATCAGGATCAACCACGGTCAAAGTTTTATAAGGATAAGCTCCATACCACTTGTCGAAGCGCTCCATGGTCTGCTTCGTAATTCGTGCCTCTCGCCCAGCCTGACTCCAATGCCCGGATTGCATCATAATGCGCAATTTCACCGGCCCCATGCTGCCTTGAAAGGTGTCGTCATAAACGCGGTAGTGCGGGCTCGCGGTCCACGCAAAGTCGTGAATGTCGTCTCCGTGGTAAGCGACAGTCTTGGTCCCGTCAGAATTGTTCACGTTGCTGACTTCGACGCCGCTGGCTCCGACGACTTCGAACTGCGGCACGGTTAGCTTTACGTCGTAAACCCCGAAGTCGGCGAAGAATTCCGTGTAGGCATGAAACTGATGGCAATTCCAGGCGCCGTGCCACCAGACTCCGACCTTCGGAAACCACTGTCCGCCAAGCACGAAATCCCGATTCCAGCCGGTGCGCTCCAACGTTTCCGGAAATTGATCGTGAAAAGTGATCTTGAATTGGACATACCCATCCGGAGGAATCGGTTTGAGCAGATGCACTTGCATAACCGTGCGATCGTCTTGGTTGTCGTCATCAGGATGGATGTATCGCAACTGGGAAGTAAAATCGCCCTGCCCTACAACTTCGAAGCTTTTGATCTCCTCTGCTCCATAGTTTTTCTTGTCCCACTTTTCAAAGTCCTGATTGCGAGTTCCCTCACGTTTGCCTTCGCGCATCCAGGTCGATGTCGGCTGAAACGCATTCAAATAAAGATGAAACGGAAATGTATCCAACGCCTGCCCGGTAAGGTTGTGATAAGTCAGCGTTTCAGTAGCGTCGAGAGAATGAGCCTTGGCATCGTACTTCGCGTCCATGTTGTAAGCTACCACCCGCTGCGATAGCGGCGTGGACGAGTTGATGGCCGACGTTGTTGCTGGAATTGCCAGGCCCGGCGGGCTGTTCTGGGCGAAGACCCCGACGGCAACCCAGCAAACAAAAAGACTCAAACGCATACGCATGCATAACACTCCCTCGGTTCGGACGAACAAACCGATTCAAAACACATCAAAAATAATGACAAGGCGAAGTTGAATCATAGCAGGAAGCGCCTGCTGGTCGCTGTTACCTGCGCTAGTATAGATTTACGTTATTGAGGAAGGGTTTGTTCCTTTGCGTGCTGATCTCGGCCAGCGGTGGCTTCTCAGTTCTCTTCTTGCGGACGCAGCCTGACCCTCGTAATGAACTGTTTGCAAGCACCCAAGAAATGAAAATAGGGTTAACACTGTATTAAATACTAAGGAAACGCCTCATTTATCCTCGTTGAGGCCTGATTTAGCATCTACTGTTTGTACGTTTGGCTTTGTTCAAGCCTCGTTTATTCATTACTCGGAGAACTCATTGGGTCCGCTACGCATTCTTATCGTTGACGACGATGAAGTTGTGTTGCAGGGTATTCGGTCTCTGTTGTCTGATCGAACGGAGTGGGAAGTGTGCGGCGAAGCTAAAGATGGGTTAGAAGCCGTCGACCAGGTTAAGAACCTTCGACCCGACCTCGTCCTGATGGACGTCTCCATGCCTCGAATGGACGGAATTCAAGCAACCAGAATCATTCGCCGCGAGATGCCCGCGTCGGCGGTAATTATCGTCAGTCAGAATGATCCGGGTGTAGTGGCGGTCCAGGCCGCGGAAGTGGATGCCGGCGGATACGTCGACAAAAATAAACTGTCGCGTGACCTGCTGCCCGCAATTGAAAGAGTGGCGGCCAGGCGGAACGGTCGAAAAGCCAGAAAAACACGCAAGAGCCAGCCAAGGTCCGATGCCGCCGAGGCAAAACAGAAAGATGCTGAACTGGCGAGGCGGGCTAAACTGCTGGACCTCAGCTTCAATGCAGTCATTCTGCGTGATGGAAAAGACCGAATCACATATTGGAACAAAGGAGCCGAGGAACTGTACGGCTGGACGCAAGACGAGGTCCTGGGACGTGTCACGCACACGCTCTTTCAAACCGAATTTCCTGAACCGCTGGGTTCCATCTCTGCACTGTTGCGGCGTGAAGGCCGATGGCAGGGAGAACTTGTCCACACGCGCAAAAATGGCACCAAGCTCACTGTGCTTTCAAGGTGGGCGTTAACGGTCGAGCCGCAAACCAACGCAATATCGATAATGGAAGCCAATATCGATATTACCCAGGCTAAGGAAGCGGACCGGGCAAATAGTCTGCTGGCTGCGATTGTCGGTTCTTCGGACGACGCTATCATCAGCAAACGATTGGATGGCACTATCAGCAGTTGGAATAAAGCTGCGGAACGTATGTTCGGCTACGCCGCGGAAGAAGCAGTGGGGCAGAACATTACGCTTATTATTCCCCCTGATCGCCGGGACGAGGAGACGCGGATTCTTCAGCGGCTGAGACGGGGTGAGCGCATCGATCATTTCGAAACTCTGCGCATGCGCAAAGACGGAGTCCTGCTCGACATCTCGCTGACAATTTCGCCGGTAAAGGATGGCTCCGGCAAGATCATCGGCGCCTCGAAGGTAGCGCGGGACGTTACTGAACGTAAGCGCGCTGACGAACGATTGCGCAAGAACGAAGAACAGCTGCGAACCCTCGCCGAGGACCTCGAAAAACAGGTACATATCCGTACCCAGGAACTCGAGGAGCGCAACGCCGAAGTTTTGCAGCAGTCCGAACAGCTTCGCGAACTGTCAAATCGCCTGCTGCAAACGCAGGACGACGAACGCCGCCACATCGCCCGCGAACTGCATGACAGCGCCGGCCAGATCATCGCTGCTCTGAGCATGAACCTTGCGGCCCTTGACCAAATCGTAAGCAACAATCAACCGCTTGGCAAAGTGCTCGAAGATAGTCGGAATCTGGTTCGGCAGCTGAATCAGGAGATCCGCACGACCTCGTACCTACTGCATCCACCCTTGCTCGACGAGAGTGGATTGTCCGGCGCCATTCATTGGTACATCGAGGGCCTGATGGAACGCAGCGGCCTGAGCATAGACTTGCAAATTCCTGAAGACTTCGGCCGCCTCTCTAGCGAAATGGAATTGGCTTTGTTTCGCATCGTGCAGGAATGTCTTACAAATATCCATCGCCACTCTGGCAGCGAGGCTGCAGTTGTTCGACTGTCCCGCACCGCCGGGGGTGTTAAGCTCGAAGTTCAGGATGAAGGCAAGGGGATTCCGGCGGAAAAACTACGCGGAATTCAGGCCCAGCGTTCCGGCGTCGGAATCACAGGCATGCGAGAGCGGGTTCGCCATTTCGGTGGCGCGATGGATATTCAATCGAACGATGCGGGAACAAAAATTTCCGTCATGCTCCCAGTTCCCAGGCTCGAACCGGAGGACGTACTCCAAGAGGTCCGGATCGTTTAACATTTCTTAAGGGAGCGCCGAGATGTCTCGCCCCTCCAAACGGGCGAGAAGCGTTCTCCACTATTGCCAAGACACGGAGGCTTCAGTTTTGCGCATTCTCATTGCAGACGATAGTGCCATGGTCCGCCGAGGCGTTATCACGCTCCTGTCATCCGAGACAACATGGGAAATCTGCGGCGAAGCCAGCGACGGCTCGGAAGCGCTCCTCAAGGCGCGCACCCTGCTGCCCGACGTGATCTTGCTCGACGTCAGCATGCCTGGCCTCAATGGACTGGAGGTCGCCCGCCGGCTGCGCCAGGAATCACCGAACACCAGAATTGTCGTGATGAGCCAGCACGATCCCGTTCATCTTCTGCCCGGTGTGATGGCAGCGGGTGGAGACGCTTGCCTCGATAAGAGCCGCCTGGCCGCTGATCTCGTAAACAGCATAAGAAAACTGCAGCCCCGCGACGAACACTCCCCAGCATCGAAATGAAGCCGGTTGCCCGACCAAATATTAATTCCATTGTCATTCCGAAACCCCATTGTCATTCCGAGCGAAGCAAGGAATCTGGGTTTATGCCGAGGCCAGCAAAGCTCAGGTCCTTTCGCTTTGCTCGGATGACAGATGGGAAAAACAGAGTCCGCCTGGATCTACGCTTCCACTTTTCGCAGATGAAATTTGCGAGTAGCGGTGCGGCCGGAATAATTGGCTTGCACGAGCACAGCGGAATCTGGGAGCGATGCTTCATCGACATCGATTTTCAATTCGGCATCGCCTTCGGGGCTGGTAACCACTTGCGTGTAAAAGGGCGCGGCATCAGGACGGGCAAAGCGTACGGTCAGGCGCGCTCCTTCTACAGCCGTACCTCCCTCGGTGACACGCAGGCGCAGAATCAAATTGCGATCGGCGTGTACTGAGCCGGCGTTGAGCCAATGCACATCGAGTTCCTTGATCGCGGCCAGAGACTCGGAAGTCAGCTGTTTATCGAGGACACTGTCCAACCGCCCATCACGGATAGAGTCGAGCACCAGACGATGCTGATCTCGGAGAATCTGCTCTTTTTGCTGGTCAGTGAAGCCGGACTCGGCAGCCTTATCTGAATAAGAAACGGCGCGCTTGCCGACGCATCGGCCGCGCACAAAAACCTGAGTCTGCAACAGCAACTCGCTTTCTCGCGCTTCGCTCTGCACGTGATAAACGGTGTCGTCGTGCTTCACGTCGGTGTTGAAGCCAAAAATCATGTGATGGTTCGCAGCTAAATCTTACTTTAGAATCCCACTTTTCTCACCGGCGAAGCGCTTACGCACATTAAAAGTTCGTCACAAAGTGGCTCAGTCGCTTGACACTCCCATCTGCGAAATCTACTCTAGAATGTTTAGTTTAATGCTTGGCTGCGAATTATATATAGCTCTCCTATGCCGGACAATTACTTCGCTCGCTACCTGCCATTATTGATTCACCTCATCGTAGCAGGTGGGTTGGCTACCGCGATTGTGTTGCTTTCGTGGTTTATCGGCTACCGCCGGCCGACGCGTGCCAAACTCTCCCCCTATGAATGCGGGATGCTGCCCATCGGAGACGCGCGTGAGCGCTTCTCGGTGAAGTTTTACATGGTCGCCATGCTGTTTATTCTGTTCGACGTGGAAGCAGTTTTTCTTTATCCCTGGGCGGTAATTCTGCGCGAACTCAAGATGTTTGGGTTCTGGGAAATGATGGTTTATATCGGCATTGTGCTGGTTGGACTGTTCTACATCTGGAAAAAGGGTGTTCTGGACTGGAGCATTACGTCTACCAGAAGGGGTGAAGTTTAATGCCACTGACCCCCGCCATCACAGACCTTGAGGCGCTCAAGGAACACCCGGCAGTGGCACGGCTGCGCGGGTGGAATTCGGCTGCGGTTGAAGCAGCCAAATTCGACCGCGATGAGATGACCATCTACGTCGAACGTTCCTGCATCCACGATGCATGCGTTATCCTCCGCGATGATGTCACCTGCCCTTTCAATTACCTGTCCGATGTAACCTGCGTGGACTGGTATCCGTCACAGCCGCGGTTCGAGGTGGTTTACCAGTTGCTATCAATTCCCAATAAAGAGCGCGTACGGCTAAAGGTGCGTTTGAGCGCCGATAGTCCGGTCGTCGAGACTGTCACTTCGGTGTGGCCGTCGGCAAATTATTTCGAGCGCGAGGTTTTCGACCTGTTCGGAATCCGCTTTACTGGGCATCCCTATTTACGGCGCATTCAAATGCCGGAAGACTGGGAAGGCCATCCCCTGCGCAAGGACTATCCAGTGGAGGGCTATCGCTAAATCGCCATGGCCCACATGACTCCCACACCCGTACTTGATCCCGGTCAGGATCGGACCATGATCCTGAACATGGGACCGCAGCACCCGTCTACGCACGGGGTATTGCGGCTGATTCTCGAGATCGATGGCGAGACCGTTGTGCGGCTCATGCCCGATATCGGTTATCTGCACACTGGGATCGAGAAGACATGCGAGGCCAAGTTCTATCAGCAGGTAGTTCCGCTTACCGATCGCATCGACTATCTGTGTCCCATGACCAACAATCTCTGCTATGCGCTGGCAGTTGAGAAACTGCTGGGGCTGGAGATTCCTCCTAAGGCGCAATGGTTGCGAGTGATGATGAACGAGTTGACGCGCATCAACTCGCATCTGGTGTGGCTGGGAACTCACGCAATGGATATTGGCGCGCTCACGGTTTTTCTCTACTGTTTCCGCGAGCGCGAAGACGTTTTGCGTTTGTTCGAGGCAATCAGCGGCCAGCGCATGATGACGTCTTATTTCCGCATAGGCGGCGTGGCTCTCGAGCCGCCCTTAGGATTCTTCGACCGGGTGCGGGATTTCGCAAATCGTTTTCCATCAAAAGTGGATGAGTACGAGAACCTGCTTACAGGAAATCCCATCTGGGTAATGCGAACCAAAGGCGTGGCGAGAATCTCGGCGGAAGATGCAGTTGCCCTCGGAGCAAGCGGCCCTACACTGCGGGGAAGCGGCGTCGACTTTGATCTGCGACGCGATATGCCGTATTCGAGTTACGACAAGTTCAAGTTCAAAGTACCGGTGTCGCAGGAAGGCGACGTATTCGCGCGCTACATTTGCCGGGTCCAGGAATTGCGTGAGTCGATCGCGATCGTGCAACAGGCGCTCGATGGAATGCCGGAAGGTCCAATCAAAGCCGATGCGCCGAAGGTTGTTTTGCCCGACCGCGAAAAGATGAAGACGCAGATGGAAGCCATGATTTACCACTTCAAAATTATTACTGAGGGCTTCGCCGTTCCGGCGGGAGAGGTTTATCAGGCGGTGGAATCGCCGCGCGGCGAAATGGGATATTACGTGGTCAGCGATGGCACGGCCAAGCCGTATCGCGTGCACATGCGCGCAGCGTGTTTGGCGAATCTTCAACTCTTGCCGAAGATGTGTGAGGGAAGGCTGCTGGCCGATGTGGTCGCGGCAATCGGCTCTATCGATATTGTGTTAGGCGAGATCGACCGGTAGCGGGGAGCCCGAAAGGTCTTAACCACGAAGGACACTAAGGTACACAAAGGAAAGTCCTAGCAACGCAATGAAATTTTCGGAACAATTCGAATCGCGGTTTTCGGAGATGCTGACGCATTATCCAACCAAGCGTTCCGTGCTTGTGCCGACGCTGCTGTATGTGCAGGACGAGTTCGGTTATCTCAACGATGACGTTATTCACGAGATCGCGCTGCGCCTGGATTTGACCGACCTCGAAGTGACCAACGTGATCAGCTATTACTCGATGCTGACGAGGAAACCCCGCGGAAAATTCAATGTGCAGGTTTGCACCAACATCGCGTGCATGCTGCGCGGCGGCGAAGAACTTCTCGATCACTGCGAGAAGAAGCTTGGCATCGGGCACAAAGGCACCACTTCGGACGGAATGTTCTCGCTCGAGGAAGTGGAGTGCATCGGAGCCTGCAGTTGGGCTCCGGCGGTGCAAGTTAATTACGATTTTCACGAGAACCTGACGGCTGAAAAGATGGACAAAGTACTCGACGGCTACAAGACGCAAGGAACGCAATAAAGATTTGCAATTGCCGATGTCCGATTCTGAGCACTTTCAATTGGCAATTGGAAATCGAAAACTGAAAATGATTCATGGCTGATCTCGTTTCCCATCCCGACGAAGTAAAAGTCGTCTCCAAACGCTTTGGCAAAGGTGCGACTGATATTGATCGTTACCTCGAACTTGATGGCTACAAAGCCGTGCAAAAAGCTTTGGGGATGCAACCTGATGCGATTGTAAATCTCGTGAAGGACTCTGGCCTGCGCGGGCGCGGCGGCGCGGGATTCAATACCGGGATGAAGTGGTCGTTCGTTCCCAAGCAGTCCGCGAAGCCGAAATACATTTTGTGTAATGGCGACGAGAGCGAACCAGGCACCTGCAAAGATCGCCTGATTTTCGAGCATGATCCGCATGCGGTGATTGAAGGCGTGGTGATCGCCGGAATCGCCACCGGCTCGCACACCGGCTACATCTACATTCGCGGCGAGTACCGTTATCTGTTGAACATCATGCAGAAAGCAATTAAAGACGCGTACGCGCGCGGATTCCTCGGCAAGAACATTTTTGGCAGCGGCTACGATTTTGACGTCTATTGGCACGGCGGCGCTGGCGCGTACGAAGTAGGAGAAGAATCGGCGCTGATGGAATCGCTTGAGGGCAAGCGCGGCATTCCCCGCATCCGGCCTCCCTTCCCGGCTGTGGTCGGTCTTTGGGGCGGACCCACGGTCATCAACAATGCCGAGACTCTGGCCAGCGTGCCGCACATTTTGCTCGGCGGCGCAGAATGGTTCGCGAAATTAGGACCGCCGAAAAATGGCGGAACGCGGCTGTTCTGCTTGAGCGGACACTTGAACCGTCCCGGAGTTTACGAGCTGCCCATGGGCTACAACCTTAAGAAGATGATTTACGACGTTGGCGGCGGCATTGCCAATGGTCGCGCGCTTAAGGCGGTGGTGCCCGGTGGTTCGAGCTGCCCAGTTTTGACCGCTGATGAAATCGATGTCTCCATGGATTTCGATTCGATGATGAAAGCGGGAACGATGCTGGGATCCGGAGGGGTAGTGATCGTGGATGAAACCACCTGCATGGTGAAATTCGCCTTGCGCATCATGCGGTTTTATCAGCACGAGAGTTGCGGATGGTGCATCCCGTGCCGCGAAGGTACGGACTGGCTAAAGAAAACGCTAACCCGCTTTCACGCTGGCGATGGAGTACAGAAAGATATCGACAATATTCGCTACCTTTCGGAAAACATGCTGGGACGCACTTTTTGTCCGCTAGGCGATGCCGCAGCAATGCCCACGATTTCCATCGTGAAAAAATTTCGCAAGGAATTTGAAGATCATTTGGACGGCAAGCCGTGTCCGTTTGAAACGGCTGGCGTGGGCGAGCCGGTATTGGCGTAGATATTTGTCGTCGGTCGTGCGCCGTCGGCCTTTGGCTAAGGCAATCGACGATAAAGTCCGCCAATGACGAATGAGCGGTGATAAAAGACGAATTCTATGGCTGACGTAAACATTACGGTCGACGGTAAGAAAGTCACGGCTCCCGCCGGGACGCTGCTGATCGAAGCCTGCAAAACCGTGGGCATCGAGGTGCCGTCATTTTGCTACTATCCGAATCTATCTTTGCAAGGCGCTTGCCGCATGTGTCTGGTCAAAGTCGAGAAGATGCCCAAGCTGCAGACCGCCTGCACAACGGTGATCAGCGAAGGCATGATTGTCACTACCGAGAGTGACGAGATTCGCCAGGCGCGCAAGAGCATGGTGGAGATGTTGCTGGGCAACCATCCGCTCGATTGCCCGGTTTGCGATGCGGGCGGCGAATGCGAACTGCAGGACATGACTTTTTCCTACGGCGCCGCCGAATCCAAATACATCGACGCGAAGAATCATAAGGAAGAGCAGCAGTGGTCTCCGGTGGTTTTCTTTGACCGCCCGCGCTGCATTCTGTGCTACCGCTGTGTGCGAGTTTGCGGCGAGGGCATGGACGTTTGGGCTCTTGGCGTGCAGAACCGTGGCGTTAGTTCGATCATCGCGCCAAACGAAGGCGACCATCTCGAATGCGAAGAGTGTGGTATGTGCATCGACATCTGTCCCGTGGGCGCGCTGACTTCTGGCGCGTATCGCTACAAGACGCGACCCTGGGAGATGCGGCATGTCAGCACGACTTGCACTCATTGCGGCGATGGCTGCAAAACTACGCTGGGCGTGCGCCGGTCCGATACCGGCATGGAAATCGTGCGCGGTGACAATCGCGACAAGAGCGGCATCAACGGTGATTTTCTTTGTATCAAAGGACGCTACGCTTTCGATTTCGCGCATCATCCAGACCGCCTGACGCAGCCCTTGATTCGCAAGAACGGCCGCTTAACGCCGGCCACGTGGGAAGAAGCATTCGAACTGGTGGGTAATCGTTTCTCAGCGATCCGCGCCATGCATGGCGGACAGGCGATTGGAGTTTACGGTTCGAACCGGACGACCAACGAAGAGAACTACCTGCTGCAGAAGTTCGCTCGCGTAGTGCTGCAGACTAATAACATTGACCATCACCGTACGGCTGACTTCCCGGCTTTTGCGGCCGCGCTCGCGGGCAAAGCCGATGCGACTGCGAGCATGCGGGATGTATTCAATGCTTCCGCAATGTTGCTGATCGGAAATGATCCGACAGAGCAGCATCCGCTGCTGGCATGGCAGATCCGCAACAACGTTCGCTTGCATAAGGCGCGCTTGTACGTGATCAACTCTCAGCCGATTAGATTGCGCCGGCAAGCCGCCAGCTTCACACAAATCGCTGCAGGATCGGAAGGAAAACTAGCGGAGTTTTTATCGGGCAACGACGTGGCCGCCGATTTGATTTCCACCGCGGAAACTGGACGGGATGCGTGGCTGTCATTAAGAGAGAAACTCCGGGGCGAGGCCAACCTGGTTATTATTTTCGGCTCCGAAGTCCGAGGCAAAGACATCACTTCGCTGGTGAAATTTGCTTCCACCGTTTCCGGAGCAAAGCTTGTTTGTCTCGGCGACTATGCCAACTCGCGCGGCGCAGCCGACATGGGACTTTATCCTGACCTGTTGCCCGGCTACCACCGGGTTTCGGACGTCGGCAAGTTTCACGAGGACTGGGCCAGCATGCCGCAAGCCCCCGGCCTCACTTTGCCGGAAATGGTCGAGAACGCGAAGGCGGGGAAGTTGCAGGCATTTTATGTGGTAGGTGCGAATCCGATTGAACAATCGGGTATTGATCCCTACGCCTTCACCAACAGTTTCGTCGTAGTGCAAGACATGTTCCTCACCGAGACGGCAGTTATCGCAGACGTGGTTCTTCCGGCCGCGAACGCGTACGAAAAGTCGGGAACGTTTTCCAACACCTGCGGCGATTTGCAGTTGGTAAGAAAAGCGGGTGAGGTCACGGGGGCGAAGTCGGATTTCGAAATGATAGTGCGAATTGCCAGTGCGATGGGCTTCGATGTTCGCAAACTGGTCCCCTTTGGACGCGGCAGTACCGCAGACATGGGTCAATCGCGGGGCGCGCAATCCGGCGAAGCAGACCGGCATGCGGTGTGGCTTGAGGCGAACGGGCTCGAACCGAAGATGAGCCCGTTCGATCCCATGGCAATTCTGGATGAGATTCAACGCCTGGTTCCGGGATACGATGTTTCGCGGATGGATCTGATGGCGGGCAATGATCAGCACACAATTCTGACAAAAAGCGGGCTTGGGGCTGTGCAAAATCCGGAACTGATCGTACCCGCACAGGACAATTTGTTCAGTTCAGGCACTCTGGGACGGTACTCCCGCACTTTGAATTCGGTAATTGAGAATCACGACAAGCAACCGGCGGAAGACGTCGCCGCCGACTAGATTTCAGTTGAACGCTATTCCGGCGTGTGGCACAGGGGCGCTCCAGCCACACAAACAGTTTTCGAAAGTCAGGAAAACGATCTCATTGAATCTTGGCGAATTCATTCTCGTTTCCATTATCAAGATCGTAATCGCGGTCGGCATATTATTGACCGCGGTCGCGTATACGGTTTGGCTGGAACGAAAAGTAGTGGGCCACATTCAGAACCGCTGGGGACCCACGCGGGTCGGCCCATTCGGCCTGCTGCAGCCGCTAGCGGACGGAGTAAAGTTTATTTTCAAAGAAGATCTGCTCCCGCCGCACGTGTTCAAACCGCTCTTCATCGCGGCGCCGATGATTGCGCTGGTTTTTGCATTGACCTCGATTTCGGTGATTCCCATCGGCAACTGGGTTACGGTTTTCGGAGTTCACACTCCGCTCGAAATCACCGACGTCAATATCGGACTGCTGATCGTGCTGGGTGTCACTTCCCTGGGCGTGTACGGCGTCGCGCTGGCGGGCTGGTCGTCGAACAATAAATATTCGCTGCTTGGCGGATTGCGCGCCAGCGCGCAGATGGTGAGCTACGAAATCTCGCTCGGGCTCTCTCTGGTAGGAGTGCTGATTCTTGCCGGCAGTTTCAATCTGCGCGAAATAGTCGACGCTCAAGGGGGAACTTTTTGGGGGTTCATTCCACGGTGGAATATTTTCCAGGGACAAATCGTGGCCTTTTTTATTTATCTGATGGCCGCGTATGCGGAAACCAATCGCGTACCGTTCGATTTGCCGGAGGCAGAAACTGAACTGGTGGCGGGATATCACACCGAATACAGCGCCATGAAATTTGCCATGTTCTTCATGGCGGAATACGCCAATATGATCACGGTCGCTTGCCTCGCGACGTTGTTGTTTCTGGGAGGCTGGCACGGGCCGCATCGGTTCGGGCCTCCCTTCGTGCAAGCGATTCTGCCAATATTCTGGTTTGTGTTGAAAGTATTTGTTTTTCTGTTCATTTATATCTGGGTGCGCGGCACGTTGCCGCGTTTTCGCTATGACCAGCTAATGGCATTCGGGTGGAAATTCCTGCTGCCGCTGGCGATCGCGAATCTGGTGATTACGGCTTTAATTGTGGCGTTAAGAGCGTAACGAAATAACTGAACATGCTTCATCTGATCGTATTTTCGGTGTTTGGGTTGGTGTGCGTCGCCGGGGCGATAAATCTGCTGGTGCAGCGTCATCCCATCAACAGCGCGTTGTCGCTGGTGGTGGTGATGGGCTCGCTGGCGGTCGAATATCTGCTGCTCGGCGCGGAGTTTGTGGCGGCAGTGCAGGTGATTGTCTATGCCGGAGCAATCATGGTTTTGTTTGTCTTCGTGATCATGCTCTTGAACGCCGGTGTAGAAGAACACACTAAGGGCAGCCGGGTGGCAATGCTGTTTGGAATTCCCGGAGTACTTATCGGAAGCGTGCTGGTCGCCTGGGTTCTGCTGCAACATTCCGGCACGGGAAGCGTTGCGGTTGGCGCGCTGCCCGGACCTCCGAAGGTAATTGGCTGGTTGCTCTTTCACGATTTTCTCTTACCCTTCGAAGTCACGTCCGTACTCGTACTGATTGCGATTATGGGCGCGGTGGTTCTGGCCAGCCATCCGGCGGAAGTGCAGCAATCGGCGCAGCCTGACGAGAGGGAGGGCTGATGGTCCCGCTTTCCTATTACCTCGTCCTCAGCGGCATTTTGTTTGCGTGTGGCGTCGCCGGGTTCTTGATAAAGCGCAACATCATCACGATTTTTATGTCGATTGAGTTGATGCTCAACGGGGTGAACTTGTCATTCGTCGCATTTGCCGCGCAGTGGCATGCGCTTAGCGGGCAAGTTTTCGTGTTCTTCGTAATGGTCGTGGCAGCGGCGGAATCGGCTGTAGGATTGGCGATCATCATCGCCGTGTATCGCACGCGAGGAACATTGAACGTCGATCAGGTGGACTTGCTCAAACTATGACGCCCAACCTGCATCTGTGGCTGATTCCCGTGCTGCCTCTGGTGGGTGCGGCTATCAATAGTCTGTTCGGGAAGCGCTTTTCCCGACAGACCGTGGTCGCGATTGCACTCGGATTTTCTGGTACGGCTTTTGCTATGGCGCTTTGGGTAGCGACTCAGGCTTCGTTTCTTCCGGTTCTAGAAAATTTGGCCCCATGGATTCGCGCGGGCGATTTCCAAGTAGATTTCGCGTTTTATCTTGACCAGCTTTCATTAGTAATGCTGCTCATAGTTACGGGCGTCGGCTTCCTGATTCACATTTATTCCGTCGGCTACATGTGGGAAGAGGCGGGCTTTTATCGTTTTTTCGCCTACCTCAACTTGTTCATGTTTTTCATGCTGACGCTGGTGCTGGGCAGCAATTATCTGGTGATGT
>Ga0210396_10001977_pt1 | contig 21228 bp, 24 predicted proteins | sample IncBWH17OmetaG_FD_155466 | JGI IMG/M metagenome (GOLD analysis project Ga0210396, IMG submission 155466) | Forest soil microbial communities from Barre Woods Harvard Forest LTER site, Petersham, Massachusetts, United States - Inc-BW-H-17-O ... | reverse complement strand
AGCTGAACCAGCCGGGGCAGCGCTGAAGCCGGATCATTAGGCCTCCAACCGCGCCCGGAGCCAATCGGCGATCGCGGTCCACAGTGTCGCCGGCGCGCGCACCGCTGCCATCATACCGACATGCCCGAGCGGCGGCCGCAGCACGGTCGCGCCGCGGAGCGCCGCGGCCAGTGCCTCCGCAGAGCTGGGCGGGACGATCCGGTCGTGGCTCGGGATCACGACGAGGGCGGGCGAGCGCATCAGCTTCGGATCGACCGCTTCGCCATTGATTCGCCAGAGGCCGCGGGCCGGTTCGTTTTCGCCATACCAGAAGCGCGCGCAGTCGCGCGCCACCGAGGCTGCCAACGGCACCCCATCATTGACCCAATCTTCGAGCGCGACAAAATCGCGAGCCTCGTCACCCGCGGGATCGAGCGCTGCGAACCGCGTGAATTTGCGCTCCGCGGTGAACGGATCGAGCATGAAAAAAAGGCTCTGGATCACCTCGACCGGCAGAGTGCCCTGTTCGTCGGACAGGAGCGGCACAAGATCGGCAATCAGACCGAAGAAGCGCGCCGGCTGCGCGTGCTCGGCATGAAAATCCCACGGCGTCGCGAGCAACGACAGGCATGCAGTCTGGTCGGGGCAGCGCAGCGCGAGGGCGAGAGCGAACAGCCCACCCATGCAGTAGCCGGCGACCCCGATCGGCGCGCCGGCCAGCCGTAATGCCGCATCGAAAGCGCTTTCGAGGCGTCCGGCCACATAGTCGGTCAAGTCGAAACCGCGTTCTTCGCTGCCGGGCGCCCCCCAATCGACCACCAGCGGCCGCAGACCTCGTCCCGCCAGATGCCGTAGAAAGCTGCGTTCCGGCAGGAGGTCGAGAACGTAGAAGCGGTTGATCAAGGAGGGCACGACCAGAATTACCGGGCCGTCGCCGCCATAATCGAGCAGGCGGGTCGTGCCTTCGCGCCACAGCACCGGCGGAACTTTGTTACTGCGGCGGTAAGGATGCCGACGATAGGCTTCGAGGCCGGCGAGATAGGATTTGGCGCGGCGCGTGATCTCGAGATCGAGCGCCGCGGCGACCCTATTCGGCCCGACCGCGTCGATCTCGGCCGCGAGGCCGCGAAGGCGCTCGACGAGCGCGCTCGACGGCAGCGACGCGTCTTTCAAGAGAGGCAAGACGGTCCGCGAGCTCGACCACAACATCATTGCGCTCGCCAGATGGGCAGCCAACGGACGCGGCACCAGCCGGCGGTCCAAGCCGCCCTGATCGCTTGTCCGCCGCGTCGTCACGTGAACCGGAATCGCCGATCACGGCGGCGCCGGCACTTAAGAGCAGCGCGGTCAGATATTCCTCCCAGACCGTCAAAAAGCGGCGGGCGAGGTCTGCGGCATCGGTCATCGCGATGAGTATACCCCGCGCTCCAAGGTGGAGAAGCGATCCGCCAAGCAATGGCGCGTGTTTGATAAGGCAATCGCGCCAAAAGCCTGTATTGTTGCTGCCGAGGGACCCTCTCCCTGAGGCGAGACACCGCGCACATGAACACCCCGAGCCACGATAACTCCAGTGGAGCCAAACCGGTCGTCGTCAAGAAATACGCCAACCGGCGTCTCTACAACACCGCGACGAGCAGCTACGTCACGCTCGACGACCTCGCCAAGCTGATCAAGGAAGGTGGCGATTTCGTCGCGCACGACGCCAAGACCGGTGAAGACATCACCCGCTCGGTGCTGACCCAGATCATTGTCGAGCAGGAGCAGAAGGGCGGCCAAAATCTCTTGCCCACCAGCTTTCTGCGCCAGCTGATCAGCTTTTACGGCGACAGCATGCAGTTCCTGGTGCCGGGCTATCTCGAACAGGCGATGATCGCCTTTGCCCGCAACCAGGAGCAGATGCGCAAGAACCTGCATGCAACATTCGGCATTTTTCCGTTCGGTCAGTTCGAGGAGATGGGCAAGCAGAACATGGCCTTGTTCGAGCGCGCCCTGAAAATGCTCTCGCCCTATGGCCGTGATGAAAAGCCGTTCTCGGCCGAGCCCGACAAGCCCGAGACGAAGCAGAACGCGGCCGAGGATCCCCGCCTGAAGCGGCTCGAAGCGCAGATCGAAACGCTTACTCAACAACTCGAAGCGCTGGGACGCGATCGCCAGGATCATTAGGCGGAGGGTGTCCAGTTGCCTTCGTCGCGGCTACAATCCCGACCATGCGCGTTCTCTATCACCTGTGGCTCTCTCCTTTCTCGCGCAAAGTGCGCGTCGTGCTCAGGGAGAAGAACCTCGATTTCACGCTGAAGACCGAGAAGGTGTGGGAGAGGCGGCCGGAATTCCTCGCCCTCAACCCGGCCGGCGAGGTGCCGGTATTGATCGAACCGGACGGAACCGTCCTCGCCGACACGACGGCGATCGTCGAATATCTCGACGAGGTCTACCGCGAGAAGATCCTGATCGGGATCAACCCGGTCGACCGCGCCGAGGTGCGGCGGCTCACCGCCTGGTTCGATGTCAAGATGAACCTCGAAGTGACCGAGAATTTGCTTGGCGAAAAGATGATGAAGCGTCTGACCGGGCTCGGCCAGCCGAACTCGCTCGCGATTCGCGCCGGGCACGCAAACCTCCCTTACCACCTCGATTATCTCGGGTACCTCGTCGAGCGCCGGCGCTGGCTCGCCGGCGATCATTTCTCGATCGCCGACATCACCGCCGCCGCGCAGCTGTCCAGCCTCGATTATTTGGGCGACGTTCCGTGGGATGCACACGAACCGGCAAAGGAATGGTACGCGCGGATCAAGTCGCGCCCCAGCTTTCGCCCGATACTGGCCGATCACATCCCGGGTGTCCCTCCGCCGAAACACTACGCCGACCTCGATTTTTGAATGCGGAAGGCCGAGGTGCCCCTCGGCCTCTGTAACAGACCGATGGCATAGGATGCGCCACGCTGGTTTCTGGGCTTTCGTTCTCGCCGCCTGGGTCGGCTGCTGCAGCGCCTCGGCGCAGGACACTTCAGCGCAGGAGGCGGCGCACCGGGCAATGGTGCTCGCACAATTGCCGCCCGACGCGGCGAAGGTCTTATTCGGGCGCGAGGCCGCGCCGACGCCGGGGCCGGCTCAGGCGATCGGCGCCTACGAGCGCGGATGTCTGAGCGGCGCGATGCCGCTGCCCCCCGATGGGCCGAATTGGCAGGTCATGCGCCCGTCGCGCAATCGCTCCTGGGGCCACCCGGTGTTGATTGCGCTGTTAGAGCGACTGGCGCAAAAACTACCCGCTGAAGCGGGGTGGCCCGGGCTGCTTGTGGGCGACATCGCGCAGCCGCGCGGCGGTCCGATGCTGACCGGGCATGGGTCGCATCAGATCGGCCTCGACGCCGATCTATGGCTGACCGCGATGCCGGACCGGCGGCTCAGCCCGACCGAGCGCGACGAAATGTCTGCGACCGACGTCGTCACTGCCGACGGCATGGCCGTCAATTCTGCCTGGACGCCTCAGCATCGCCGCCTCCTCGAGACTGTCGCGCGCGAGCCGGCAGTTGAACGGATTTTTGTAAACGCGGCGATAAAGCGGGCGCTGTGTCGCGGGGCGGGCTCGGACCGGGATTGGCTGACGAAGATTCGACCGTGGTGGGGCCACAATTACCATTTTCATATCCGGCTTTCCTGCCCGAACGGCGACCCGGAATGTCATAACCAGGCACCGCCGCCCCCGGGCGATGGCTGCGGCAAAGAACTCGATTGGTGGTTTACCGACGAAGCGCTTCACCCGGCACCATCCCCAACCCCGAGACCCCTGCGGCTGGCGGACTTGCCGCGCGCTTGTGCGGCGCTGGTCGCGGCCCCAAGTGGTCAGGCCCTGCATGTCCCGGCCCCAGCGCGGTGAGGCGGCCAGCGCACGACCCGGGGCTGGGTGACCGAATGACAAATTCGCTGCTCGGCAACCTACACCGCATCGCGCCTCCGCATGGACGCTTCCGAGCGGCCGCGACATGGCTCGCCTTCGTCGCATTGCTGGGAAACGCCTTGCTGCCGGCTGCGTTCTCGATTGTCGTCCTGAAGGAGCCCGGTCGCGGCATCCCTCGGGTGGGCCTTTGCGGCCAACGGCCGGGCGATGCACCGGGCAAGACCGAGCCGGGGCTGCTCGTGCAGCACTGCCCGTTGTGCACTCTGCCGGCTGCGCCGCTTCCACGACCGCCGACTATCCTGGGTCCCGGCGATGTTGCCGGCGAGAGCCAGCTGCAGCTCTTGACGACTGTACTGGTCGCTCCGATCCGCCATGGTCGGATGCAAGCGCGGGCCCCGCCGTCGGCGGCCTAAGCCCGCCCTCCAATCATCACCATAACGATCCCGCGGCTGTCCCTGGCGGACCCGCGATCTCTAAAGGAATTCCGATGTCGATCAAGATTCTCGCTTTCGCAGCGTGTATCACCGTCGCGAGCGCTGCGCTGGCACAGCCAACCCAGCTCGAAGTCGACAACGCTTGGGCCGGAGCGACCCCCGGCAAGGCTGAAAATGGCGCCGCGTACGTGACAATAACCTCGCCCACTGCCGACCGGCTGGTCTCGGCTTCTACCCCGGTCGCGAAGAAAGCCGAACTGCACACGATGTCGATGCAAGGCATGGTCATGAAGATGCGCCCGATCTCCGGGGTCGATATCCCCGCCGGTCAGCCGGTCAGCTTGAAGCCGGGTGGCGAGCACATCATGCTGATGGGGCTCAATCAGCCACTGCGCGAAGGCCAATCCTTCCCGCTGACACTCGATTTCGAGAAGGCCGGTCCTCGCATGGTCACCGTGACTGTCGAGAAGGCCGGTGCCAAGGGTCCCGCTCCGGCGGCGGCGCAGCATTGAATCGAGGAGGAGCCCGCCTCATGGCCCGCAACCCCCCGACCGCCCAGATGCGAAACTCGCCGCCGGGCGGGTCGCGCCGCTTTTTGCTCATCGCCGCCGTTCTCGCCGGCCTCGTCATCCTCGGGACCGGTGCGTTTATCGCCTTGGCCTTGCGTGATACCCCGCGAGGGGTGGCCGGAACGGCGCTCGCGAGCGCAATCGGCGGGCCGTTTCAACTGGTCGACCAGAATGGTAAGACCGTCACCAACACCGACTTGAAGGGAAAATGGTCGCTGATCTATTTCGGCTACACGCATTGCCCCGACGCCTGTCCGACGGCGCTCAACGATATCTCGATCGCCCTCTCCGAGCTCGGGCCGAAGCGCGACACGGTTCGTCCGGTTTTCATCACAGTCGACCCCGAGCGGGACACTCCCGAATCGCTCAAGGCGTACGTCACGAGCTTCGATGCCCCGATCCTGGCATTGACCGGGACCGCCGACCAGATTGCCAACGCAGCAAAAGGCTATCGGGTCTATTACGCGAAGCACCCGGAGGCTGGCGGCGACTATTCGATGGACCACAGCTCGGTCATTTACGTGATGGATCCGGACGGCCGCTTCACCGCCAGCTTCACCCACGAGAGCACCCCCGAGCAGATCTCCGAGAGGCTGAAAAAACTGATCGGGTGAACTCCGCCGGCCGGGGGGGATCAGCCGTGCGGCTCACACCCGTTCGAAATCGGTGCGCTCGGTGACGGGAAGGTGATGGAGGTAGCGGCGCAGGCAGTCGAGGCCGAGCTCGACGGCGCCGAGGCGGACCCAGTCGCGGCCGCCATAGATCCGCGAGCGGCGGGATTCGACGCCGGCCTCTGAGGCGATTGCGAGATGGATGCTGCCGCCGAAATCGATGCGGTCGGGACCGTCATCGACTTCGATTAGCACGGCGAGAGCATGGCTGGCGCTGGTTTCCTCGCGAGCCGCTCGGGCCACCTTCTCGGCCGCCTCGCGGCTCAATTCACCGGCGATCAGTCCGCCGTCGACGCCGAGCGTGGCGGCGATTTCGGCGGGGTCGCGGGCGACGAGACCGCGGCGGAACACCTTTTCCGCGCCTGGGAGATGCGCGATCCGGGCGGCGATCTGCCCGCCCGTGAAAGTCTCGACGACCGCCAGCGAGCCGCTCTGCGCCGCGAGCGCAGTGAGCACCACGCCCTCGAGTGTCTGATCGTCCTCGGCGATGATGAAGTTGCCGAGGCGCCGTCGTACCTCCGCCTGCACCGGCGCCAGCTTGCGCTCGATCTCGGCCATATCGGCGCCGCGCACGGTCAGCTTCGTTTCGATCTGCGGGTAATGAGTACGGAAGCCGAGCTTGACGCTGCCGTCCGGCACCAGCTCCTCGACCCCGGCGAGCAGTTGGTCGACATGCGACTCGCCGAGCCCATAGGAATGAAACCGCTTCAGATAAATCGCAGTCGGCACTCCGCTGCGCGCCAGCAGGCGCGGAATGATCTGTTCTTCGAGCATGCGCCGCAGCTCGCGCGGGACGCCGGGGGTAAAGAAGAACCGAGCCTTGCCGATGTCGAGCGCAAAGCCGCAGGCGGTGCCGATCGGGTTGTCGAGGATCTCGGCGGTAGACGGCAGCATCGCCTGCTTCTTGTTGTTTTCCGACATGACGCGGTTGCGCCGGCGGAAGAAATCCTCCATGCGCTGCAGCCAGTCCTCGTTGAGCACGAGCTCGACACCGGCGGCGCGCGCGGCGATCTCCTGCGAGAGGTCATCGACCGTGGGGCCCAGCCCGCCATTGACGATGACCGCATCGGCACGTTCGCCCGACATCCGGAAGGCCGCGAGCAGTTCCGCGCGGTCGTCGCCGACGATCGTCCCCGAGGTGACCGAGAGCCCGAAATCCTCGAGCTTCTGCGCCATATAGCTGAAATTGGTATTGACGATCTTACCGGTCAGCACCTCGTCGCCGGTGCAGATGATCTCGATGCGCATACCCATCCTCTTTGCTATTGCTCGAAGGCGCGCTTAATGCGCGCCCAGTCTTCGATGGCCCGCTCCTCGCCGGGTGTGACCGCGATTACGATCTGGCTCCAGCCGGCGCCGCGCAACGCCTCGATGCGCTGTTTCAACTCTTGCTCGCTTGCGGTGAAGGTAGTTCGCCGGATCAGCTCGGCGGTGACGAATTTGCGCTCTTCGGGTTTGACGAAGAGGAAATGCCCGCGGTGGTTCGTCAGATAGCGCGCGTCGGGCGGCTCGTAACGGCGCGCCATCTCGACATAGCCGACGATCTCGGCGCCGATCTCTTGCGGCACGGGCGAGGTGTTCCGCCATCCCTCCATGTCCAAATCTGCCGCCCGATGCAGGAGCACGGCGGCGCGCGGTCCAGCTTGCGACATCGCGCGCGGGCTGTCGGCCGGCTCGCCGTCGGCCAGCACGCAGCCGCAGGTCCACGCAGTGGCGTAGAGGTCGCCGAGGCTGCGGCCGGCTGCCTCCCAGCTCTGCTGCATGCCCTCGAGCGCGCCCATCGCGCCTGGAACATCGGAGACGAAGCTCTTCCACCCGGCATTCAATTTGGCGGTCAGCGCCTGCGATCGCGGGCCATACGCGGAAATGTGCAGAGGTATCGGGTCCTTTGTGTTGATGAGCCCGATCTCGGGATTGAGAAACCTGATCTTCCGGCGCTTGCCTTCGATCGGCGTCTCGACGGTTTCATGGCTCAGCAATCCGTAAACGACCCGGATGTATTCTTCCATATCCGCGAGCTTGATGGCGTTCAATCCCATGGCGCGGCGCGCCGAAAACCCGGTGCCGATGCCGAAATCGATACGCCCCGGCGCCAGCCCGTTGAGCGTCGCAAATGCATTGGCGGTGACCGCGGCGATGCGGTTGGAGGGCACCAGGACGCCGGTGCCGAGCCGTATGCGCGAGGTCTTGAGGGCTGCGGCGGCCATCGCGACAAAGCAGTCGCCGGTGATCATCTGCGTGTCGAAGAACCAGGCATGGGTGAACCCCAGCTCCTCGGCGCGCTGCGCCAATTTCCACGAGTCGCTCGCCGTTGCGATTCCGATCCCGAAATCCATGGCCACCCATTCCTCGCTCATGCGACCCCGCCGCGAACTATACGCCGCGCGGCGCCCGGGTCGAGGCCGCGTTATCCCGCTGTTGCACCACTATCCGGTCGACACCGAACTCGAAGCGATGTTGGGAGCACGGCAACGTTATGCTCGGCTTCGACGCCGAGGCGCGGCTGATTCAGAAGCTGTCCCAGGATTTCGCAGCTAAGTTCGCGTGGGGTCTCGCTACCCACATCACGATGCCACGAGCGCCTGGGATGCCCTGGCCCGCCTGCGCGAAGCAAATGTGCCGGAGCGCTAATCGCCCGCATGATCGGCGGCAACGCGGCCCGACAATTCGTGGTCAAGCCGCTTCACGTGGTGGCCACATAGCATCCGCGCTGCTGTCGGGCCACCCCGTGCTGTGGCCAGTGGCATCGTCATAACCAAATTAAAGGCTGGGTCATTTTCGACTGGACTTCCCGGCCGCGCCACGCATTGCTAGACAAAGCGAGTGGCGGCGCGCCAATAGCATCAGGCCGCTGTTGGGTGCGTCATATTGGCTTAGAGCGCCTATTACGAAGAATGGGAGATGGCGGGAGGCGGTAGCAGTCCCATCCGTTCCCTTGCTCGAACCGGTAACCAGGACGACCTTGCCGCGCAGTTTGAGATCCATGACGCAACCTCCCTGAGCGCCTCCACTTAACCCGCCAATCGGACTTTGCGTTCGGCGATCCAGGACTTCACCTGGTCGTAGTAGTTGGCGAGATAGTACTCGGCGATGTCGTCGGCGGTAGTGGCCCAGACGCCGTCATGCCCGAGGATGTAGCGCAGCGCCTCGTCGAGATGCTTGGCCGCGTTCGGCCGGCCGATATTGTGCGGATGCAACGACAGGCACATAACCCGCCCGTTCTCGGCGCCCTCGCGGTAGAGCGTGTCGAACTGGTCCTTGATCATCTGCTGGAAGTAATCCGCCTCGCGGTTCCAGGCGAGCATGCCGGCGTCGTTGGTCTGGCCGGTATAGGGGACGAAAATGAATTTCTGACCGCCGCGGACATTGATGGGCCAAGGCTGGTCGTCGATGATCCACGACGTGTGGTAGAGGCAGCCCGCCTCGGCCATCAAATCGTCCGTCCGCACCGTGTACCCCGCGCCGCCCCCGAGCCGGCCTTTCAGGCGCTTGCCGGTCATCTCCTGGAGATGGGTGATGAAGTCCTGCCAATAGGCGCGCTCCTGCTCCTCCGTGTAGTCGTAGATCGGCCGGCTGTTGTAGAGGCCGTGCGCCATGTAGTCCCAATCGGCGGCGATCATCGCGTCCTTGATCTCGGGAAAGTGGTCGAGGATCTCGAGGTTGAGGCAACAGCAGGCGCGCAGCTTGTGCTTGTTCAGCACGTCGAGCATGCGCCAGAAGCCGACGCGGTTGCCGTAATCCATGCGCGAATAGTGCGGGATGTCCGGCTGGGTCGGCCGGTTCTCCGGCAGATACTCGAAGAACTCCATATTCGGCGCGACCCAGAACGCGACGCGCGCATCGTTGGGCCACTTGATGATCGGGCGGTCATTGATGGGAGCGTAGTCGAAGCGGCCGGGCGGAAGGGTCATGTTGTCGTCACCGTGCAACTGCAAGGGAATGTATTGGTCCGAAAACGGAGCTAAGACGACTGCACCTTGAACCAGTCAATTATCTCGCCGCCGGTGGCCTTCCACACGCCTTGGCGGGCGCAGATGTGTCCCAGCACCTCGTCGAGGTGCCGGATGCGCCAGGGCTGGCCGATGATCCACGGATGCAGATGCAATACCATCAGCCGCCCGGTGGCCGCGCCGTCGGCGTAAAGCCCGTCGAACCACTCGCGCCACAACAGGTTGACTTCATTGATCGTGCGCCGGCCGTGCAGGTGGATGTAGTTGTCGTCGAGATAGGCGTTGACGCCGAGCGAGTAGAGCTCGCCGGTCCGCGGCGTCATCCGGTAGGGCTGCTCGTCATTGCCCCAGTCGCAGACATAGCGAATCCCTTCGGCAGCGAGCAGGCCCAGGGTGTTCGGCGTCTCCTGGAAGTCGGGGCCGGACCAGCCGACGGGGCGCGTGCCGGTCGCCCGCTCGACCGCCGCGATCGAGGCGCGGATATATTGGCACTCCTCGTCTTCGGACATGCCGATGTGGATGATATGTCGGCGCGACAGCCCGTGTGCAATGAACTCGGCGCTGCGCCTCTGGCCCTCCTTGACGAGTGTCGGGTAATGGTCGGCCACCGCCTTGTCGAGTGCCAAGGTCGGCGTGATGCCGTACTTATCCAGCACGGCGAGAATGCGAAAAATCCCGACCCTGTTGCCATATTCGTGGTTGCCGTAGCCGCCGATATCGGGAAATTGCGGCTGGTTGCCGGTCCATATCCCCTCGGGACCGCCCATCGGGCTCACCGCCACCGGCGCGGAGGCCGGCATCTCCCAATCCCAATGCTCCAGGTTGACGATGACCGCCAGCGCGACCCGGGCATTGTCTGGCCATCGGAGAGCGGGGCGAGCAACAATCGGTGACCAGGGATAGAAGTCCTGGTCCATGCCGTAGGCGCGCTTTGCGGGCATCGGTCGCTCCGGCTGCTTCGCGAAGACCCACTATGACATAGCGCAACCAAACAGGGTGTGCCTCCTATCGAGGGATGTGCGTTGCGCGGTGTGGACCGTGGGCATAGCTTGCGGGCCGACGCTTTCAACGGAGGTTTGCCGTGCCACCTGACGGAACCGCGACCATCGCGCAGAGCCCCGAGGATTTGCGTGCCAGCGTCAAGGCACAGATCGTCGAAGGCAAGCCGACGTTCTTCAAACTGGAGGCGCAGCTGCCAAAGCAGGGTCGCACCGACACCCCGCTCGCCGCCTCGGACAAGATGTGGGTTGTGCTGAAGACCTATGCGGCGGATGGCGAGAACGGGCTGCATGCCCACCCTAACGAGGACCACACCTTTGTCGTGCTCCAAGGCGAGGCGACCTTCTACGGGCCGAACGGCGAGACCCGCACGATCGGGAAGAACGAAGGCGCGCTGCTGCCGCATGGTACGTTCTACCGGTTCAAGGCGACAAGCGACGAGCCGCTGGTCATGCTTCGGATCGGCGCCGCCGCTTTCGACGGCGTTGACCGCCATGGCCGCATCGGCCCCGACGGCAGCGAGATGCGCGGCGACTCGGTCGAGAATAAGCAGGTCGAGCTGATCATGTCCGATGGCTGGTTCCGCTGAACCGGCCGCAGCAATCCGAATGTCGGACTCCGACCGTGACAGTGCCGCGTGGCGGCCGCCGTCGGCATACCTCTCGACGCGGCCGGCGCAAGGTTCGGTCGGGCGGCCGCGCTCGCGCTATGTCGGGATGGCGAATGGCTGCCGGCTGGCCGTGGATGTCTCCCTGCCGCCCGGCGCGTCGAGAAGGCTGCCGGCCGTCCTAATCTTCACCCCGTATTACCGGCGGTTTGCGCTGAGGGCCTTCGCGCCGCCGAGACCGAGGCGAGCCCCGGTGTCGCACGCTGGCGCGACCTGTTCGTGCCGCGCGGCTCTGCGCTGGTCGTGGTTGACGTGCGCGGCATGCGATTTCCTCGCCAGCTCAGGCAATGCGGCGGTACGCTCGGCGCTGGCCTGAATAACCTGGCCGCTCTTGGAGAGCACGATCACAACGCTGTCGCAGGGAGGATCTCCAATGCTGGAGCTTTCGGACATCCAATCTTCGCAAGAAGAGCTGCAGGACTACTACGCGCAATTGCGCGCGCAGCACGTGACGCCGGCCTGGATCGGCGGCGGCATCAGCATCGAGCCGCACAGCAAGGCGGTGCCCTACCTGTGGCATTGGCGCGATCTGCGGCCGCAGGCGATGCGGGCGGCCGAGCTGGTCGGCACCGCGCAGGCCGAGCGCCGGGTCTTGCGCCTGACCAACCCCGAGCTGTCCGGGGTATCGGCCAGCAACACGCTGGTCGCCAACATCCAGATCGTGATGCCGGGCGAGATTGCCCGGGCCCATCGCCATTCCGCGGCGGCCCTTCGCCTGATCATCGAGGGCCGGGGCGGCTATACGGTCGTCAATGGCGAGCGCGTCCCGATGTACCCGGGCGATCTCGTCCTCACCCCCAACTGGTCGTGGCACGACCACGCCAACGACACCGATGCGCCGATGATCTGGCTGGACGGCCTGGATACCCCGCTGGTGCGGATGCTCGAGGCCGGCTTCTATGAAGAGTACCACCAGGAGAGGCAAGAGGTTGGCACGGCCGTCAACGCCTCGCAATGGCACTACCCGATGTCGGAGATGCGGGCCGCCCTGCAGCGGCTGGCCGCCGCCAATACCGCCGACGCCGGCGAGGGGATCGTCCTCGAATACACCAACCGGGTCACCGACGGACCGGTGATGCCGACCATCGCCTGCCACATGCAGCTATTGCGCCCCGGTGAGAAGACGCAGGCGCGCCGCCGCGTCTGCTGCACGAACTATCACGTGGTCGAGGGCGCAGGCTACTCGATGGTTGGCGGCCAGCAGCTCGACTGGGAAGACAAGGACGTGTTGACGGTCCCGACCTGGACGTTCTTCGAGCACGTCAATAGCGGCGACCGCCCGGCCTTCCTCTTCAGCTTCAGCGACGCCCCGGTGATGAAGGCCTTGAGCCTCTACCGGGACGAGACCAGGTCGTCGTAGCTGCGGGATGCGACGGCGGCCATGGCCGCCACGGGAAATGACGATCGAGGCCGGTGCTTGGGGGCACCGAAATGGCGAGCTGGAAAGCCGAGGCTGGCCGCCAGCAAATTGCCGCATTCGAGCCTAAAGCCTTCGTCTATCGACTGGTTTTGTGCCTTTCAGGAGATTGGCCGGGCCTGAACGCGGACGGTCCCAACACCTAAGATCGCCTATTCGCTGACAAAACAACATATGAGGCTATAATTATCCTCGGGACCTCGCCTTTCCATGTCTGCTTTTACGTTTTCAATAACCTCAGATCAGATGCGGTTCTAAGACCACTCGTTAAGTCAAGCAGTTCCCGCAGTAAAACCTTATTGTGAACACCATCCGAGGAAAGGAAAATACGATCTCCTGGCTTAACTCCAAATTCTATCGGGTCGATCCGGAGCTCCGTCTTGATACCTAGGGCACTGTCCAGGATGTTTCGGCGCGGATAATTCCGTGCCTGATCTAGCGTAATCCGATTGCTCAACAAGAGACGTTGAACTTCGGTGTGATCCTGGGTGAGCTTCCTTATCCCGCCGCCGCGGCTGATCACGACGCGGCTATCACCCGTATGGACGCCAACGAGGGACTCGCCGGCAATGACCACCGCGGATAGCGTGGTCGCCATTTCCCGCCATTCTGGATGGAGTAGTTGCTGATCCTTCAACTCTCCGTGAATCGCTCGGGCGACTACTTCAAGATTCACATTCCAATTCGCAGTGAGTGCCTCGCCCAGACGCCGAATGGCGAGTTCCGAGGCGACTTCGCCCCCAGCCTGACCCCCGAGCCCGTCGGCTACAGCCAAGCCGATCCTGTCGTCGGGTAGACGCCGTACACCCACTCGGTCCTCGTTTCGTGCCCGAGGACCGGTCTCCGAGAGGATCGCGACGTCGAAGCTCATTGGCAAATTTCTTCGAGTGTCTTTACAAGTATCGGATGAAGGTTGTCTCTGCTTGCTTGAATCGAACGCTCGAGATGGTCGATAGATCGACAAATGTCCGAGTCAGCGGCGCGGAATTCAACTGCAAGGCGTCTTGCCAATGCTGTGTCCATTTCTCGACCGCATAGCCGCATAAACATCCGCTCCACATACCAACGATTATGAGTTGTTCCCATCTCCAGAAGGGCCAAGATACATTCTACCTTAACATCGAAAGGGCAACTCTCAATAAATTTCAAAGCACGCGCGGCAATTGCATCGCATGTCTCAAAATTGAAAGAGGATTCGTAAACCCACCGCCCATATATAACACCGAGCCTATTTGCCTCGGTTGGGTAGTTTTCACACACCTCTAAGATCCGTTCCTGTGTTAGCTTGAACAGTAGTGCCCTCCGTTCTGCTGGGGCTCGCTTCGCCTCAACAAATTCTACAATCTGCTTCCCTGCGTCAGCCGAAACAGGACCATCATCATCAAGAGCCGCGCCAAGGGCTTCCCCCTGTGGGCTTGAAAATTCCCCGGTATCTTCCTCAACCGACAGCAACGCGTCGGCTATTGCTCGAACAGACTTGAATCGGCGGCGAGGGTCCTGGCGTGTGCAACTGAGCAGAACGCCCGCAAACGGACCATCCTCGCGAATCTCGTTGCAGGGCACTCTCTCCTGCCGACCGATTAGGTCATGGAGGATACAGCCGAGGGAGAAGATGTCCGATTGTGCGCTCGCATTGCGAAGGTCCGTTACGACCTCGGGGGCTGTGTAGAAATCAGAACCGCGCGCCATTCCCGTGCTTGTTAACGCCGAGAACCGGCTGTCCTTCAGAGAAATAAAGCCGAAATCCCCAATGGCGTAGAAATCGCCTTCCCCGTCGTGAAACCGAAGCACATTCTGTGGCTTCAGGTCTCGATGACACATTCCGAGAATGTGTAGTTCTTCTAAGCCAGCAATTATGTCCATCACCGGCCTAATCCAGTGTCCCCCTAAAGTTCTGTCTAGTTCTATATCCTAATATAGGGACGCCTCGGCGGGTGGCATTAGGAAATAGGGAGGATCAGTAGCCAAATCTTCTTCCAGGACCGGAACGATATTTCGATGGACGACGCCCTTCTGCACCTTTGCCTCGCGGATAAACCGCTTCTTCACGTTGTCGATTAGATCCGGGCGCAAGGGCTGGTTTACCGAGAAGATCTTACGCGCAAATCGCTGTCCCGACTCGTCTTCGACGAGTTCGACGTTGCCGAACCCGCCGCTGCCGAGCGATTTGATCAATTTGAGAGGCATGGCGGTTCCGCACCCACGATGAGCGTGAAAAGCTACGGTGAAGGCGGGCGCAGGCGCAATCGCGATAGGGAAAGCAGCCTCATATCAGAGCGCCATCCGAGAAAACGATGGAGCACCGTCGATTTGCGTTGCTGGGATTACGGTGACAATCCACCCAACTTTCTTTGCGCGCCGTCGCCGCTCACCACTCAACGCGGAACACCGGAGCGCGGCGCGGGATTGTCCTTAACATCCATTCCGTTTCTTGGCACGCCGCCGCGGGGCAGTACGATCGTGACCTGACGGAGTGGATTACCGCGGCGTAGGCTTCGGGCCGGCTTCCAGAGCGCGGCGCACGCCGTCCGGGTCGTGTGCGATGACGTTGAGATAGGCGCGCGCGGGCTGGTCGGGCTCCGAGCGCCCCTGCTCCCAATCGCGCAGCGTGCCGATCGGAATGTGATAGCGCGCCGCAAATTCTTCCTGCGTCAGGCCGAGCGCCCGGCGCAGTGTCCGCGCCCGCGGCACCCGCTCCATGCGGGCCAGGCGCTCCTCGGTGAGCGGCTGCGCGTCCGGATCGGCGAGCGCCGCCGTATGGACTTCCTCGTCCGTCAGCGCGTCGAAGCGGCTCCAATCATGCTTCCCGGTTTTCTTCATGGTATCTGCGTCGCTCATAGGGTTCGGTCTTGCGGGCGGTGATGATCCGAATTTTCTCGCCGCGCATCGTGTAGCCCGCGAACAGCAAGCGGCCCTCCACCATGCCAATCACGCCGTAGCGTTCCTCATTGAGGTCCCACTCCAGGTCCTCCCATTCAATCGCGAACGGGCCGCGGAACACCTCGCGCGCCATTTCGAAGGTGACGGCATGGTCGCGCCAGTTTCGGGCGGCTTTGTCATCATCCCGCCCGAAGTTCTCGTCTTCCATGAGATACGGGATACCCGCAGTTTTTGCAAGTGTTCAGGGATTAGGGGCAGGGCGATTGCATCTGACGTGCCGACCCCCTTCCCCTCGATGGGGGAGGGCCGGGGTGGGGGTGAAGCGACCGCTCGGCGAACACCACCGCCTGAGAAGCCCGGCGGCATCACCCCCACCCAAACCCTCCCCCATCGAGGGGGAGGGCTTCCAATTGCAGTCGCCCCTCGATTACGAGGATGACGGTCACAGTCCGCTCAACATCCTTTGCGCGCCTTCGTCGGGCTGCGACGGCTTCGAGCCGCGCTTCGTCGGCTTGAGACGGCACGGCGCCGAGGAAGGCGTCGGCCCCGTCCTTGAATAGAATGAAACGTGAACGCACTTACCTCTGGCGCATTACCACAGACACCGCCGACCATGAAAATCATTACCGACCGCCTCGTCCGGCCTGCCATCTGCTGTTCTTCGGGGCAGGAATGATGGAATCTCAATCGCTTGGTCCTGATCACCTTTCGCTTCGCGTGCGCGATGCGCGCGGGCGGTTCGCCAGAGGAAGCTCCGGCAATCCGCACGGCCGGCCGCCCGGCATTCCCAATCCCAAACGGCGCGTCCCGGATCTCGTCGCCCGCCCGCTGAGCGCGCAGGCGCTGTCGCACCTGCTCGACCGCAGGCCGTATCTGTTGCGCCCGCTCGCCGCGCAGCTCCTGCCGCCGCCCCTGCGCGCCATCGATCCGGCGGAGCGTCTCGGGATCGACCTGGCGTCGTTGCGGACGGTCGAGGATGTCCGGAAGGTGTTGGCCCGGGTTTGGACGGCGATTTCGCGCGGCGAAATTGCGCCGGTGGAAGGTGCACGCATCGCGCGCCGCGTGCGGGCGCGGCTGCACATGCTGCGGCGTTTTGCACGCCTAGGGAAAAGCCATGCCGCTTTCGCGGCTGACGAGGAAGAGATCGCGGCGCTCGAAGAATTCGCGGGCGATGAAGGCGAGCGCCTCCGGCCGCTCGGCGCCGATGGCGCGACCTGCATCATAGACGAACATGAAGTGGCAATCGGGCAAGCGCGTGCGGCGTTGACACCCGCGCCGCGGCGCCCGCAAGCTGCCCCGATGGCACAAGCACAGAAAGCCCGCTGATGCCGGCCGGCGCCAACAGGCCGCTCGCCGGCATCGTCGTGCTCGATTTCGGCCAAGTCTATCAGGGGCCGTACGCGACCCTGCTGATGGCCAAAGCGGGGGCCGACGTGATCAAGATCGAGCCGCCGCAGGGCGAGCCGCTGCGTCGGCGGGCGCCGCCGGGCAAGAGCACGACCTTTCCGATCGCGATGCTGAACTCCAACAAGCGCGCGATCACTCTAAACCTGAAGCATGAGCGCGGCCGAGCGCTGCTGTTCCGCATGGTGGAGCGAGGCGACGTATTGCTGGAGAATTTCGCGCCCGGGGTCATGGACCGTCTCGGCGTCGGCTGGGAGGTATTGCACCGGATCAACCCGCGCCTTGTCTATGCCTCGGGCTCGGGTTACGGCCTGACGGGGCCCGACCGCGACAATCTGGCGATGGATCTGACGATCCAGGCGGTGTCGGGGCTTATCGCGGCGACCGGCTTTCCGGACGGGCCGCCGGTCAAGGCGGGCCCGGCGGTCGTCGATTTCATTTCCGGGATCCATCTCTATGCCGCCACCCTGACCGCGCTCTTCGAGCGCGAGCGCACCGGCCGGGGCCGCTTGGTCGAGGTGGCGATGCAGGAGGCCGCCTACGCGACCCTGACCTCGCAACTCCATGCCTGTTTCGAGACAGGCCAGGTGCCGCCGCGCACCGGCAACGCCAGCCACGGCCGCGTGCCATTGAACGTTTATCCGACCAATGACGGCTACGTCGCGATGAACATCGCCGTCGAGGAGCATTGGTACAATCTGCTCCGGGCAATGGGGCGCGAGGATCTGCGCGACGACCCGCGCTTTGCCGACAACGCGGCGCGGGTCGCCAATCGCGAGGCGACCGACGCGCTGGTCGCGGCGTGGACGCACACCCTCGGCAAGATGGAGGCGTTCGCGATCGCCAAACGGCACCGTATTCCGCTGGCGCCGGTACGCGACGTCGACGAGGTCATGCGCGACCAGCACATGCACGAGCGCGGCATGCTCGAATGGATCGAGCACGACGAGATCGGCCGCATGGTCGTGCCGACGACGCCGCTACGGATCCACGGCGCCGACCCGGTCGACACCGTGCCCAGCCCGAAGCTCGGCCAGCACAACCGCGAGATCTACGGCGACTGGCTCGGATTGTCGGCCGCCGACATCGCCGCGCTGGAGCAAGACAGTGTCATCTGAGCCGGTCCGGGCAGCGACACGTCTGGCCGGACTTCCGGCCGGGGCCGGCTCTCACCCTAGGCCACAGTATTTCGCGGAACATCCTTGAACGGCTTGTCCGTGTCGCCGGTCCGCTCGCGCGGCATCTTCAGCACGCGTTCGCTGATGATGTTGCGCTGGATCTCGTCCGTACCGCCGGCGATCGAGCTCGCCGGCACCGACACCAGGATCTCCGCAAGTAACCCATTCATCGGGCTGTCGTCGCCGCTCAGCAGCGCATCTGGCCCGAGCAGGGATGTATGCACGCGAGCCGCCGCCCGGGCGATGATGCTGGACGCCAGCTTGCCGAGGGAGCCCTCGGGGCCCTGCGGCCGCCCCTGCTCCTGCGCCGCGCGGGCGCGGCGAGCGGTCCATTCCGCCGCCTTGGACATCGCCAGCACCTTGGCGATCTCTTGCCGCAATACCGGCTCGTTGATCTTCCCGGTCGCCCGCGCCCGCTCCAGGATCAGATCGACGCGGCCCGCACGCTGCGGATACCACTTGTAGGGCTCCATCGTCGTGCGGATTTCCTCCCGCTCCTCCTCATAGATGCGGTCCGGTTTGTCGGAGGGGATCGCCCAGCTGCGCAGCCCGTCGGCGCCGCGGCGTTCGTGCATCAAGGTCGTCGTCGTCACCGCCCAGCCGCCGCCGACGTCGGAGACGAGGAACTCGGGCTCGACCTTGGCGTCCGTAAAGAACACCTGGTTGAACGAGGCATAGCCATTCATCTGGCGCAATGGCTGCACCGTCACACCCGGCTGCTTCATATCGAGAATGAAATACGACAGGCCCCGGTGCTTCGGCTGGTCCCAATCGGTGCGCGCCAGCAAAAGCCCCCAATGCGCCTTGTGCGCGCTGGTGGTCCACAACTTCTGCCCGTTGACGACCCATTGATTGCCGCGGAACTCGGCCCGCGTCACCGCACCGGCCACGTCGGAGCCGCTGCCGGGTTCGCTGAACAACTGGCACCAGATATCCTCACCGGTCAGAATGCGCAGCAGGAACTTCTCCTTCTGCCAGTCGGTGCCATGCTCAAGGATCGTCGCAGCAGCCAGCGTGCGGATCCCCACCTTGGCGACGCCGATCGCACCGATGCGCTTGAACTCCTCCTCGACCACCGGCACCAGGCCGAGGGGAAGGTCGCGGCCGTACCAGTGCCGCGGCCAATGCGGGACGCCCCACCCGGACTCAGCCAGTTTGAGACGCCATTCCACCAGCCCATATTCCGGACTCCAATTCGCTTCCAGCCAGGCACGGACGTCGGCGCGGACGGTGTCTTCGTTCATCTCGCTCATATCGTTTGCCTTCAGGCTGCCCAGTTCTGCAGCATCAGTTCGCGGTGATAATTGGCATCGCCCAGCAACACCTCGGAGCTCTTCGCCCGCTTGAACCAGAGATGCGTGTCATTGTCCCAGGTAAAGCCGATGCCGCCATGGATCTGCACCGCGTGAATGGCGGTTTGCATATACGCATCGCTGGCACAAGCCTTGGCGAGATGTGCGTTGGCCACCGCGTCGGCATCCCCGTCATCCAACGAGGCCGCGGCGTAATAGGCAGCCGACTTGGCCAGTTCCACCTCCAGCAGCATATCGGCCTGCTTGTGCTTCATCGACTGGAACGAAGCGATCGGCTTACCGAACTGCATGCGCATCATCGCATAGGCCAGCGCATCCTCCCGCAGCCTGTCGGCCCCACCGACCATTTCGTTGGCCATACAGACCGCGGCCTCGACCATCGTGCGGGCGAACGGGGCCGCCGCGCCGCCGGCCGTACCGAGCGGGCGGGCGACCACCCGGTCGAACTCGAGGCGGGCGAATTTGCGCGTCGGGTCCATCGATTTCAGGGCGCGGTGGGTCAGCCCGGGGGCATCGCCGTCGATAGTGAACAATGACAGGCCCTGCGGCGCGCGGGCGAGAACGACGATCAAATCGGCGGTGAGGCCGTCGATCACATAGCTCTTATGCCCGTTCAGCACGATTTCACCGCTTTCGGCGGTCGCAGTCAGCGCCGCGCCCACGGCGTCCCAGCGCCCGTTGTCCTCGACCCAGGCAAAGGTAGCGGTCGTCTCGCCGGCAGCGATGCCCGGCAGCAACGCCTGCTTTTCCGCCTCGGTGCCGGCATTCATGACGGCGCCGGCGGCCAGCACCGCCGTCGCAAAATACGGTGCGCAGAGCAGGGCGCGACCCATCTCCTCCAGCACAATGCATTGATCGCCAAAGCTAAACCCGTAGCCGCCATAGGCTTCGGGAATGCGGATAGCTGTCAGGCCGAGCGCGGCGTTGATCGAGCGCCAGCCGTCGCGTTCGTAGCCTTGCTCGGTTTCCATCAATCGCCGCACTTCCCTCGTCGGCGAACGGTCTGCCAGCAAGCGGCGCAGGTTGGAGCGGAACTCTTCCTGCTCGCTCGAAAAACTGAACTTCATGGAGCCCCCCTGCCTGCGTGTCAGGTCTAAATGCGGGCGGCTTTCACCGCCCGCTCATTGTCGAGATGGCCGACGCCCAATTTCCTGACGTGCTCCTTATCGGCCGTCAACACGGTAATCATGGAAGAGCGCCTTTTGCTATGGCGCTCTAGAGCTCGACCAACCCGCGCAACATCCGGAATGGGGCATCGACGCACGGGTCGATCATGCGGATCTCATAGCGGATCGGGGTGGTTCAGCAACCCAACCCTGTTAGACAGGAGGGCCCTGCGTCAGCCGTCCCCTACGGCGAAGCGGTTTCGTTCAATGCGCAATTGCGCCGTCCCGATGTAGTCGTCGACTCGCCACATGGCTTCGGCGCGATTGATGCCGATCGCCTTGACCTTGAGGCGAACCTCGTTCGGACCGGGGGCCGGAACCTGGACCTCGACGAACTCGAGAACCTCCGGTCCTCCGGCTTTTGTGAATTTGATCGTGCGTGACATCGCAGTCTCCGTTAAGTCGAGTTGGGAACGCGAATCTCGAACCAGCCGATAGCCCTAGTTCAGCCTTGTGAGTCCGGCCGCCGGGTATCAACCGCCGGCCGGAAAGTTCAGTCTCAGCTCAGGACGAAACCGGCGTAACCGGCGTCGGCGGATTGCTTGCACTTCTGAAAGTACAACGGCAGCCCGCCGGGGTAGACCAGCATCTCGCGCTTCTTGCCTGGGATGTTGGCGCCCATGTACCAGGACTGCGCGCGCGGGAACAAAGTCGCAGCGACCAGCTCGGCGACATGGTCGCGCCAGGCTTCCTCCGCTTCCGGCGTC
>Ga0210396_10001976_pt1 | contig 21229 bp, 27 predicted proteins | sample IncBWH17OmetaG_FD_155466 | JGI IMG/M metagenome (GOLD analysis project Ga0210396, IMG submission 155466) | Forest soil microbial communities from Barre Woods Harvard Forest LTER site, Petersham, Massachusetts, United States - Inc-BW-H-17-O ... | reverse complement strand
GGGGCTGTGTTATTAGTAGTACTAACCCCAGAGACAGCGGTGTTTTGTGGTGCGGGTGCTGGATTACCACCGCCCATTGTTCCTGGTGCCTGAAGTGCTGCGTTAGCATTCAGTGTACTTGAGAGAGAGCCTACTTGTGTGGGTGCGACAGCCATAATTAATTTTCAGTAGTATTTCGGAAGAAACGACCAGCACTAAATCCGCGCTGTCTAAAGTTAATACCGTGTACTTTAAATGATTTAACCTCCTTAGTAATAGATGTTGGGAAGATGGCGTAAACACGTAGGAAGTTCTGCTCAGCCTTTTGCCCTTCAGCCAAAGACTCTTCTTTTAGGCGAAGGTCAGCAAAGGCAAACTCTGCCATTTTATGTCCTATTGCTTTTGTATACTGATCGTATAATCCAGAGAAATATGGTATATCAGTATAGGATGTATTGGTGAAGGCGGTCAATTCAGTTCCCGTAGCACTAGTTCCAACATACCAGCTGATGTAAAACAGGGTAAGGTTTTCAGGTTGTGCAACACGGAAAAAGTCGTAATGGAAGAAGGTTTCACTTGTCAAGCTTCCGTTGAAGTTCATGTCTATTCTCCAGTATGTGTTTATGGTTCCTGTAGGATCTGGGGTGCCAACTGTGGTGGCGTCGTCCCAATCAAATGCTAGGGTGAACCAGCTATTGGCGACGAAGGCATTTCCATTAATGTCAGCCGTAACAGTAACTGTATAATAGTTAGACGCATCCTTACCCCAATATAATGTATAGGATGTGATGTTGGCTGGGTTGACATTCTGGGGAATGTATGCATCCAGTAAGAAAACCCCCACATCAAACATCGCGCTGAGGTTTTCAGATATAAGAGTTGAGGTAATGGTGGTCCTAAGATTACCAGACTGGCCCACAATAACATCATATCTCAAACTTGCATTACCTTGGTTGAAGGTGTTGTAGTCAACGACGACGTTCGAAACATCGGAATTCACCGCATCGCCTACCCAGTTTCCTACACCCCCATCAAAGTTGTCGATGGTAACAGCTTGATGCCTTGGCTTGGCATTGATAGCAAGATTAATACTATCATCGTGGCGCTCGATAGCCCATGAGTCATCCCCCGAAATCCTCTGTGAAATCTCCTCTGAGAGCTCCCTGGGAGACTTGTGAGTCATGGATTGGTAGTTTTTACCCTGCATTCTGCGTAAGTCAGCTCCATCTAAAAGGTCAAATAGGGGAGTGCTAACCTGATAGTAGTTAACTGTATCAACGTACGGGAAGGTATAGGTCCTTACGTTGTGGTCGTTTTTGAGCTTCTCCTGTAACCAAATGACTGCTTCCGTGGCGTAAAGTAATCGGTTTGCAACGGAAATACGATTCGTTGTTTGATCACCTACGTGCATATCCATCTCGTTGACCAGCGAAGCGACTGTTACAGCCATAGTGTTTAAGCCAAATTATACCACACGTAGGTTAATAATGCAAGTTTACCCCCTTGTGTTAGTGGGGCTGTAATAAACAATCGCCACGTAGGGATGAAAGTCGAAGGTGTCGCTAAGGGTTGTTACTGTATTATAGGTTACCTCCAGTTGTACCGTATTGACATAGGGCTGGTTGATCTCTAGCCTCCTGTATCCCTTGTTTATGTCAAGACCTGTAATATTAAACCCGCTACCCCAGGCAGTTTGTGAGCCATTAAAGTATACATTGACGGTAGCAGAGGTGGTGGCCAGTGAGTTGTTGTTTCCCGCAGCATGGAAGATGTTGATGAACGCTACGGTTGATAGTTGGGAGATGAACCTTGTCCCCGTATAGAAACTTGCTGTCGAAGACTCAAGAAAGTGTACCCCAGTAAAGACACTTCCGGCAAGTGCTTTTTGCTGAGTGGTAGGCCCTCCGTTTACAAGTTGAATCGTTCCCTTATCGAACGGATATAGTTTTACAGCTGTCGAGGTAAATGAGTTGAGGGGGTTTAAATAGCTGATCGTTACTCCTTGGAGGTCTTGTCTATAGCCGCTTGTCGGACCACCGAACTCAGTGGCCGCTCCATAAATTATAGCTCCTGTGTGTGGGAGATTGTATTGCGGAAAGATATTGTTAGCCCCCGGGGCAACAATTGATCCTATTTTCCCAAGTACCTCAGGTGACTGCCCGAGGACCATCCCATGACCGTAGAGTGTTCCATCATTAGCTATCCACATCGTTAGGTTTTCTGCAACTGTAAGTGAGTCGGCGTATTGGGGCGACGCACCAACTCCCAGTTCACAAACTAATGCAAACTGAGTTCCGTTATATTCACGAATTTGAGTCAATCCATTGGCTGCTATACAGATCATTCTTAATGAATCTGTGGGGGAGATATATAACTTCTGGATTGACTTAATGCCAGGAATGGTGATGATGTCTGTTACAATGTTAGTTGAGGGATTTGTGGTAACTGTTGTCTCAGTCCATACGGTGACATAGCAATCAGTTCTGAAGTTAACACCCGTACCCACAGCTGTGCGTGGGTCAACCACACTAGACTGACAAGCTAGATACATTAGTTGTCTATATGCTATAGCGTCTACAATATAATCTACTGGAGAAATATTAAAGACGTTGGCGGTTATGGTTCCTGCGGTTCCCCCTATGGTCGTGCCATCTACGAGGTGTATCCAACTGCCGTCCATAATATACATAAAACCATTTGAACCTAGTCTAAGAAATGGGGCAGCAGACTTAAGGGTGGTAATTGGATTTGTTACATCAGATCCATTATATGTAGCGGTTCCAGCCGACCACCCATCTATAAACGATGAGCCTGAAAGCGTACCGGTTAGATCAGTCGCCCCAACTCCTGACTTCTGAACGCCGCTCGCTGTCCAACCAAAAGAGTAGAAGAGGGTTCTCAGGCCGTTGAGAGTGTAAACCTGAAGGTCGATTATATTAACGTTAGCAAGGGCCGCTCCAACGGTGTGGACGCGAGTGGCGGAAGTGTTATTAAAGGACGGAATAGACCCGTTGGGGGCCGCGTCAAAAATTCCACTTCCTCCACTGGCGTTTACTCCTCCCTCGCCCCAGTATATTGTGTCAGCAGCTGGATCATATTCGACTGATGTGAGCGCTAGTGTAGGAGGTGTACTAACATAGCCCATAGTAGAGAGCGTGCTTACCGTTGGGGACAAGTAGCCCTGCCTCATCCATGGGTTGAAAAAGCCCTGTGCTAATTGGTTTGTGTTGGTGTCGTTAACCAGAATACGCCGCTGTGGAAGGGCAACGGCCTGATCACTATCGCCCCAGAAGCCAGCGGCAAGTCCGCCCATTGCTGACATGTCAATAACAATGCTATTGGTAGCAGCTCCGCTGCCGCCACTAGCACCACTATCGCCGGTACCTAATCCTGTTGGTTGCGTTCCTTTGGGCATATTAACTCAGTGCGAGAATAAAGTTAAAACTTCGATTTTCAAGATTATTGTTCTGGGTATTGCCAGTTAATACCTCAAAAGAGGTCGCCCCCACCGTCGCAATCATACAGATGGTTTGGAAGTTCGTGAAGTCATTTTCTAGTGGAGTTGCTACTACGGAGTACTGAGTGGTGTTTAGGTTGTGTGTTACTACATAATCACCCGTTCCTGGGCTAGAAAGACTCCAGCCGCGAGGAAGACCCACGGACCCCCCAACCGCACCCGCAAAGACCGGTTGGGAACTATGTATCAGATCTAACAGGTGCTTCTTAAATACAGCATCAAAAGGCCACTTTACGGTAATGGCCTGATCAGCAAGGGCGGCTGTAGAAACTTCCGCCATAAATATTAACCTGACTTTACTTCGTCTGCGAGGTATTTTTCACCCGAAGCGTCAGCCTCAGGATCTGCTGATTTATTACGTTTCATCGCGGGGCGGTCCGTGAATATTCCTTCCGCCGTAGCGGTTTCAGTTCCCGGATCTCCGGCCTTAGGATTATTGTCGTATTCATTACTCATATTAGCCTTTGTTCGCTGCTGCCATTCCTGCTGCGGTAGCGGTGGTGATTTGGTTCTGGTTAATGAAAACGGTAAGTCCGGCAAGTACTGCGCCAATTATGGCAGCGGCTTCACCGCCCGGTGTAACTATTCCAAGGTAGGCTGTAAGCGCCCCAGAAATAACAACTGCCAATTGTACGTACGTGTGGATATTAGTTAAAAATGCTGTATTCATATTATTTATTGAAAAGATTATTAAGTTGAATAATTGTCTTCGGCCCAACCCTCGTACCGTTCAATTCCGTAAGAGCTTGTGGCGTATCGACCTGGTACTTGCGTTGGAACGCAAGAACAGCCGCCTGGGTTATCGGACCATAAAAACCGGTAGAAAGAACTATCATTGGGAACTCACCATCCGCCTTAAGGGCATCTTGAAGGTGAACAACCTCAACCCCGCTTTGTCCCAAGAAGAGTGGCAGGGCAAAGTGGTGTATGAAAACTGGGGTTGGAATAATTGGTTGTTTCTCACCCACGACAATTCTCATTGCATAGGTAATGGTATAGTCTGGTGAGAGTTTTTTGTCAAAGGGGTTGTAGTGGTCGCGGATATCAAAGTCACCATTAGGTTCAATGGAATCCATAAGGGTCGCATGTGCGGTTCCAGCCCCACAAGCAAGTATAACCTGGTCTGTGTTCCAGGGAGGACATACGGCTGTGGCGACCTGAAGAGGTGCCACCTGGAGTTTGGTTAAGAACTGGGGAGTGGTAAGTGGTGCGGCCGGATATGCAATCCACTCATACATCACATCAAAACGCTTTGCAAATTCCAATCCCAGGGTGATGATGTTAGAAGGGATATCAGTATAGTAAATGTTCCATGCGGCAGTAAACCAGTTTGTCTGGGTTACATCAAGTGACTCTAGTTCTGTGAGTGGGGCATCCCAGTTAAGTACTGGAACTGCACCCGAAGTCCTGAGTGCATTGGCAACAGCTGGAAGAGAATTACCCGCCGTGGTGGTGTTGCTCACCTTTGCCATAAAACGAGGAGATAGATTCACTCGTCCGTTGACATCAAAATATCCGTTTTCTTTTAGCCAACTTATGTTGTCGGGTGAATAGCCGCCGTTGGAAGACATCCAATTCATGTATGCTTGTACAGCGTCAATGGCCGAGAAGGATACGCAGGCATCAGTTTCAAAACTTGCAGGAATACCTCCCGGAGATGTCCAGAAGAATCTCTGGAGTTTTCCGGGGGAGAGATAGGTTTGCCAATTGCCACTGGGGATCCTTGATTGTTCCAGAATACCAGTTTCCCCACCAGCTATAAAGTCTGCTGGGACTGGTTCTACGGCAATAAAGCCGGTATGGCCGAGCGTGTTAAGGGGGTCCACTTGATACATACCTTACATTCTAGCATTAAAGCCACCAAATGTCAACCAAGGAAGTGGACCACCAACAATATAGCAATACCTGAAACCGAAGAGGTAACTAGAGACCAAAGCACGGCATTACGTGTTGCTGTTGATTTGGCCTCTACTCTTAGTGTGGTTTCCATGGTTGCAAATTGAACCTCAAGACGAGAAAGTCTACCTTTTTCTAGGGCATCAAACGAAGCCCCAAGCGCTGAAATCGCAGTCAACGCAAGGTCTAACTTGCCCTCAACTCGGCCCAGACTCCTCTCCATACCGGCTGATTCTGATATTACTGGTTCCATATTCACATGAATGCGAGGAAGTTACTGTTAACTGTTACTGCGACGAAGGGCGCTAGTGAGGCCATAATACCACCCCAAGCACCTGCTCCAGCTGCGGCGGTAAAGTTAAGCGATTGACTACCCGTACCTACCGTTGTGTTGCTGTCACCAAAGGTGGCAGCGTCTGTGTTGGCGGTGGAGGGGGCGCGATTAGTAGTACTGGCCCCGACGGTCGAGTTCCGGTTAGTGTTGTTGGCATAGCACATAGTCCAGCAGTTGGCGGCAACTACTGTAGTGGACATCGTGAAAGAGGTTGAGGCTCCTGTAGTTGTTGAATTAGAGCTATCAGGCTGTGCAGATTGTTTGGCTCCAGTATATGAGACAGCATAAGCTGTCATGAAGTTACCACTGAATGTAATACTAACTGTATTAGATCCAGAGGCTGGATTAACAAGACCCCATAGTCCTATGAAACGGTCTGAGGGGCACTGAATACCGGCTATCTTTGTCATCGTGACACTATTATAGGTCATCGCGCTAATGTCATCAGCCCCCTCGACTGCCTGTGTTGTCGCCACAAAAAGGAATCGATTACTTCCAGAGGTGGTATGAGAGAACGTTTGCGGAGAAGTTGTCGCTCCGTTGGGTCCATTTGTTTCGTGGTCAAAGCCAATAGCCATATATCAAGCATTTGCTATGCATCGCCACTTCGACGTGCCACCATTGTAGATAAATCCTACTGTCAAAAATAGTGTCGTTGAACCGTTCGATGTCGTTGGGGCGCTGACTGTACTATTTTCGGTATTAACCCAAGTAATTGTTTGAGCTGCTGCGGAGGAGTCAAGAATACGAACTACGGTCATCTGGCCGTCTACCGCACTTGTGGTCGTCATGGTAATAGTAAGTGTGGCGGCAGAGTTGTTAGTAACAGTATTGAGCCGGAAGGTGACGGGAACCGTGGCCGCGTTACTGGAAGCAGTGATCGCATTATTAACATCAACAATATTGTTGAACTTTTCTTGGGCTGTAAAGGTTTGTGCGGTTCCGAGTACTGCGAGTGTGTCCGTGGCAGCTGGAATAGTGATAGTAAAGTTCGAGGCTCCTGCATTTGCCGAAGTGAACGTTGTTGCTCCGGTAGAAGATCCAAGAAGTTTAATATCACTATTCGTGAACGTCTGCACAGCCGTCCAACTTTGTGCCACGTCTAGTCCTGCCAGCGTGTGTGTTCCCGATGGAAATGTACTATTGGTTGTTGCTGTTGAAGTAAGCGTGAGTCCGAAATTACCGCTAGTTATGAGGGATGCCGAAGCACTATTAGCAATTGTTAATGTACCCGCTGTGGTTGTAATAGTTAACCCATTTACAGTTGTGGGAACAATAGCACCAGCAACTATCGTAAGAGCTGGTGTGGTTCCACCACTTGAACTTCCTGAAAACCCATTTGCAGTTGCTATGGAAACAGCAGTAACTATACCAGATGGGTTAATGCCAAACTGAACATAGGTTAATGGAGTTACACCGACACTAACTATGTTAGAGGTTTGGACCCACGATGTTCCAGTGTTGGCGGTACCACTTATAACTGGTATTGCTCCAGTATTATTTATATCGGAGGGTTGGTCATAGTCTAGGGCACGAGTAAAGACGTCACCAGTTCCGGCAGTATGTAAGGCAGTAAAAAGATAGACACCATTAAACGCCCCACTGGGGGATTGTGTGTCGTTCTTAATTAATACTCGCGTTACTCCCACATCGCCAACCACAAAAGCGTGTCCGTCAATGGTGGTTACAGTATTATTCGCCCCAGTCATTGTGGCCCCTACACCACTTACTCCGTTAGAATAGGTTAATCCACTCGTCTGCCCCGCCGCTGTCGTCGCATATTGTACTGCAACGGCTGGGTTTACCCCCGCAATAGCATTGGCCACCGCAGTGTCAACATAAGAGGTTGTCGCCACCTTTGTTGAACCGTCTAACTGGGTTTGTGTCATCGCCGTGGAAGATCCAAGAGAAGCCGTAGTAAGTGTTGGCGAAGTAGCAAATACCAATAACCCGCTGCCAGTAGCGCCGGTACTTGTTACCCCCTCAATAGTCTGGTGACCCGTGAATGTATTAGATGCATCAGTCCTAGCAATAGTAGCAGAGGTCGTGGGGAAGGTCATCGTTGTTGAATCTGTCCCAGCAAGCGTCAATGTATTAGAGACCGTAAGAGTTTTACCGTCTGCAATTGTTAACGTGCTTCCCGTTGCTGGGGCCGTGAGTGTAACTTTATTTACCGTAGTCGCTGTGGCAACTCCTAGGGCGGGAGTAGTGAATGAAGGAGAGGTAGTCATCGCAACATTTCCGCTACCGCTTATGGTGTATTCCCCTAGAACTCCGCTATTGTCAAATAAAACACTTGTGTTGGTACCACTACTTATTGTAGAAGTGCCAACTACCAAGTTTGCCGTACTACTAGGAGCAACCCAGGAAGGCAACCCAGAGGCTACAGTAAGAACTTTGTTGGTACTACCAATTGCAAGATTCGTCCAGTGAGTTCCACTGTAATATAGCATGTCTCCCTTAGAGGCGGTAATTGCTCCGATATCAGAAATGAAAGCCAACTCACTTGCTGTAAATTGGACGAAGTCTAACCCCGGATTATTAACCCCACTAAAGATGGACATATTACTCTATAATTTTAATGGCCCGGTCAGGATAAAGTTGGGCCCAGAGTTTGCGGATTCGGGTTTCATAGATGTGGATATCTCGACGTTTCATTTCGAGGTGTCGTGTTTCTTCTTCGATCTGCTGGCGGGGGATTTGGATTTTGGCGGCCTCTTCGGCAACTTGGCGCTCGACTTCTGCGAACTCGGACTTCTTGAGTCCAACCAACTTATCAAGTTCCATAAGTTCCACCTGTCTTTCTTGTTTCGTTTGCTCATGGTTTTTAGAATGTTCATCTATTTTAGCACGAATTGCCTGAAAGGTCAAATTGTGTTGATCTATGGCAGTGACCATGCTTTCGATAATGGGTTTGTGTGTTTCTATTGCAGTGTGTATATCTGCAAGGTGGTTAGATTGGATACTGATCTGACTCTGTATCTCGTGAAGTTTCTGTTCATGATCTTGTTGAGCCTTAGACAGTTGTTCCCTACTTGATGATTCCAGTGAAGCAACCTGCTGTAACCGTGCGTCGGCTTCCAGATTTTTGGAGCTTGCATCAGCAAGTTGCTTATCTGCTTCCACCAAAGTAGCCTTAGATTTTTCTTCTGTCGCGAGATTCTCAGCCTTAAGAGACTCATTCTTCTGTTGAAGAACAAGGTTATCATTATGTGCGATGGTGAGACCCGCCTGGACTACCAGTAACTCCTGTCGGAGCGTGATAAGGTGAGCCTCAGCGTTCTGCTCATCGAGCAGAGTCTTGAGGTTGACCTTCATACTTAGTAGCCACCTAAGGTTCCCTCCATGAACAAGGTACCAAAGTTAGAGCTTACTCCGCCCTCTTGTACTTGTATTTTAATGAAAGGATAGGTTATGTCTAAACGATAGCTGTTGGAGTAGGCAGTTGCGCCTGTACCACCAGTTATTGCGAACGTTCTGGTGTAGAGTGTTGAGGTTCCAGTAGATGCAGATTCGTTAGTTGTGTTATAGAAGTTAACGTTGTCGTTACTGTTTAGAACCTGGATATCGAGGGTCGTTCCTGTCTCTCCAGTCCCAGTTGTATACTTCCAAGACACAACAAGTTCTGAGTTGCCACCCGCCGCAAAGGACTTAGCATTCCCAGAGTATGCAGCAGTTAAGGTAGCGCTGGTTGCTATAACCGTAGGTGTTGCTCCTGTTGCGGGGAGGGTCTTTGTCCCAAATATTGGGATTACCTTTAGTTCCGGATAAGCTAGCATATTATTGATTTGATTTGCGAGATCGTGAAACCTTCACTTCCTCGACAGGCTCAGTAGCCTCCTTAGACGACCCACCATCTATCTCAAGGAACTGATGAATCTTGCCGTGCCAATAACTCGCCACCTCATCTGGGAACTCTACGCTCTTACCGGCCGGAAGTGTATAGATAATTCCCTTGTATTGAATACTGAGGTTGTTTTCTGTAGGATTATATAGTGTTGTCATATTATTCGTGATTAAAAATCGGATTAACTGGAGTCTCTGTAGCTGGAACATTGCTCTGCCCCCCACCAATAGTATCAAGTCCTACCTGTTTGATTGTGCCTGATTGTACCGTTAAAAAGGTATGAATCATTAGCCAGAACTCTGCTACATTATTGAAAACCGCTATTGTACCATGTGAAGTGATAGAATAAATGGTCCCCTCAAATGTAACTGAGACTGTTTTACTGGTGGGGTTAAAGAGCGTTATCATGTTACGCAGTTACTGAGTACGTCCAAGACGGCGTGGCTCCAGCCGTAGCACTAGCAACGATGTTAAGAACAAACGTAGTAGCTGTTGAGGTAACGAAGACCTGCGAAGTTGCGGCGCTTTGGTTAACAGCCTGCATCTGTACATCCTTAGGAGCAACTGTGTAGGTCTTGTTAAAGGTAACTGTCATGACGGTGTTACCGGCGTTGTTGTTCGTTCCTGTAGTTGTGATCGTACCACAAACGTCAGATGAACCAGCGGTGATTGCCGCAGCGGTAATACCGTTTTGTGTACCGACTGCAATCGTAGGAGCGGTTGTTTGGTTACTTGTGATGTGACCGTTGGCACCAATCGTGTAAACGTTAAGACCTGCGTCATTCGCGGCAAGGTAGAACCCAGTAGTAAGGGTTGCAGCTGTTGCGTTAATGACAAGTCCGATACCCGTCGTAAGGCCAGTACCAGTAATAACCGCCAAAGATCCTGTCGTCGCAGTCGTGGCAGTAAGAGCAAGCAAACCACCAGTACCAACGTAGGTTCCAGTGGACGTGATGAGCATACCAACTCCAGCCGTGGCTGCGCCCATCGTCAATTTGACGGTAGGGTTAGTCGTGGTTGCATTTGCACCACCACCAGTAATCAAGAGAGCCTGACCTGAAGTCAGACCAGTTCCTGAAATCTGTACGAGGCCAGCAGACGTTGTGGCAGAGTTTGCTGTAACGTTGACCAAACCATTACCTGCTGTACCCGTGTAGGTTCCAGAGGAAGTAACAGAAAGACCAATACCTGTCGTAGAAGCCCCCATGGCGATTGTCGCCGTGGCACCACCAGAGGTGATGTTCGCACCACCGCCAGTGACAAGCAGTGCTTGACCAGACGTAAGTCCAGTACCAGAAATTGATACAAGGCCAGTGGTCGTAGTTGCAGAGTTACCAACCACGGAGAGCATGTTGTTGCTTCCGGCATAGACACCAGTCGTGGTGATTGAAATACCAGTACCAGCTGTGGCCGCTCCCATTCCTACAGAAACAACTGTTCCAGTAGTAAGGTTCGCACCACCGCCAGTGACAAGCAAGCCGACACCTGAGGTAAGGCCTGTACCTGTAATAGAAACTATACCAGTCGTAGTAGTAGCTGAGTTAGCAGAGAAAAGAGCAAGGTTGTTAGAACCAGCATAAACACCAGACGTCAAGACCTTAAGTCCTGTACCTGCGGTAGCAGCTCCCATTTCCAAGTCGAGTAAGATACCCGTGGTAACGTTTGCTCCACCACCTGTGATAGAGTAAAGAGTACCAGAAGTCTGACCCGTTGCCGATGCAACTTCGATAGAACCCGTGGTAAGTGAGTTAGCTGTGAGTTTAACCAACCCTGCGGTGTCAGTATATGCACCCGTTGTAGCGACTGCGATACCTGCACCACCCACACCTGCACCAAGGGTGATGTTAGCGAGAACGCCAGAACCTGCTGTCATACCAGTAGAACCGGTGATTGTCAAAGCTTTACCTGTCGTAAGAGACGTGGCAGAGATTGCTGCAATCGTACCGGTAGTAGCTGAGTTGGCTGTAAGAACCAAAAGGCCAGTACCAGTATAAGCACCAGTTGTAGTGGCAACAAAACCATTACCTGCCGTAACGGCCTGCATTTGGGCGTTGAATACAACACCACCAGTTGTAAACGTTCCCGTAGTTACTGTACCCGAGAAGAGGTTACCTGTGGTAAGTGCCGTCCCCGTGTCGCCGATTGAAGTACCGGTCGTAGTAACACCATCCGTTTCCGTAAACGGAATCGAAAGTCCACCACCGCCCCCACCTGAACTTGATACTGCGATAAAGTTCGGAGTTGCGGTTGTGCTGGCGTTATAATAAAGAGTTGTGCCTGTTCCACCATTCTGGTTCATGAACAGAGCACCAGTTGCGTAGTACCCAGTTGTAGGTACGGTAAGACCCTGAAGCAAAACAGGTGTGTGGTTCCTGTCTACAAGGGCTACATACTCTGACGCATAGCTAGAGTTTGCATTTAACTTAAATAGGTTTGTTCCCACTACCGGAGCATTCCCTGTTAGTTGCGGAGTTCCCGCCATAAAGTTATAAGTTTAAAAATAAGTTTTTTAAGTAAGTTGGGTTCTTTGTTGCTTCGTTTGACAAGTGAATTGGAGCTAATCCCATCTCCAGTATCTTGTGATTTCGCTCGGGATCTTGTTCGTGGCCATCTATTTCTAGGGCCATATCCCCGATGATGAAATCAATCTCTAATCCTCCCACTAACCACCGATGTTTAAAGGGAATGTGAAGTTCTTTTAAGACCTCATAAACCCTACGTTCCGCCTTGGTAGAAGATGAACTAAGAAGTCTTTTCATCCTCCTCGGTGTCTTCTTCGACGTCGATCTGATAGGCAGACCCGCCATCGTTAACACCATCCCCAATGCCTCCATTTATCTTTGTATTACCCTCATCGCGGCTAATATTCTTGGGGAGAAACTTAACTCGCTGTGCCCTAAGGTCTACCGGTTCATCATTTTCTTTTCCCATATTATTTATTGATGACCATTCCCGGTGTGGGTTCAGGCGGAGTACTAATCTCACTTCCCTGAGCCATTAGCGCTTGAGGAAGAGGACTTTCAGGAGCGGGTGACTTGACACCATAGTTGTTCAAGAATGAAGAGCGGTTGTCTAAGAGATGAGACATACCACCAGATTTCATTTTTGCAATGTGCTCACTGTAATGTCCCATTGTTTTTGGACCCATAATTTTTGTTCCAGTTCCAGTTTCCCAGTTTAACATATTAATAATTCGCTTATCTCATGTACGTGGCTTGGCGAATAAAGCTTAACGTAATGTCGAGGGACGTTTTGACAGAACGCCCAAACTGTGTGTCGGTTAGGACGAGTACGCAGCAAGGTTACCCAAGCTACCCCATGTCCCTTTCCATTCGCGAGAATGGTCAGCCCAACGAGCATCAACCGTAAACGTAACAACCTTGTTGCGGATATTCGTATCCATTTCAAGGCGCTTCTCCTGACGCGTGTCATGGTAGAGCTTGTGCACGCCCTGGTTAATCAAGAACCATTGCGTGTTAAGTCCACCGTTAATCGTGTCCAAGAACTTCGTGCACATCATATCGATCATGCCTCGATAGATGTTAATTGCATTGTTTGCGCTTTCCGGAGTGTATGCTGACTCCAAGGTCTGACGGCCGGTCTTCTCCAAGTTCAACGGAACAATGAGGGTGGTTTTGCCAACCATCGTCAAAGCCTTACCGTTGTCAGTCTGTTGAAGTTCCAGTGCAATACGAGCGGTTTCGAGATTGTCGTGAGACAAGACGATACCGGTCGATGACGCATTTGATTGCGAAGAAGCACCAGGAACAACAGACGGGTGGACGGTCGAGAACTGCGGAACACCATCATTATAAAAAGTCATAATGTAGTTGTTCACGTTTGTCGCCGTTGCGAATCCACCATTGAAGAGCTGGAATCCAGACTTGTCAACCGAGTAGTTAATTGCTCGGGACAGGTCTTTCATTTCACCCAACTCTTCTGCGAAGTCGCGGTCCTCAATCGTATTCTTCGTTACTTCAACCGCACTACCATAGTTAGAATAAATAACTGAGGTCGTGTAGGTCTTGTAGCGCTGAATCGTTGGGACATCGTCACCATCCAAGAAGGATGGGACTTCACCAAAGCCAGTCTTACCTGTGTAGTTTACTTGGGCACCCGTTCCGCTGTCTTGACGAAGGATCGCAAAAATACCAGGCTGGTATTCCAGATCACCTTGATCAAACATGTCACTGATCTTAAGCCCAGTGTCTGGGATAAGATCGGTCCATTTACCTCTTGTTTCTGGCATAGAATGTAAATTCTATACACCACTTGGGATATGAGTATTTATGCCCATACCCCTATCATCAGCCATCGTTTCCGAAGACCAAAGATCGGTGTAAAGAAACGATAAGTCTCACTGGTGTAGTACCACTTGAGAGGTCTGGGCCAAAGCTAAAGAATTGAAGGGTCGTGGACAATGTAGACGACTCAGCGAGTTGCGTCTCATCGGCCAAGTCAAGGTAGTAACCAAGAAGGTTAGAGCCTGGCGTTGTACCGAGAGCTGCATTCACTTTTGCTGAATACAATGTGTGACGACTAATATCAATTGCACCGCGTGCCAAAACAACGGTTTGGTTGTTGGAGGCAGTAAGGTAGCTGTTGACGTAAGATCCTACAGTAGCACCGGCTACTCCAGTCGTGTTGAGACCCACAGCCTTATTTGTCTCGTTTTCTTCCAAGATTCCATAAAGGAAAGTGGCAGAAGTACCGAGGACCGGAAAGCCGGACGTAAGTTTGAGGGCATCACCAACGACGTAAGTAACGCTGTTAGCGAGAATTTCGTGTCGAAGAACAGGAGCACCATGCGGGTCCAATGTACCTCTAGATGTAAAGGCCATAAAAATCGTATGTAAACTCCTATTTGTTTATAATTTCGACCACCCTATTCGTCTATTTCTGCCACTTAAGCAGCTCTTCAACGTATTCGGGTCGTTTTGCCTTGAGAACAAGATACTTTTCGATATTACCACCCATTGAGTTTGTGATGAACTTCTGCTCAGCAGGAGTCATGTTCTGAACCGGAGATGAACCCCGGACTGGAACTCCTCCTATTGGAGAAGACGCAAAATTATTAGTTGGTTGCATGGTCGGTACCTGTTCAGTAAGGCGTAACGCATCGTTAAGGACTTGTATATAATCTTGTTCGGACTTTATCCCGACCAGGTTTACACGACCAAGTGCTTTTTGAAATGCGGCAAATTTAAGTCCATCCTTATCTTCCTCTGGGGAAAATTGGGGATGGGCCTCAAGCCAATTGGTTAGGGCGATAGCTTGAATAGTTTTCAATTGTTCAGCATCTCGCTTTGCCAATTCTGCCTCGACAACCGAAGAAATATCTTTGGTCTCGACCTGAGGTTGTTCAGCCAACTTACGGTTCTTCTCTCGAAGATCCTTAAGCTCCTGAGACATATTAACTTCAGCCTGGACTTTCGTCGCAAGTTTTTCAGTTAAATCTTTGTACTCTTGTGCGGTGAGAGTAACTGCACCTTCGTCCCCAGTACCGTCAGGTACCTTATGGACTATTGCCTCTGTCATATCGTACACTTTTTTATCTTTCCGCTTTCGCAGAAAGCTTACTAACGCACTTTTTATACGAGCTTCTGCGCTCGGAGGGTGTTGCCCCTCGACGACCTTTACAGGTAGACCACGTTTTGAGGTCTGTGGTCCACACAGGGCAGGCTGTGTAGACCTCAGGCATCACAATGAAATCTCCTGTATTATATGATTATTTCCTTAATTTGTCAAGTAAGGCAGCCCTAATAAATGCAGTCCGAGAGAACGCACCACGAATAATGTCGCGGTCTTTGTCAGTGACAGCAGAGAAATAACGGTTAATATCAGCCCTCATTGTGTCAGCCAGGTAGTCTAAAAGACCATCTACCCCAGATAGTTGTGTGAAGAGTTGATCAACCCCTTCGGTCGTAATTTCAACCGCAGTAAGGTCTCCTAACTTATTGGCTAGTTTAAAGGAGAGTTCAGACTCTGTGCTGTCCTTCTCGATCTCGATGGTTTTAACTATAATCTTGGGTTGCCACCACATACCTATTTATTATTAGTTACTTGACCCGTCCCCATTAATTCTCCCATATTCTGCATACCTCCATTTACTCCCAACCCAGTATTAGTCATGTTCCCAGTAATATTAAACTGAGGTTTGGTGCCAATATTCTGACCCCCTGGAGCACCTTGACCGGGTTGTCCTTTTTGTCCAGGTTGACCAGGCTGAGGTTGTCCTTGTTGGCCAGGTTGTTGCTGTTTAGCCATAACCTTAGATGGGTCATCACCAAACTTCTCTGCTGTTTGGGCAAGGAGTTCTTGCGTGTCTACTTGGCTTCCAAAGAACGTCATATAAACTCGGATCTTCTCAAGCTGAAGAGCCTTCTCAAGATCCTTGGTCTGATCTTTCTTTTGGTCCATAATCAGTTTAACATTGAACTCAATATTTCGTAGATAGGCAGCATCAACAGCTACGTACTCAACTGGACGACCTCCTGGATTCATCGCCTGTTTGACAACGGCTTTTGCCTTAAGAGTCTGTTGGGTCGGCATGTTCTCCTGGCCTTGGTACATGGCTATTACCTTCGTTCCACGCTTACCGCTTGCTAATGTAGTTCCATCTACCTTGATTAAGTTAAAGGCCTTCTTAAAGTCTTCATCAGCTGTGTCTCCGAGAACCCCCTGTAACATTGGAGTATTTGGATCAGTCCAGAACTGGAGAATATTGGCACCACGTAGCATGGCCTTTTGTTTCAGGGCATAATTAATCATCCTACCAAAGATTGACATAAGGGCCTGAACACCTTGTTGAGCCACACCAACTTCTTGGGCTGTAACACGATTACCAGTACCACCCATTCCCTGACCAGCTATATTAACCGAAGACTCCTCAAGAACTCCCTTGGTCCAATTCAATATAAACTCATGCCACCCAGAAGGTGCTCCAAGATCCAGTTTAGCATAGGCTTGGTTTAGGGGTAGGCCCTGAGTGTCAATAGGAGTTCGGCGACCCGGGCGGAGATAATCATCTTCAATGGCATCGTTGCCCGCAGTAAGCAAGGGTGGGAAGATGGTAAGGAATGACTGGTCCAACACCATATTCGTAAGTACATCCATAACATCCTGGAAAGATTGAAGTCTGTCAGGAAGTGACTTACCATAGAACCAATTACCAAAGAAGTCAAACTTCGCATCGAAGAACGGAAGCTCCTTGTGATTCCAAGGAAGAGGACTTACAAGTTCTTTGTCACCTTTCCCAACAATAGGATTAAGCCACACACCGTTAGCCAGAATAACATAGACATCATTGATTTTGTCGTAGAGTCTAACGATTTCCACATTACCAGGTTGTACTGTGGTAGATACATAATCGAGATAAAAAGGCCGCTGCTCTCTCCACTGAGATAACGGAGCGTGGGGTTTGACGTGAACATAACGCTCATACATCTGCCAATTTGCCTTAAACTCATCATAGGAAATCTCCCTTCTCCAGAAGCAGAAAGGCATTTGTTTAATCGTTCTAATACCGACATGGGCTGGATAAAACTCTTCAAGGGGGACTATCTCAGCAAATAACTTAGTTTCCTTAATTTCATCTTCAGTAACGGTGATATCATCTCCAACACCCTTAACATCTCTTACCTTACGAACATGATATTCCATTCCCTCATAACCAACAGCAGTTCCCTTGACAATAGCCTCAAGAAGATATTGGGTCATAAACTCCTCGAAGTTGTCCTTCTCTTCAGAATAGGAGTATAGGTTATTTAAGATATCAGCTCTAAGGATATCCTCATCACCCCTTGGCATAAAGGAGGCAATGGGTAAGACGGACACGATTCGGCCCAAGACTTCCAACACCTTATTACGTGTGAATGGGTCGTGGACCCGAGCTTGCCAATCTTCTAGCCCTTCACGAGAAAAGATATTGGTAGTAAAACGCTTAACAGAGTCATCGATATATTCAATAAGGGTCCGGTTATCCATGTACTCGTAGGCACGATTTCTCATGTCTTGAGTCCAGCGGAACTTGAAGAAGGTCTCTCTAACCACCTGCTTCTCCATATCAGAGGGCATGTAGAACTCCTGTTGGGGATCTACATAAGTTACCGGCTGAAGAGCAGGAAGATTATTGGGGGTTTTTGAGGTGATCTGGTCTGGTCCTCCTGCCCGAGTAGCAGAGGTCAAGGTCTTATCCCCATATATCTGGTCAGCCATATTTTGGGTAGTATAACATTATAACTAGAGTTTGTCTAGTTCCTTATTGGTATCGCGTTTGATCCAGTTGCAGTTTGCGCAAAGGATCTGGTACTTTTCCTCTTGATTCACTGCACTTTCTATCACCATTTTAAGGTATTTATCTCTACTTATTCCTTTTAATTCAACCGAACCGCCACCCTCTACGTGATCTATTTGCAGTGCACGTTTATCATTAAAACCACAAATTGCACAACTATGACCCAGTAGATCAAATACTGCATTTCTTAATCTGTCTAAGTATCTCTTATTAGAATCCCTATATATCTGGGGATGTTCTTGTTGATACTTTTTCTTATAACCAGGTAGATGTTTTCCTCCCATATTACTTGATACGCAAGGTCTTGTATCCATTAATGGCTGTTTTATAAAATTCCCGGTCTTTTCTAAACATATAGATCCTGGTCTGGAGTTTGTCTAGTGTTTCCACATATCCCTCCCTGAAGTTCTTGAGGTGGGCGGTTTGATCCATGACATCATGATATTCATCAAAATCCTTATAGGAATCAAGACGATAGTCTTTCTCCACAATATCATATCCAAGTAGCGGCATGTCCTTATGACACTCTCCAATATAAGCTCCCTGGTAGTAGATACGGTAGAATCCATATTTAATTCCCCTGAATCGAATATGGGGCGAAATCTTCTTTGCCTCTCTAATCAAACGTTTAAAGTAGTAACTTCCCATATTAATAACCGATTAGCCGCCGTTCGTTAAACCTACTCTTTTTAAACTTGTCAATAGAGTGTCTATGGGGAACATCATAGTTTGCAATTCCAAGGGCAAGATACTCAAAGGCTGAACGATAGTGTGAGGTCCAGTTATGTACCGGTTGGTCCGATTTAATCTCTTCTGATCCCTCACGTCTTACCTTAGGATAAGCCGATTGTGTCATACACATATCGAAGTAAACAGATCTTGGGGTATCATTGAGTTCGATTCCATTCATAATTAAGAGTTTGGCCGCAGACTTTCTCTTTTGAAAACCCTTCCATTCATCCTTAAAGTTTACAATCACTCCATGTTGTTTCAATAGGTCGAACACAGAGTAATCAGAAGCTTGAGTGATGAACCTTCCGCTGGGGTCGCCGAAGTGAGTTGGTAGTCCCCACTGTCTATGCGCCTCCATCATCGCCATCTCCTCGGGAAGATAATTATACTTACCATATAGTTCCATTGAAATAAATCCAGTAACAAATGGAATAAAGAACTCTATGTGCTTATTGGAGTTTTTGTAGGTGTCGATAATCCTTAACTTACCTCTAGTGTCTTTTTGGGACCAAATTATCGCAGTGTCATCTGAGCGTCCGAAGTCCCACCCAATATATAAAGGTAAGGAAGGATCATAAGGAAAATGACCATGCTGTATATTTACATCATCCCATTCTGGGTATACTCTACCTTCTCTAGATTTAGTATAACTAATATCAAGTTCCTGGGCGATTGTTTCAGCAGGATTCCTGACCTTCTCAAACTCATACCACATCTCATCTTTAAGAGGGTGTTGACGCCAGTGCATGGTGTGAACATCTACCCCCGAACCTCTTAACATGGCAAAGAAGTTATATCCCTTTGGAGTCGAGTTGGCGATACGACACCTTGTTGCTTGGGATGAAGATTCCCATGCCTCCTTCCCATATTCCCAACTTCCCAACTCATCGAATAAGATGGCGGTCTTTCTTGTTCCACGACCAAAATCAGGATTCATAGTATCTCCGGTAATCTGATTGAAGTTCACTGGATTAACCAACTTCATTTGGTTTCGATGCTTCTCAAAGTTAAACCCCTTAGGAAGTAACCACTTGGGGAGGTTTTGTATCGCGTAGTCACACATTCCAAATAGTGAGTCTCTTGTTCGATTATCTACCAAAGCTTCTTTATAAGAACCCATCAAAAAGTTCGACCCATCTCTAAACAACCAATACCAAAGAGGGACATAAGCAAAGATTAACCATGAGGCCCCCATATCTCGGGACTTCTCAAATAGCAAATCTTTACCATTGTCTATGTGGTCAAATAACGCCCTTATTGCATCCTTTTGATATTCAAATAGAATAAAGGGAAGGTCATGTGGGTCAGCTTCAGGACGAGGGTCAAAGGTCCACCCAAAGTTCTCTATAAAGAAAATACACCCCTCTGCTGGGTTATCAGGTCTAGCACAAAGGGCATAGGTTAAAGCCTGAGCTTCCTTGTGTTTGTTACAGGCGTCATTAACCCGCAGTCTTTCGACCAACTTTCTTTGATATTCCTCAGAGTGGACGTAGTCCTGAAAGAGGAGTTTCCTTCTTTCACTCTCTGCCGAGACGTCTAGTATCATTGACAACTAATGCAGACATTAGGAGACTCTGCCGGGTCTTCTGCAAAAGCACTGAAATCAATTTCTTTCTTACTTGTAGTACCCTGACTAACTACTTCTTCAGGTAAATCTCTCGCAACTTCTTGTGTAGATTCCATATTATTTCTTTGTGTTAAACTCCTCCCTCATTTGTAAGATTGCTTTCAATGCTTCATCTGGATTCATGTGTTCAGGAAGTGAAGACATCACAGCAATATGTTCTGTGGCTTCGCCCCTGATTATCTGGCCCTTATCAAATAACACACCCAAGATCCAACCCAAGTCCTTTAACTTCTCCTCTTGTAAAGCTTTGGGATGTTTATCCAAGTAATCCAACTTTCTCCTCACCAACCCAGCAGCTAGATCCCTTGTACTAAGAATCATCCCAGTAATATCCATTTGCTTCAACTCATTCTCTTCTCTTATAGATTCTGGGTTTCTCTTTACAATACCCCTAGAACTTACCAACCCCTGTATAAATCCTGCCTTTTCAGGAGCCACATCATACTTCATTGGGTCGGCCAACACAAGATTATAAGCTCTTGTAATAGCAGACCTCATAGAAGACTCACTAGTGAAGTATCTATCTAAACCAAATAGGTAAGCTACCTCTAGGTGGTTGTGATTTTCCAACTGAAGAAAAATCCTTCCAGCCTCTCCTTGTATCAACTCAGATCCCTTAGGATAAGAGGGAATATCTATATCAACGGTTTTACTTCTCCTTTCCATGTTAACTCTTCAATTTGTTATAATACTTCTTTTTAGTCCTCTTATCCATTTTCGCCACCTTCTTCCTTGTTGCCTTTCTTACATCTCTTTCCTTCATTTTCGGCCTCTTTACATGCATGTCTTCATGCACGATAGTATTTAGGATAGTGTTATCCTTTCCAGCTATACCCCATTTCGGCCCCTTCTTATGTCTCTTCTTATTTACTCTTACTACCTTCTTCTCAAAGTCTGTCTCACCATAAGCACCTTTTAACTTATTATCAGTTAGGTACTTCCAAGCCTTCGGCGTGGCTTTAGCCCTTTTTTTAACCTTCTTTACCATAGGGTGTGTTGGG
>Ga0210396_10001974_pt1 | contig 21236 bp, 15 predicted proteins | sample IncBWH17OmetaG_FD_155466 | JGI IMG/M metagenome (GOLD analysis project Ga0210396, IMG submission 155466) | Forest soil microbial communities from Barre Woods Harvard Forest LTER site, Petersham, Massachusetts, United States - Inc-BW-H-17-O ... | reverse complement strand
GAATCGGGCGATATTCTGGCGGCGCTGGGTACGACGCTCTTTCAACGCGACCGGCTCCGCGAGGCCGAGCAGATCTACGACCGCGCGCTCCAACTGAATCCGGACAACTTCATCGCCCGCCACAACATGGCCGTGATCCAGCAGCGCGTGGGGAACTTCCCCGCGTCGGCGGCGCACTTCACGCGGGCCACACAACTCGCGCCGGACCACGCGCTGGCGCGTCTGAATCTGGGCGCGGTGCTTCGCGATCTGGACCGCATCGACGAATCGATCGCGCATCTGGAGCAGGCGTTGCGCATCGATCCGAGCATGGGACACGCCCACATGCAGCTGGCGTGGAACCGGCTTCTCCACGGCGAGTTCGATCGCGGGTGGCAGGAGTACGAGTGGCGCTGGCGATGCCCGGGCGCGAAGTTTCCGCAGTTCGCGCAGCCGCTCTGGGACGGCACGCCGCTGGCGGGGCGGACGATCATGCTCCACGCCGAGCAGGGATTGGGGGATTCGATCCAGTTTGTCCGCTATGCGGCACTGCTGGCCCGGCAGGGCGGGCGGGTGATTGTTTACTGCCCGCAATCTCTGCAAACGCTCCTGGCGACGGCGCCGGGCGTGGCCGAGGCGGTGGGGGACGCACGGAAGCTGGGGGCGTTTGATTGTTGGTGTCCCATGCTGTCGCTGCCGTTGCGGTTTGGCACGAACCTCTTGACGATTCCCCGCGATGTTCCGTATCTGAGCGCGGATTCGGCGCTGGTTGCGAAATGGGCACAGCTGTTGGGCGGCGATCTACCAGGCTTGCGCATCGGATTGTGCTGGGCGGGAAACCGGGCCAACTACAACGACGTCAATCGGTCGATTCCGCTGGAGCTGTTGGCCCCGCTGGGGCGAGTGTCGGGCTCGGTGTTCTACAGCTTGCAAGTGGGCGCAGATGCACCGGCGAAGCCGCCGTTTGCGATGATCGATCGGACGTCGTCAATCCGGGATTTTGCGGATACCGCGGCACTCGTGAGCCAGCTCGATCTGGTGATCAGCGTCGACACCGCCGTCGCGCATCTGGCGGGGGCGCTGGCAAAACCAGTCTGGCTGCTGGTGCCCTTCGCGCCCGATTGGCGCTGGCTGCTGGAGCGGCCCGACAGCCCATGGTATCCGACAATGAGAATCTTCAGGAAACGGCCGATGGAACTGTGGCCGGAGATGATTGAGAAGGTAGCCGGCACACTCCGTTGCGTGCCCGTGACACGGCTTTTCAAGCCGTGCTGACGGTGTGCTTGGAGAATTGCCGCCCAAGTCGCAGTTGTTCTGCTTTAGCGCCACCGGCACGGGTTGCAAACGTTGCAAACCCGTGTCACGTGCAAGCGTGCCTGCTACTTCGTCTCAGCGGGTAGGGCGGGGCGCTCGTGGTGGTTGTCTTCGGGGTGGGGGAGACGTTTTTCATCGGCGAGAATCTCGGCGACGTAGCTTTTGATCCGCTCGTCGTTGAGCAGTTGGCTCATGAGCACCCGGCGATAGCTGGTGGCGCGGAGCTGCTCCTTGAGCGAATCGGTGCGTTCCTGGCGGAGCTTTTCGTTTTGCGAATAGAGCGCTTCTTCAAGGGCTTCGTTCTCGAGCAGTAGGGCGTACATGGCGTCGGCGCGTTTGCCGCCGGAGCTGAACAGGCCACCGTAGCCCGCGGCCTTCTTGCGGTACTCGTCGACGCGCTGCGTGAGCGATTCGACCTGGGCCTTGAGCTCGTCCGCCCGGGCGCGGGCGGCGGCAAGCTCCTGCTCGTAGAGGTTCTTGAAGCCCTTCTGGGCGGTGAACAGCTCCTGCTCCTTGTCGGCAATCTGCCTGGAAGCGTTGAGAGATGCGATCAGCCGGCCGATGCGGAAGCCGAGGTACAGCAGCACGACGCCCGCCGCGCTCAGCAGGATGATTTCGAGATTGTTGTATTGAAGATGCGGCATAACCCGCAATGGTAGGCAATCAGGCCCGCCCCGTCATCGAAAAAGGCACGCGCCAGGCGCTTGGGGAATTCACCACAGAGGCCACAGAGCACACAGAGAGCACAGAGAAAAACGCAAAGCGCGCAATCGGGATTTGAATTTCTTCCCGGTGCTTTCCCTCTGTGTTCTTTGTGTTCTCTGTGGCCTCTGTGCTAAATCCCAAACGCGGGGACCGGACGGACGCAAAGACTAAGCAGGTGGCGTCGCGGGTGAAGTTCGCGGCTTGCGGCGTGCGAGTTTCCAGATTCCCCAGATCAGGATTGCCCACGGCGCGACGAAGCACAAACCGATGACCAGCATCTGGAGGCTCCAGCGGAGACCGAGGGCGCTGGTTTCCAGGCCGTGTCGGATGGCGTCCCAGGTGCTTTCTTCGCCGCCCAGGCTGGCGGCGGAGTTGGAGAAAGTTACGTCGATCCGGGCGCGGGTCAGCGGGCCCTCGGGGACGGAGTTGTCGAAGCTGACTTGCTTGGATCGGCGGTGGCCGGCGCGGTCGAGCTGATCGAGGATGGCCGGGGCCTTGTCCAGGGAAACGTCGACGATAACGCGGGCGGTGACGTGGCCGGAGCGGTCCTGCGAGACGTCGCCATCGCCAATACGGCGGCCGCCGGCGCTGACCGCCGAGTTCACCAGATCGTCGGCCGATCGCTCCACGTCGGAAACTTCCTCGCGCAGCGTCACCGTCTCCCGTGGCGAAAGTTTCTCCGCACTGCCCACCGCCAGCGTGATCTTGAGCTTGCTGTCGAGCGTATTTTCCGCATCGGTGGAATGATTGATCGTTCGGCTCAGAAGCTGCGCGGCCTTGCCGATCGCGCCGTTGACCGCGTTCGCACTCGATCGCGGAATCTCGAACGCGACGACGGCGTTCTTGTCGTGGGGGTCCTGCTCCTTGAGATCGGATTGGAGGACGCGTCCGCTCGCCGCGTTCACGGCATTCAGGATGTCGTTGTACGCCGCGGGAACATCGGACGCGACGAGCTGGAGGTCCTGCGTTTCCCGCGCGGGGACCGATGCGATCGAGACAATGCGGAGATGGAAGCCGCGTTTGGCCTCGGTGACGTTGCTGGTGTCGGGATTTTCGGTGACGTCGTGGCGCATGATCTCGCCCAGGCCGCGGAGGGTGTCTTCAAGCGTGTCGGATTTGTCGGCCGGCACCTGAAATTCCAGGTCGGCCTCCTGCTGGGTGGCGTCGGGGCGGGTGAGCGAGCTTGTGACGACGCGGCCGCCCGCCGAGCGAATCTGGTCGAGCACCTGCTGATAGGTTTTGTCCACGCCCGGTGTCGCCAGCGTCACACTCGTCGAGCGGCGGGGGGCGACGTTGGCGAGATTGTAGATCTGGATCGAGACGAGCACGTCCTCGCGGTGAACCGTGGTGATGCCAGTTTGCGGCGCCGCGCCGTTCTGCGTGGTCCGCTTGCTCTCGCGGGCGAAATGGGCGATCCGGCCATCGAGCTGGCGGAGGCGGGCGATGACCTGCTCGGCGGCGTCCGGCGGGACCGCCGCCTGGACCGTCGCGCCAAACTGCCCGGCGTCGTACTGCTTCATCTCCGCGGCGACGATCCGCCCCTTGGCCGATTCGATCGCCGACCGGGCCTTCTCATACGCGTCGTCCACCTTCTCCGTCTCCAGCGACATGTTCACCAGCTCGGTCTCGCTGGCAAAAGGCGGCGTCTGGATGTCGCGCTCGTACAGCTCGAGGACGAGCGTCGAGAGGGCGATCTGGTTGTCCAGGTATCGCTTTTCCCCCTCGATCTGCTCGATCTTCTCGCGCCACACCCCGAGCTGTTTCTCGGCTTCGAGCAGGTCTTTGATCTGCCCCTTGCCGGTTTTGATGATGTCGAGCAGCCGCTCCTCCATCGCGCGGGCGGCGCGCAGCTCGCTTTCCAGGTCGGTGTAGTGCTTGGTGACGTCTTCGGCGCCGATCTTCTGGCTCTTGAGATCGCCGATGCCGCGGAGCGTGAGGACCAGCGTATCCATATGCTCCGGCGGAACGCGCAGCGTGATCGTCCCCTTCATCTTGCCGTTGGGGAGCTTGTCGGAATCGGTGGTGGCGACGAAGCCGCCTTGCTCGACGACGAGCTTGGTGATCCGCATGAGGGCGTCGTCGAAGCGATCGACCTCGAATTTCATGGAGCCGTTGCGGATGACTTTGCGGGCCGACGCGTTCTGCTGCAATCCAGCGGCAAACGGATCAGGCGCGGAGGATGGCGCTTGCGCCACTGCCGCCGTCAGGTCCTGAGTTTTCCAAATCGCGTAAAATTTGGACTTGTCGTCCGCTGGCGTTGCCTCTCCGCGTGGCTCCGCCGCGGGAGGTGGCGTCGTGGCGAGCGACGGCTCGCCGAGCCGATTGTCCATCTCCTTCTTGCCGGCGTCCTTCCCCTCCTGCCATTTCAGCTCATCCTGCGGGCGAAAGCTCCAGTCGTTCGGCCGACGATCTTCACGTGTATTCGAGATGGATTCCCGGTCGACGGCATGACGCCCCATGTCGAGCTGAACTTGGGGCAACCCGTCGGCAAGCACCGATTTCGATCGTTCCTCAAGTTCGCGAACCTGCTTCTCCGCAGGTTTTTCGGAGTTATCCTGTATGCGTACGCCGGCGTAGGAACTTATCCCAGGTGGCTGGCTCGCTGGCTGGAGCCGCACCAGCCCGGCGTCCGCGATACCGTCGCCGTCAGAATCACGCCCGTACATCTCCATCGCCTGGCCAATCTGCTTCAGGTTTGACGCCACTTTCGTCCTTGCCACGCCATTAAAAAATGAAATTGGATTGCCATCGATACTGCTTTGAACGACGACGCCCGCGGCACCGAGCATCAGCACCGCCGCCGCGCCGATGGCGGTTCTGCGGACCGCCGGGTGAAGAAAGATGCGCCTCGACGGACGGGTCGTTCGGAACGTCTGGATGATGCGATCTTCGAAGCCGGATGTCGGCCGGGCGGCGCGGAACAGTTGCCGCAGGTCCGCATCCGCCTGGCGTGCTTTGGCCAGTTCCCCGTCACAGGCGGCGCAACTCTGGACGTGTGCGTCGAAGGCTGCCCTCTCATCGGGCGTCAGTCCGCCGGCGAGATACGCCTCAATCAACTCAACAACATGCGTCGGCTGTTCGGATCCCATGACAACTCCGAAGTCTGACTAACCACAGAGGCCACAGAGGGCACAGAGAAAGGCCGGAGGTGATCCACAGATTTCGCAGATCACGCAGATTGGGTTTCTCTTAATCTGCGTAACCTGCGAAATCTGTGGATCCATATGTCTTCTTCCTCTCTCTCTGTGTGTTTCTCTCTGTGTCCTCTGTGGCCTCTGTGGTTCGTATCTATTCGTCTTTGAGCGCCTCGCGCAATCGGGCCATGCCGCGGCTCAATAGTCCTCGCAGCGAGCCGTTGGTGAGGCCGAGCTGCTGGCCGATGGTTTCGTAGTCGGCGCCGGCGATGTATCGCAGCGTGAGCGGCAAGCGGTACTCCTCCGGTAGCGACCGCAGCACGGTCAGTACCCGCTGCCGCTCTTCTTCGCGCTGGGCCGATTCCTCAGGCGGCTCGGCGCGGTCGGGCACAGACTCCATCGCCTCGTGCGGCTCGTAGTCGGCCATTCGTTTCTTGCGAAGCCGTCGGCGCGTTGCGTCGACGACGACGCTGTGGGCGATGGAAAAGAGCCAGGGCCGCAGGCCACTTCCGTCGCGCAGCTGGCGGACGCTCCGCCAGGCGATGAGGAACGTTTCCTGCACCAGGTCCTCGGCGCGATGGACGTCGCCGACTTCCAGGTAGAGCCTGGAGAAGACCAGCCGTGCGGTCCGCCGGACCAGTTCCTCGAACGCCTGGCGGTCGCCGGTTTGGCTTTTGCGGACCAGCGCGTCGTCGGTTTCATTCACGCCGGGGCTCCCATTCATGAAAGAGAACGTCATTGGGACGCCAGGCGCGCGCAAAAGTTTCGGGTTTTCGGGCGCGGGCTTGCCGCGCCCCGCAAGCGGGGCCGCTAAACGGGGTTTGGGATGGCGCTTTCAAAACGGGTGGGTCGAGCGATAATGGGTCGCGTCGCGTTTGCACCTCGAATCATGCAGCAGCCGATCGAACCGGAGAAGACCGTGGCGCCGGGCGCCGCCAGCACGTCGACCGCGGAGCCGCGGTCGACGCGGCCTGCGCACGACGAGCCGGAAAACATCGGCCCCTATCGGATTCTGGAAAAGATGGGCGAAGGGGGGATGGGCGTCGTGTACAAGGCCGAGCAGCGCGAGCCGGTCCGGCGGATCGTGGCCCTCAAAGTCATCAAGCTGGGGATGGACACCAAGCAGGTCGTGGCCCGTTTCGAGGCCGAGCGGCAGGCGCTGGCGTTGATGTCCCATCCGAACGTCGCCAAGGTCTTCGAAGCCGGCATGACCGAGCAGGGCCGGCCGTACTTTGCCATGGAGTTCGTCGCCGGCGTTCCGCTGACCGACTACTGCGACCAGAACAAGCTGACAACGCGTGAGCGACTGGAATTGTTCATCCCGGTCTGCCAGGCCGTCCAGCACGCGCACCAGAAGGGGATCATTCATCGCGATCTCAAGCCCGGGAATATCCTGGTGAGCATGTTCGACGGCAAGCCGGTGCCGAAGGTGATCGACTTCGGCATCGCCAAGGCGGCCAACCAGGCGCTGACGCAGCACACGCTGTACACGCAGACCGGCACGCTGATCGGGACGCCGGAATACATGTCGCCCGAGCAGGCGCAGACCAGCGGGCTGGATGTCGATACGCGGACCGACATTTACTCGCTGGGCGTGATTCTTTACGAGCTGCTCACCGGGCAATTGCCGTTCGATGCAAAAACGCTGCGTTCGGCGGGGATGGAGGGGATGGCTCGGATTATCCGCGAAAACGAGCCGGACAAGCCCAGCACGCGGCTGAGCGTCGTTCAGACCGATAAGAGTCCATCGAGTCACGGGTTCGAAGACGCGGCGCGGAAGCGGCGCTCGGACGCGCGGTCGCTGGCGCGCGAGCTTCGCGGCGATCTGGACTGGATCACCCTCAAGGCGATGGAGAAAGACCGCACCCGCCGATACGAAACGGCCACCGGGCTGGCGATGGACATCCGGCGGTATCTGGACGACGAGCCGATCCTGGCCCGGCCGCCGAGCACGATCTACCGGTTTGGGAAAATCGTTCGCAAGCACAAAGTGGGATTCGTGGCGGCGGCCGCGGTGCTGGCCGCGCTGATGCTGGGGATGGTCGGGACGACGGTCGGCATGCTGCGCGCCCGCGCTGCAATGCGAGCGGCCCGCGCCGCGATGGAAGCGGCTCGCGAGGACCGTAACCGTGCAGTCGACGCCGAGCATGAACTCAACGAGCAGCGCATGGCGGCCATGGAGAACGAGGCGCTGGCGGATCACAACCTTGCCCGGATGCTCCAGGTGAAGGGCGACTTTGCCGGCGCCGAATCGCTGCGGCGGAGGGCAGTGGCGATTTACCGCGAGCTGCGCGGGCCGGAGCACGCGGATGTGGCGGGGGCGCTGGCGGAACTTGCCGGGCTGCTTCAGGCCAAAGGGGATCGCAAGGGGGCCGAGCAAACCTTCCGCGAGTCGCTGGAGATGTACAAGCGTCTGTTCGGCGACGACGACCCGAACGTGGCCTATGCCGATGAGAGGCTGGGGGCGTGCCTGATGGCCGACGGGCAGCCGGATGCCGCCGAGCCGCTGCTCCGCCGATCGATCGAGATTTACCGCGCGACCAAATCGACCGATTCGCAGGGGATGGCCAGCGCCGTGGGCGATTTGGGAATGCTGCGCCAGCGGAAGGGCGACTCCGACGCCGCCGAACCGCTTCTGCGGGAGTCGATGGAGACTTGGCAGAAGGTGCCCGGCTACGAATCATTTATGGGCTACGATATCGCCGGCATCGCGGAGGCCCTATGGCACATCCACGATGCTCGCGGCGACAAGGTCGGGGCCAAGCCTTTCATCCGGCAATATGGCTTGATCCAGATGGCCAAGATCGGGATGGGGCTGGCCGCCAGCCCCAACGACACGCAGTTTCTGCGCGCCCGGACGAACTATGCCTCCTCCGTCGGCAAGTTCGACATGATGGCCGGGGACCTGGACAAGATTATCAGCCTCACGCCCGGAGACCATCTGCTCTACATGCAAAGCGCCTGCGCACACCTGTACATCGGCGATGAAAACGGCTATCGCGATTTGTGCCGGCGCATGCTCCGTCGATTCGGCAATTCGGCCGACGTTCTTGTCCACGACCGCATCGCCAAAACCTGCCTGGCGGGGCCGGATTCGATGAACGACTTGACGCCGGTGGTCGAGATGGCGCGGGACAATAACAAGCCCGGTGCGCTCAAGAACGTTCCCGCCGCGGGCGCGCTGACGGGCCTCTTCGCCCTGTGTGCCGGCATGGCGGAATATCGCATCGGCAACTATCAGGCGGCTCTGGATGATCTGGGCGACAAGACCGAATCGCGGCTGGGCATCGAGCCCCGTGCGACGGCGGTGCTCTTTGCCGCCATGGCGAAGTATCGAATGCACCACGTCGACGAAGCCCGCGCCGAGCTGGATCGGGCACACGAGATGATGAAGAAGATTTCCAGCCCGACGGCGCCGATCATCGAACCGGATGCGACGATTCAGGACTGGCTGATCTGCCAGGTGGTTTGCCGGGAGGCGAATGGATTGATCGCGGGTCAGTAGCAGGCACGCTCGGCGTGCCGTCGCCTCTATTGAACGGATAACCTCGATCCATGGCAAAGGCCACGGCACGCGGAGCGTGCCTGCTACGCCTCAATCGGCTCGGGGATCGGCGTTTCCATCGGGCGGCGCCACAGCAGGTGCAGCCGCCAGTGGGTGTCGTCGCGGGTGGGATAATCCAGGCGATAGTGCGCCCCGCGCGATTCGCTGCGGGTGTACGCCGCAGTCGTGATCAGAGCGCACACGGTCAGCATGTTCTGCAATTCCCAGCCGGCGATTGCCGAGGCGGGGCCAAGGGCGGACGGGTCGAAGCTCTTGTCCATGACGTAGCGGCTCCAGAAGGCGACGATCTCGCGGGTTTCTTCCAGCCGCTCACCGGTCCGTTCGACGCCGACGTTGCGCCACATGACGCTCCGCAGGCTGCTCTTGACGTCGGGGATGTCCAGCTCCGTGCGGGAGGATTCGGCAAGCGAAAATTCCAGCGAGAGGGGGAAGTTGACGGCGTCTTCGCGGACGTCGCGGCCGGCATCCGTGCCGGCGCGGGCGCCGAAGGTGAGACCCTCCAGCAGCGAATTGCTGCCCAGTCGGTTGGCGCCGTGAAGCCCGGAGCAGCCCGCCTCGCCCACAGCATACAAGCCTTTGAGGCTGGCACGGCCTTCCAGGTCGGCGTCGACGCCCCCGATCATGTAATGCGCTGCTGGATGAACCGGGATCAGGTCGCGGCTGGTATCGATCTCAAATTCCTCGGTGAGCTTCGCAAGCTGCGGGAACCGCTCGCGGAATTCCTTGGCCGGCAGGTGCCGAACGTCGAGGAAAACGTGCGTGAAATGGGTTTTGCGAATCTGCTCGACGATGGCCCGGCTGACGACGTCGCGCGGAGCGAGCTCGGCCATCTCGTGGTAATCGGGCATGAAGCGGTGCTCGTTGCGGTCCAGCAGATAAGCGCCCTCGCCGCGAACGGCCTCGGTGATCAGCGCGCGGCTGGAGCCGGCGACGTACAGCGTCGTCGGATGAAACTGCACCATCTCCATGTCCTGCAAAGTCGCGCCGGCGCGGTAGGCCATGGCGTGGCCGTCGGCGGTGGCGATCCTGGGGTTGGTGGTCTCGCGATAGAGCTGTCCGGCGCCGCCGCTGGCCAGGATCGTGCGTTTGGCCCAGATCAGATGGACCTGCCCGTGAACCAGCGCCAGCACGCCGAGGCACCGGCCGTCCTCGGTCACCAGGTCGATCGCGAAGCTGTTCTCCGAGATGCGGATCGATTCGCGGCCGCGAACGGTGCGGATCAGGGTCTGCGCCAGCTCCATTCCGGTGGCGTCGCCATAGGCATGGAGGATGCGGGCGAAGGAATGGCCGCCCTCGCGGGTGAAGGCAAGGCCGAGGGCGTTGCCGGCCTGCTTGTCGAAGTTGGCCCCCCATTCGAGCAGCTCGAGAACGCGCTGCGGACCTTCCTTGATGACGACGTCGACGGCGGCGTGATCGCACAGGCCGGCGCCGCCTTTTTCCGTGTCGTCGACGTGGGATTGATAACTGTCGGCCGGCTGAAGCACCGCCGCGATTCCGCCCTGGGCGTACCAGGTGTTGGATTGATCGACGGTGTCCTTGGTAAGCACCAGCACATCTGCCCCCTGGTCGGCGGCGGCAATCGCGGCGCGAAGGCCGGCCACGCCCCCGCCGATCACCAGCACGTCAGTGAACTGCTGCGGAAGCCGCGCCGCCTTGAATGGAATCAGATAACGCCGCTGGCTGATCGCTTCGAGCATGTCAATGGAAGGATAGCACGCTGGGCACGCCGCACACAGATTAGCGCATCCATGAGGACAGGCGTTAAAATCGTTACCAATGGATCGGGCGGTTGTTCCCGCCGCCTCTGACCAATTTATCGGGGACGGCATGCCTGTCGTGTGCGATGCTCGAATCCCGGGTTTGCCGCAGAGTGCAGGCGCTATTACGTTTCCATCAGCCGCGCGGACGCGGAGGCCAAAATGGACGACGGAGCAGTCTCGATTGATTCCGTGATTTCGCCCGCCAGGGATGTGATTCACAGCAATCTGGCGGATGAGGTCGTCTTGCTGGACCTCAAATCGGGCGTGTACCACGGATTGGAGGCGGTGGGGTCGCGAATCTGGGAATTACTGGCCTCGCCGGTTTCGGTCCGGCAGGTGCGGGATACGTTGCTGGAGGAATACGACGTCGATTCGCATCAGTGCGAGCAGGATTTGCTGCGATTGATCGAGGAATTGAGGAATCATGGACTGGTGGAGGTCCGTTCGCAGGCGTCTGGGTAAGTTCCGCCGGTTGAACGGGCCCGAGCGGTGGCTGACGGTCCGGATTGTGGGTCTGCTGGTGATCGTCCGCATCGGGCTGTGGACGATGCCGTTCCGAAAAATGCAGGTCTTTGCCGCCCGTCTTGGCGATCGGCGAATCTCGCCCAGATCCGCGAGGCTTTCGCCTCAGGAACTGACGTCGCTGGTCAGCGTCGGGGCGGAATATGTGCCTGGGGCGAGTTGCCTGACCCAGGCACTTGTCGCGCAGGCGATTTTAAAGCGATATGGATATAGGCCGGTCCTTCGAATCGGCGTGACCCGAGGTCCGGATGGCGCCTTTGGGGCACACGCCTGGGTCGAATGCGACGGCCGGGTGATGATCGGGGATGTGCCGAGTTTGAGTGATTACGCGGCATTCCCGGAAGCGGCCCCGAGAGAAAGAGTTATGTAGTCACAAGCACAGGAGGGTATTGCGATGAAGAAGCAAGACAAGCCGAAACAGCCGAAGAAGCCCTACGCCGCCCCGAAACTCAAGACGCACGGCGACGTGGCCAAGCTGACCAAGCACGGGCACGACCACGGCCACGGTCACCACAAAGACGACTGCCCCGGCAGCACCCTCTTCGATTTCCGCGGCGAATCGAATTGAGGGCCTTCGCCAAGGTCTCAAACGACCCGCGCCGGCGCGGCTTCGGCGGCGGATGCCGCTTGCTGCGCGGGGACGAGGAATCGAGCGACGAGAACCGCCAGGACGCCGGGGAGGAGCCAGATCATTCGGTCGGCGATGAATCCTAACGAGTAAAACGGGGCGGCAAGGAGGACGGCGAGGATCAGGGCGCGGACGGACGCGGGGGTGAGGCCGCGGCGGCCGGGGAGCATGCAAATCCATACGTAGGCGGGGAACAGGAGGCCGTAGAAGGACATGAACAGGCGGTAGATCAGCTCGCCGGGGTCGAGCTGGAGCCAGCGCGGCAGCAGCGGCGCGGCCAGGGCGGCGAGGATCGCGGCCTGGGTGAGGAGCAGCAGTGCGAAGATCCCGCCGGGGCGGATGCGGGATGCTGCCAGCGATCGGGCATGGACGGCCAGGGTGAAGGCGGACTGCACGATCATGTGCGTGCCGATGATCCAGCCGAACGCCGGCCGCAGGTGCCGCTGCCAGTCGGCGCCGACCAGCGGCGACAGCGCGGCCGCGTAGCAGAGCGAGAAGACGATCATCGAGAGAAAGACGACGCCAAAGCCGAGGCCGAAGGCGACGCGCGACCTGGTGGGTTCGGCAAACGCCTGGCGGGCGCGGTGGAAGGTGAGGTCGAGGTACGGGCACAGGGCAAAGCCCAGCAGGCAGGCGGGGGCGAGGAAGGCCGCCTCCAGAGTCGGGTGCGATCCGGTCGTGGGAATCGTGACGGGGGTTCGTTTGAGGAAAAGTGCGAACAGCAGGAGCGATGCGAGCAGGACGATTGCACCGACAGACAAATCGGTTCTTGGCGCCCAGAGCGTAAGCAGAAGATAGACGCCGACGACGGCGAACGCACACGCCGCGACGGGCAGACCGACCAGGCGGGGGACGAACCAGAGGACGAAGAACACGTGAAACGCGATGGTGACGGCGGAGAAAGCCCGGCACGCCGGCCCGTGCGCCTCGACGATTCGCCGGCTCGAATCCGGGTCGCGCAGGACCCAGCCCATCGCCGCGGCGCCGATGACGTTGGGGATGGCGAAGACGATCCAGCCGATCACGCCCAGCTCGCGCACCAGCAGCACGGGCAGAAGCATGCCGACGCACCAGGTCCAGGAGCAACCGAGGAAGACGGCCCACGCCGGCGCGGAGGCACGCGTCGCCTGGCCCGCCGCGTCAAATTTCGGATTTGAGGTTTTGGGTTCCACGGGGCGAGAGCGAAACTCGAAACTCGAATGACGAATGACGAATCAAATCCGAATGACTGAAATACAAATGACGAAACAAAAGCACGTCGCTCCCCGGAGGTTTCGGGCTTCGCTCATTGGTATTTCGAATTTGATTCGTCATTCGTCATTCGAGTTTCGTCATTCCCGCAGGGCTATCTTCGTCGCGCTCGGCGGGCCTTGTGGTGGGTCTTGGGGGTAACATGAAAGGTGGCGACGCAATGGCCGACGCGGCGGTCGCGCTCGCCGCGGAAGCCCTGCTGCTGCACGTCCAGGTCGAGGGTGACGTTGAATTCCTTGCCGGTGGCCATCATCTCGCGGATGTTTTCCCGCGACTTCATCTTGTAAACCGCGGGGCCGAGGCAGGGGCGGAAGAAGCTGTATTCGAGGTGCTTGCAGACGACGGTGTATTCGCCGCCGCAGATTCCGAAGACATAGGCGCCGCCGGCGATCTCGGAGTTGGCGAGCAGCGCCCCGCCGGCCATGGCGCGGTACCAGTTGCGGTTGAACCGCCGGAAAGGAAGGATCGCCGCGAACGTATTGGCGTCCAGCTCCTTCATGCGGATGCCGCTGAAGAATGCCAGCGGCAGCCAGATCAGCGAGCAGATCGAATGCCAGAAGTTGTCGCGGACGCTGAGGCGGCTGATGAAGGCCTCGATGCGATCGAACAGCGTCTGCGGCTCGCCGCCGGGCGGGTATTCGGGTTTGGCGGGGACAGCCGCCGGGGCCTGCGGCGACGACGCACCACCCCTATCCAATTGAGCGAGCTGCTCCACTGAAGCAGGCACATCCATCGTTAGACCCTCACGTCCATCCACAAACCGGCCCTCGCAAGGGCCGTTACTCATACCTTATGTTGTCCGCGGCGACAATGGCTTTCACCTATACGGAGCGAAACGTTTGCAATCCATATCTTCCCGCGAGCCGAAATGGGCGGATCAGGTAGTGAAGGAACGAGAGGCGCTGCGGGAGGGGGACGGCGGCCCAGTCGCCCACGCCGGGCCGGAGATGGCCGAGGCAATATCCCGCCCGCTCGCGCCAGCGCTCGCGCATGAGCAGATCAAAGGCCACCCGGCCCGCTGCGGACAGGCTCGCCCCGGTGCCCGAATCCAACAGACGCCGGCGAATGTCCGATGCCAGCCGGACCGCACGCACATCGGCGGCTGCGCGTTCCCGGGCGAGTGGGGCCATCGGCGCCGAGAGGAGATCCGACGCCAGCAGTAGTCCCACGTGCAGCATCCTCGCCGTTCCGCAGCTTCGCACTTGCTCGAACACGCGCGGCCAGTCCAGCATCTCAAATCGGCGCAATACCTGCGCGACGTCGCAGATCCGATCGATCCGTCCCCATGCGTCCTTGGCGCCGTTGAGGCAAAGCACGATCAGCAGGTCTTCGGGCGAAAACGTCAGCACCTCCCGCCCGGCGACCTGCACCGGCCTGGCCCGGCGCCACATGCCCGCAAGATCCAGCTCCACCGCGAACTCCCGCAACGACAGGGCCCAGTGCAGATCGACGTTGAGCTGCGTCGGCGGATAGACCAGGTGATGCTCGGAGTGCGCGAAAAGGTATTCCTCGCGACGTTCGCCAGTCAGCGAAGTGAGATATTCGGCCTCCCGCGGGCTGGCGGTCGGATAGCCGGTGCGGTGGCCGAGGCGGACCAGAAGGTCGGCCGCACGGACGACGTCGTCGCGGTGGACCAGCAGGTCCAGGTCTCCTGCGTCGCGCAGGGACAGGTCGCCGTACACCATCGCCGCCAGCGCGATGCCTTTGAACGCGATGACGGGGATTTGCGCCCGCTCGAACTCGATGAGCAGCCGCCGAAGCTCGCCGGCCAGTTGAAGCGTCCGGCCGGCGTTGGATTGCACGTCACTGCGGAGCGCACTCATCACCTCGGGCGGGACGTCGCCCATGTCGACGCGCTTCAGATTCGCGTAGAGCAGCGGCATGACCCGATGCCGCTCAGCCACCTGCAAAAGCCGGTTCCAGTTAATCTGAGCGCCGGGTGGCAAATCGGTCAGCGATCGGGCGCAGAGCCGCAGGAGGATCTCCAATTCCGGCAGGTGCGGCGTGTCCGTGGTGGCGATCGAAATGGATGGCTCGCTAGGCATGGGCGATTTCCGCCTCAACCAGGCGCGCTGCATCAGAGAGAGTTGAAAGCTGGCGCCGGCGCCGCAGACGCAATACCGGGACGCGCCGGGCCAGCGCCACGACCTGCTTGAAGTGAACCGCCGCCTCGCCCGTCATCCCCAGCAACGGGGCCAGGTACGAATGCCTGACCAATTCGACAAACCGTTGTTGCGGCGGAATCGTCTCGATCGAATCGCTCTGGCCCGATTCCAGAATGAAGATCCGGGACAGGGGCAGCGGGTCGCGTGGAAAATCGCGCCCGGCCGCCTGGGCGCGCTTCTCGAAGTCCGGATGGAGCCGCGGAAGCTCGTCCGGCCGCGCCGACAATTGCGCCGCCGCTTCCGGCATCAGCTTGAGCTGGGGGAATCCCGGCTGAACCAGCAGGCGCTGCGGGTCGCGCAGGTCGATCGGAAGCAGATCATCGGCGACCAGCGGATGGCCGCGCGAGTGCATCGCCGCGGCAAACGTCGATTTGCCTTCGCCCTTGGTCGCGGCGAATACCGACACCTGTCCATTCACCGACACGGCGCTGGCGTGGAGAACCAGAAGCTGGCGCTGGTGCAGCAGAATCGCCAGCGCCGGCCCGAGCAGATAGAGCCGCACCAGTTGCTCATCGGCATCGGGCGCGCGATCGATCACGATCTCGCGGCCGTTGCTGATCTGGTAATGTCCGGCTCCGTCGTAACTGAGGCACGCATCGGTCGGCCGGGCCCAGCGCAACGCGCCGCTGGACGGCTTCAAATCGGGCGGAAGATCAACCCTGCCGGCACGGATGCATACGTTGCCGTCCGCATGGCCAGTCGCCATCAGCAGTTCAGGCAGCGTGGTGTCGGACGCGATGCACAGACCGTAGGCGGTGTAGTGGTGCATATGCGGCGTTGGCGCGGGTCTCAATTCAAAGATACGCGCAATCGCCGTGCGAACAAAACCCACGGGCGGAACGCGCAATGCGCCGCAGTTCGTTTTGCAAGCGAGGAATGTGGAGAGGGGCGAGCGAAAGCTTAGCTTAGTTCGCTCTCCGGCCCATCGCCGTGATGATGGGGCTTGTGATCGTGATTCGTCAATCGCGCCACGTCGCCGTGCGTGACCAAGCGCGGCGTGACATAAATCTTCTTCGTCGGTTCGAGGGTTTTGCTTCGCTCAGGCTTAGCGATTTTCAACATATCACAACTCCTTCCCACGCGCCCCCCCGCCGCTTATGGGATCGCTGGGCGGGATCGTACCACGGAATGGCCTGGTGGACAATCGCTAAGTTGGCCGGGCGTAGAGGTGCATCTGGCGAGGCAGACATTCCATGCTCGGCCATGTCTCACGCAATAATTTGATAAATGTCCCATTTGGCTCAAAAAGTGGGACAAAATGTACAAAATGGGACATGTGAGACATTGGCGCATCTAAAACCGCGAAAACATGAGCCAAAATGAGCCAAAACGGGACACGGGCGGTTACCCCCCATCGCTGCCAAAAGCTGCCCGAAATGCGATCCGCTTGCGGCGCGAGCGGAGCGCTAACCGGGCGACGCGTAGCCTTTGGGGTGCCTGGAGAGCCAGTTCCAGGCGGAGCGGATGATGGTTTCGGGGTCCTTGTATCTGGCCTCCCAGCCGAGCAGTTTTTTGCCGAGGGAGGGGTCGGCGTAGAGGGCAATGGCGTCGCCCGCCCGGCGGGGGCCGTAGGTGACGGGGGCGGGCTTGCCGGCCACCTTCTCGGCGGCTTTGATGATTTCCCTGACCGAGAAGCCCTGGCCGGTGCCGAGGTTGCAAAAGATCGACCGGCCATCCTGGAGCTTTTCCATGGCGGCGATGTGGGCGTCGGCCAGGTCGTCGACGTGGATGTAGTCGCGGACGTTGGTGCCGTCTTTCGTTGGGTAATCGGTGCCGAATACGGTGATGCCCGGGCGGACGCCCAGGATCGCCTGGAGGACGACCGGGATCAGATGGGTTTCTGGGTGGTGGTCTTCGCCCAGCGAGCCGTCCATGGCGCAGCCGCTGGCGTTGAAGTAGCGCAGCGCGGCGAATTTGAACTGCTTCCACGCGACGGCAGTGTCGGACAGGACCTGCTCGACCATCAGCTTGGTGCGGCCGTAGGGCGAAACCGGCGCTTTCTTTTCGTCTTCGGTGATGGGGACCTTGTCCGGGTCGCCGTAGACGGCACAACTGCTGGAAAAGACGAAGCGTTCGACCCCGGCCTGCCGCATCGTCTCCAGCACGTTGACGGTGGTGGCGACGTTGTTGTGATAATACATGAGCGGCTTTTCGACGCTTTCGCCGACGTAGGCGTAGGCGGCAAAGTGCATCACGGTGTCGATCTGGAATTCGCGAAGCGTTCGCAGGAGGGTGTCGCGGTCGTTGAGGTCGGCGGCCACCATGGGCACTTTGACGACATCGACGACGCTGCGGTGGCCGCGGGAAAGGTTGTCATAGATGACCGGGGAATGCCCGGCCTCCTTGAGCCGCTTTGTCGTATGCGATCCGATATAACCGGCCCCGCCGGCCACCAGCACGTTCATTCGCTTCTCCTGATTTCAAGACCGCGGCGAGTATAGTGGAGACGACGCCAAGACTGAACCAGCGAACCTGCGGACCCTGGACGAACCCGGCATGCCGAACACACCAATCGGGACCTGCGAGCTGTGCGGCAGGGGCGCGATGAATCTCACCCATCGGGTATGATCGGCTGAATGCCCGCGTCAACGCTTCAGCAGACCTTCGAGCTTGCCGTGCGGCATCACCAGGCTCTCAGGCTGGGTGAGGCGGAGGCACTTTATCGCCAGGTGCTGGCGCAAGCGCCGGATCAGCCCAACTGCCTGCACGGATTGGGGGGCGTGCTGCTTCAGGCGGGGCGGGTCGCCGAGGCGCTGGATGCGCTCGGTCGCGTCGCGGCGCTGCAACCCGAGGAGGCGATTTACCAGCATGCCGTGGGAATGGCCCTGGCCACCGCCGCCCGGTATGACGAGGCGGCGGTCGCGTTCGAGCGGGCCGTGTCGCTCAATCCGAACCTTGCCGAGGCCCACAACGGGCTGGGCAACGTTTACCTCGCCCGCTCGGAGCATGGCAAAGCCATCGCGGCTTACCGACGGGCGCTCCAGATCCAGCCGCGGTTCGCCCAGGCGGTGGGGAACCTCAGCAGCGCGCTGGTCGATTGCGGCAACCTGGAAGAGCCGATCGCATATTGCCGGCAGGCGCTTCAACTTTGGCCGGATGCGTTGATGTTCTATCGCGTCCTGGGCTGGGCTTATCGCGAGTCGGGCAGGCTCGATGATGCGATCGACTGCTATCGCCGGGCGCTATCGCTTCCCAATGCATCGCAAGTTCACAGCGACTTGCTTTTCCTGCTGCACTTTCACGACGGGTACGACCGCCGCCGGCTGTATGAGGAGCACGCGCGTTTCAACGAGATCTATGGCCGGCCGCTGCGATCGCAGGAGCGGCCGCACGAGAATGATCCATCGCCGGAGCGACGGCTTCGGCTCGGGTACGTCGCATACGATCTGGGCGGAAATCCGCTGGGGCGGTTTCTGTTGCCGCTCCTGGAGAATCACGATCCCGGGAACTTCGAGCTGTTCTGCTATTGCGATTACCCGCGGCCCGACGAAGTCGGGAAGAGGCTGCGCTCGCACGGCGTGTGGCGCACACTCGGCGGCATGTCACACGAGCAGGTTGCGCAGCTGATCCGCGGCGACCGCATCGACGTGCTGGTCGATTTGTCCATGCACAGCAACAACAACCGGATGCTCCTGTTCGCGCGTAAACCGGCGCCGGTGCAGGTTACGTACCTTGCCTACTGTAGCACGACCGGTCTGGAAGCAATCGATTACCGGCTGACCGACCCGTATTTCGACCCTGTGGGCCAGAATGATTCGTGTTACGCGGAAAAATCATACCGTTTGCCGAATTGCTACTGGTGTTATCCGCCACCGGCGGAGGCGCCGGCGGTCGGGCCGCTCCCGGCGCTGGCAAACGGATACATCACCTTCGGGTGCCTGAACGAGTTCTCGAAAGTGACAGCGCGATGTCTCTCGACCTGGTGCGATCTGCTGCGCGAGCTGCCCGGCTCGCGGCTGACGCTCCACGCCAAGGAGGGCGAGCACCGCCGCCGTGCGGTCGAGCAGGCGGCGCGGTCGGGAATCGATCCGGCGCGCATCGAGTTTGTTGGCCGGCGCAACTTCGATGTGTATCTGGCGCAATACAACCAGATCGATATCGCGCTCGATCCGTTCCCGTGGACCGGCGGCGCCACCAGTTGCGATGCGCTTTACATGGGCGTGCCGCTGGTGAGCCTGGCGGGCGAAACCGCCGTCTCGCGCGGCGGGCTGAGCATTCTTTCCAATCTGGAGATGCCGGAGCTGGTGGCGCAGGACACGGGGCAGTACGTGCGAATCGCCGCGGGCCTGGCCCGCGATACGTCGAGGCTTATGGCGATCCGCTCGTCCCTGCGCAATCGCATGCTTGCCTCGCCCCTGATGGACGGCACTCGCTTTGCCCGTGACGTGGAGCAGGCGTATCGACAGATGTGGCGAAACTGGTGCACGAGTCGCAAGTCCGGATGCTTGTGACACGGGTTTGTAACCGGTTTGTAACCCGTGCTGACGATGTGCGACCTGAAGCGACTTGACCAAGCACGGTTCTCTCGGATTTGCGCCGCCAGCACGGGTTGAAAACCCGTGTCACGAGTGCACCTTCTCTCCCTTTGCATTTCTTCCTGCTTTTCGTGCTCTTCGTGCCTTCGTGGTTCACTTGAATTCCCCGACTGGGCCGCCACCCGTCATAGAAGCTCTTCCAGCTCCTCGACCAGCGCGCCGAATCGCTTCATGGCGGTGTCGACGGCGTCCGGTTTTTCCATGTCGACACCGGCGTCGCGGAGCAGCTCGAGCGGGTATTTCGAGCATCCGCCCTTGAGGAAATTGAGGTACGCGTTCAGTTCCGCCGCGCCGCCGTGGACCACCCGATCGCTCAGGGCGATCGCGGCGCTCAGGCCGGTGGCGTATTTGTAAACGTAGAACGCGCGGTAGAAGTGGGGGATGCGCAGGCACTCCAGCTCCAACTCGCTATCGATCGTGAAATCGGGGCCGAAGTAAAGCTCCAGCAGCTCTCGGTATTCGCTGCGCAGCCGCTCGACCGTGAGCGGCTCGCCCGACTCGACCAGGTGGTGGGTGATCTGTTCAAACTCCGCGAACATGGTCTGGCGGACGATCGTCCCGCGGATGTCGTCGATCTCGCGGTTGATCAAATAAGCCCGCTCACGGTCGTCTCTGGCTTGTTCGATCAGGTGGCGGGCCAGAAGTTGCTCGTTGAACGTGCTGGCCACCTCGGCGACGAAAATCGTGTAGCTGTAATACTGGTACGGCTGCGTTTTGGCGGAATAGAAGCTGTGCATCGAGTGTCCGGCCTCGTGGGCCAGGGTAAAAACGCTGTGCATCACTTCGGCCTGGTAGTTCATCATGATGTATGGCAGACCATCATAACTGCCGTTGCTGAACGCGCCGCTCTGCTTGCCCTGGTTGGGATAGCGGTCGCACCAGCGGTCCGTGGTCAGGCCACGGTGAAGCTCGCGGCAGTAATCCTCCCCCAGCGGCGCCAGCGACTCGATCACGGCTTTGACCGCCTGGTCCCAGGTGGTCCGCTTCTGAAGATCGGCCAGGATCGGAACGTAGGTGTCGTAATGATGGATCTCCGGAAGCTTGAGCTTGCGGCGGCGAAGCTCGAAATAGCTGTACACCGTCGGCAGGTTGCGATGCACCGAGTCGATCAGGTTGTCGTAAACGGACGTCGGAACGCGATCGCCGAACAGGGCCGCCTCCAGCGCGCTTTTGTGCTTGCGGGCGCGGGCGTAGTAAACGTCGCGCTGCACCGAGGCGTTAAGCGTCGCCGCGATCGCGTTCTTGTGGGCCTCGTATTGCGTGTAGTACTTGTGGAACGCTTCCTTGCGGACCTTTCGCGACGGGGAGTAGAGGAAGGCGGAGAACGAGGAATGACTCAGCTCGACGAGCTTTCCCTTCTCATTCTTGAGCGCGCCCCATTTGAGATCGGCGTCGTTGAGCTGGCGGAAGACCTGGTTCGACGCCTCGCTCATCTGGCCCTGCATCGCCAGCAGGTTTTCCTCCTCTGATGAAAGCGTATGCGGTCGGTAGCGCAGGATCCGCTCCAACGCCGTCTTCCAGTCGGCCAATTCCGGGGCGCGAAGATACTGCTCCATGACCTCCGGCGGGACGGCCATGATCTGCGGGCGGATGAAGCTGGCGGCCTCGCCGGCCCGGGTGGCGGCGTGCTCGAAGCGGCCTTTCATCCGCTGGTAATCGCTGTTGGCCTGGTCCTCGG
>Ga0210396_10001972_pt1 | contig 21254 bp, 19 predicted proteins | sample IncBWH17OmetaG_FD_155466 | JGI IMG/M metagenome (GOLD analysis project Ga0210396, IMG submission 155466) | Forest soil microbial communities from Barre Woods Harvard Forest LTER site, Petersham, Massachusetts, United States - Inc-BW-H-17-O ... | reverse complement strand
TTTTATCCTCCTCGTCGCCTGTATCAATTTTATGAACCTTGCTACGGCGCGAAGCGCACGGCGGGCAAAGGAAGTGGGGCTGCGTAAGGTGGTAGGTGCGGTGAGGGGACAGCTCATCGGGCAGTTCCTGGGCGAATCATTGCTGATCTCTTTTTTGGCGCTGGTGCTGGCGATAGTCATCGTCAGCCTGAGCCTCCCGGCCTTTAATATCCTGGCCGAAAAAGATTTGCACCTGCATTTTTCAGACGGGACGTTTTGGCTAAGCCTGATAGGGATCGCGGCGCTGACGGGATTATTGGCGGGGAGCTATCCTGCCCTGTACCTCAGCGGTTTTCAGCCGGTGAAGGTGTTAAAGGGGCGACTAAAATCTATGGGCGGCAATCTCGCTTTTAGAAATGGGCTGGTGATCACGCAGTTCGTGCTATCGATTGTCCTGCTGACCGGGACTATCGTTGTCTACAACCAGCTGAAGTTTATCCAGCACCGCAACCCCGGTTTCACAAAAGCTAATTTGTTATACATGCCGATGACAGGTGAGATCTGGGGCAGGCAGGGTGCGCTGCGCGCCGAGCTGAGCCGGAATCCCCTGACGAGCAATTATACCATCGTCGGTGAGCTGCCGGTCAACCTGATATCCGGCAATGTAGATGGAAAATGGCCGGGGAAGGACCCGAACACGCAGATCGTGATCCCGGGTATGAACGTGTCGGAGAGTTTCATCGACGTCTTCCGGATGAAGATCCTGGCCGGGAGGGACTTTTCCACTGCCTTTAAAACCGACAGCAATAATTTCATCGTCAATGAGACAATGATGAGGACGATGGGGATGACATTTAATAGCGTAATTGGACAACCGCTCTCCTGGAATGGTCAGGATGGCAAGGTCATCGGGGTGGTACAGGATTTTAATTTCAAGCCCATCCAGCAGGCCATCGAGCCGTTAGTGCTGAAGATCAACCGGTATGGTGGAAATGTGGTCGTGAGGGCGCCGGAGGGTCAGACAGAGGCGACGATCAGGGCCATGGAAGCGATCAGCCGGAAGTTGAACCGTTCTTTTCCTTTCACGTATAATTTCCTTGACCAGGACCTCGCCAGCCTGTATAAGGGGGAAAGGCAGATGAGCGGCATTTTTAATTTGTTTGCGGGGCTGGCGTTGCTGATCTCCTGTCTCGGATTGTATGGGTTATCTGCCTATCTGGCGCAGGAGCGGACCCGCGAGATCGGGGTGCGCAAGGTATTGGGCGCGTCCGTCTTCAATATCGTGTATTTATTATCGACCGGCTTCACGCGGCTGGTCCTGGTGAGTATAGTGATTGCCATTCCGCTGGCGATGCTGACGATCAATCGCTTTTTAGAAGGCTATGCCTATCATATCCGGGTGAACTGGTGGATCTTCCCGCTGGCGGCATTGGCAGCCCTGGTGGTGGCATGGCTGACGGTGAGCTATGAGTCGTTGAAAGCGGCTATGGGAAATCCGACGAAAAGTTTGAAATCGGAATGATGTAGCTTGATCCGGACGGTAGCCGTAGGCCGCAAGAACTATCTATTCGCCGGAAGCCATGAAGCCGCCGGGCGAAGCACAATGTTATATTCTCTGATGGGAACTTGTAAATTACATGACATCAATCCCTTTTCCTGGCTTAAAAATGTGCTGGAACTAATATCCTCGCATCCCATTAACAGGATCCAGGAATTGTTGCCTGCAGCTCGAAGCCTTGTCAATAAATTTACTTTATAACAAACGCCTGTAACTATGACTTTGCCGGAAAAATTGCCTATTGCCCGAATGGAAGCCTATCATACACATTACCTGGGAAAAACCGTTGCTGGACGGCTATTTTGGGGGTATGAAACATTTGCATATTCACCCCCGATTGCCCAAATAAAAGATAAAAATGTATGGCAATACAGAAGCGATTATGCCGTATTGCATTTGTTTGATGACGAGGGCAATTACCAATCAAGCAAGTCATTTACCTGCGGAAAAGGTATCTTATGTAAAGGCGATATATTGACCGATAAGATTGAGGAGTGGCTTTCCGAATTAGGAGAGTTCACCTATTGTGATATTGAAATAAAACTCTTTCAGACTATCATCGACGGATTTACTTTTGGGCTCATTCCGAACAAAGAATGTAGTATGATAGAACTTGAACCAAGCAATACAATTGCATTTCAAGAGCCATGGGATGGCGAATATTATACCTAAGTATTTATTTACAAAATAGGGCTATTGCGACATTTTACTTTTGATTTTGGTATGGTAGTTCACCGGAGGCTTTCGTCGACAAGTCAGAGACGTTTCTTTTTCGTGGGTTTCGTCGGACCGTAGGTGTTTTCCTCCGCATACCCCCGCCGATGCCCGTTCCCGCACGATTACTGTATCGAAACCGAACATCATGGTCTCTCGCAGGCCTTGACAGAAGAATGGTCTTCAAGACTTTATATACCCGGCACTCTTTTGGGACCATCCTAATGATTTGGCCGCCTTACTCGTCATAAAACCGACCAACCCATGTTCCGAAACTATCTCAAGATTGCCTTCCGCAGCCTCAGGAAAAGCAAGGGCTTTACTGCCCTCAATATCATTGGCCTCGCTGCCGGCCTGGGTGTCTGTCTGCTGATCGTCCTGTACGTCACCGACGAGCTCAGTTATGATCGCTACAACGTCAACGCCGACCGCATCTATCGGATCGATGAGGATCTCCACTTCAATAACACCCAGTACGACGCTGTCACCACCTCCAAATTTTTCGGCCCCACTCTGGTCGCTTCCTATCCGAAGATCCAGCAGATGGTCCGGTTCGGCAACCCGGGCGACCAACTGGTGAGGAAGGGCAACGACCACGTCCTCGAGCATCACTTCACCTTCGCCGACTCGACGATCTTCAAGGTCTTCACCCTGCCCCTGATCGCCGGCGACCCTAATACCGCCCTCAACAACCCTCAGTCCATCGTGATCGATGAAAGTGCCGCCCGCCGCTATTTCAACAGCACCGACGTCATTGGCCGGACGCTGGAGATAGGTCCTAACAATACACCCCTCCAGATCACCGGGGTCATCCGGGACATGCCGGAACAGTCCCAGTTCCATTTCAGCTTCATTCGCCCCATCCGCGAAGCCTACAGCTTTAATGACCCCGACGACAACAGCTGGCTAAGTAGTAATTATTATACCTATATCCTTGCCCAACCAGGCACCACGCGAGCCGAGGTCCAGAAGGATGTAGACGCAGTCGTCAACCTCAATATCGGCCGGGCCCTCCAGGAACTGGTCCACGCGTCGGTGGCCGACCTCGAGAAAGCAGGAAATCACTTCCGGTACCCCATCACCCCCCTCACCGACGTCCACCTCCATTCCAATAAGTCCAGTGAGCTCGAAGCCAACAGCAATATCCAGTTCGTTTACATCTTCTCCGTGATCGCCGTGCTCATCCTCCTGATCGCCTGCGTCAATTTCATGAATCTGTCGACCGCCCGCTCCGCCAACCGCGCCAAGGAAGTGGGCATCCGCAAGGTCTCCGGTTCGACAAAAGGACACCTCATTATCCAGTTCCTCACCGAGTCCATCCTGCTCAGCCTCTTTGCCCTCGTCCTAGCCCTTGGCATCGCCGTCTTGCTGCTGCCGATGCTCAATGAGCTTGCCGGCAAATCGCTCCATCCCGACGTGCTCTTCAGCGGCCGGTTCCTGCCCATCCTCATCCTCCTGGTATTGCTGGTCGGTTGTCTCGCGGGCAGTTATCCTGCTTTCTACCTTTCCTCCTTTCAGCCGATTGATGTATTGAAAGGAAAGATAGCCGCAGGCTTCAAGAGCAGCTGGATCCGTAACAGCCTGGTGGTCTTTCAATTTTTTATTTCTATTGGGCTTATCGTCAGCACCCTCGTCATCTACCGCCAGCTGCACTATATCCGAAATAAGGAAGTAGGCTTTAACCGGGATCAGGTACTCGTCATCCATACCTGGTCGCTCGGCCGGGATGGCACGACCAATCTGCGCAAGAACCTGCTCACCCTTGCCGGGGTCACCGACGCCACCGTCACCGGCGACCTCCCCACCCTCGGCGGCAACCAGTATTGGCAGCCAGGCTGGTTCAAGGATGCCTCGCTCGACGCCAGGAAGGCGACCTTCATGACCACGCTCAGGGTCGACGACCATTATGTTCCCACCCTCGGCATGCAGATGGTCAAAGGCCGCAACTTCGACCTCGCGCAATTTCCTACCGACTCCAACGCCATCATCCTCAATGAAGCCGCCGTAGGGATGCTCGGCGTGAAGGACCCGCTCAATCTGATCCTCTACAATCGGGATGATCAGTTCAAGCCTATCACCTATCACGTCGTCGGCGTCGTAAAGGATTTCAACTATAACTCCATGCATGACAAGATCCACCCCCTTGTCATGGAGGTCGACAGGCCTCAATCGAGCAGCATGGCCGTCCGCTTCCGCACGAATGATGCCTTCCGTCTCGTCCGGCAGGTGGAAAGTACCTTCCATGCCGTTAAGCAAGGAGTGCCTTTCAGCTACACCTTCATGGATAACGACTTTGATCAATTGTATCACGCCGACCAGCAGACCGGCCAGATCTTCGTCACCTTCGCCGTCTTCGCCATCCTCATCGCCTGCCTTGGGCTTTTCGGTCTCGTCACCTATGCTGCCGAACAACGCACCAAGGAGATCGGGATCCGCAAGGTCCTCGGCGCCAGCGTTAGTGGTATCGTCGGCCTGCTCAGCAAGGACTTCACGATCCTTGTCGGGATCGCCGCGCTTATCGCCTTCCCCGCCGCGTGGTGGGCCATGTACAAATGGCTCGAGACGTTTGCCTATCGTACGGAGATCAGCTGGTGGATCTTCCTCGTGGCCGGCGCTGTCGCCCTCGCCATTGCCCTGCTGACGGTCAGTATTCAGACCGTCCGCGCGGCCCTCGCTAACCCCGTAAAATCCCTCCGCAGCGAATGATCGGCGAATTATTTTCGGGTCGTGAGCGCAAACCGATTGGCTACGATTGACCTTAAATTATTTAGAAAACGGTTCGAAAAGTGTCCGGCCTGGGCAACCTACGTTTTAGCGACGGTTTAGGAATAGCAGGAAAAATTGGGAGATCAGATCGGCCCTTGAAGCGACACGCCGTTTTGCAGGGTATCTATGATTTCTATGGGCTTTCTGTTTAAAAGGCGGTTATGCAGGATATTCCACACTTCAGGACTCAACTTGAGCCCGTGTTCTGCGTTAAGTCGAAGCTCCTTTTCCTTAATCCGATCAAGAATAATATTTAGCTGTTCTTCCGAAGCGCCAGAGTTTAGGCTTGCTAAGAAGAATTGGGATTCAGCGAGGATCGCTGCTTTAAGATCGCCGGAAGTTGAATTGTCAGGGTCCATTAGAAAAAGTGCTTAACCACTTGCCGATAAGCAACAAAAAGTGAACCAATCGTAACAAATAACGAAAATAATATATAGCCAGAAGGCTACGGGTAGGGCTAGGGGTTTCAAAAAAAAACAGGAAACTATGATGACTTCCCTGGTAAGACTAGAAAAACGCGATCCGGTCCTAGTCTACTATCCCCTTTTTTTAAAAAATCTTTTTGTGGCCTTAGCCGGGCGTCACTACACCCAAAAATACCTCCACTTTATTGGAAAAGGGGTTGCCGGACGAACGCCGGAACGTCACTACCTGGCCTATATGCCAGAGACAATCCGAAATGGGGCCGTTGATCATATTCCAAAAAGGAAGTGTTTGGTCCCCGAACGCCACCTTCAGCTTTTCCATGTCACTGTCACTGTATCCGGCAATTATGGTACTGGCTTTCTTAAAGTTTTCGAGGGTGGCTTTTCGCAACTCCTCAAACGTGTTAGTTTGGCCTGGTTGGATTTGGTTTCCCTCGACCACATTGATGATCATGGTAGACAAAGAGTAGATGTGTTCCAGGGTTTCCCGACTTGTGCGTGCCTGCGGGGTTGGCTTGAAGGTCAGATCTATGGGGCGCAGCCCTTCCGTAGCCCAATAATAACGGAAACCCACTCCATCCAGAAGCCTTGAAACTACAGTACCGGCATTGTAATGGTCCGGTGCGGGAGGAAATGCTGCATAAGGCAGCGAATCACGCTGAGCCATTGCAGCAAGCGATGCGAACATAATTATACAAAAGACCCCTGTTTTCATGATTGATCTGATTGTAATCGTTAGACAATAATGGTTTTCTATTATTTCCAAAAATATAGCCATGCCTGCGGTCGCATTAATCTTTTCGACGAACAATAGAAACCTTTCGACGAACTGCGATGTGGCGGGTGATGGGCGAATCAGACTATAGCTTTATAAACCCCATGGTCGTTGCTGTTTCAACCGTGGAGACCCGCAGAAAATAATACCCGGGTTGCAGCCAGCCGACGTTTTCGCTGACAAAGTTATTCGATGAATTACAGATCCTGCTGACAAGCACCCTGCCTGAGAGGTCGACGATCTGCAAATTCCGGACCACCTGCTGTTGGGTATTCACGAGGGTTATGGCGTCCCTCACAGGATTGGCTTGCAGATAAATCCCTTTCCCCAGGGGCGTAAACGTGACCTCTACGATGGGCGACCAGGAATATTTTCCGTCGAGGTCAACTTGCCTGATGCGATAAAGATCAGCGCCTTTCACGGGAGTAGAGTCGGTAAAGCTATAGGAGCCTCCTCCGGAAATGTCCATCTGACCGCTTTTGTTGGACAATGATCCGATCGTACTGAAACTATTCCCATCCGTTGAACGTTCCATCTCGAAATGATCGTTGTTTACGACATCGGCTGTCTGCCATTGCAGATCTATATGATCTCCCAGAGCCTGGGCGGTGAACGAGACCCACTTCAGCGGCAATGGGGTAGCGCTAAAATAGGTGTAAAGGTTGCTTACTTCGGTGCTGCTCAACGCCCGCCCATAGGCGATAATGTCATCGAGGTTTCCGGTATACACGCCGATTGCAGCACAATCATTTCTCCCCAGACCGATCAATGTAGGGGATGTCCGGGCGGTGGTTGCGGTCCCCGAAGTGGTCGCCACCTGGGTCCCATCGACATACAGGGTGATAACGCCGGCGGACTCCTGGCGGGTCCCGGTCACAAAATGCCAGGCGCCGTCGTTGTAGTTGCCTGGTGAAATGATGGTGATATCCGGGTTGCCGATGCCCATGCTTACTTTGCCTCCGTTAATCAGGGCAGTACCCCAGTCGGCAACGGCGCCGCAGACCTCCGCGTCTACCAGCGCTGAGCCGGCATACCACTGTGTCGACGTCGGCGCGGTCATAGTGGTCTGGAACCAATAGCCAATGGTAAAATCGTTCTGCATGGCGGTCACCAGTCCTGACGGTAGTGTCCCGGTGGAACTGTTCAAAGTGAATTGGATGCTGCTGTTGGACGTTCCAAAGCGATTGATGGCGGCAGTAGTCGAGGTGAGTGTGCCATTGTATCCGTTCCCACTGACATCAGTGATATTGTTATTGTTCATGGGATAAAGGGCCACAGCTCCGGGAGGTAATTGAGCGACAAGTACCAAAGGGCTGACAAAAAGAAAGATCACAAGCATCGTTGTCTTGGACATGGTGCAGGAGTTTGCAGATGAGAAATACGACGGCGCGCTGGTGGCAGCCGGGATGCGAAGGAAGTAGTGGGTACTCTAAAGATAAGGGATTCCCGGAAGTTTTGTAGAAATTCGGCGACGAATTGCTGGGTTTAAAGGGGAAAATACCAGCACCCTGATAAGGAATTTAAAAGATCCAAATCCCCGCTAATCCGGTGCGACATTTGTCCAGGTGGGGCAAAAGGGCCAGACCGATTCTATCGATTTGCCGCTTGTAGTTTAATCAGAATAGACTTTAGCTCGTTTTTAAATCCAGGCAAATCATTTTTAATTACGTTCCAAACCAAGGGAAGATCTGTTCCAAAATATTCATGGATCAACCTGTTTCGCATTCCCGATTGTATAAGATTGAATACGGTCAATAGACCGTAAAATATCGCCCCACAGCAATGGAAGGCGTCCGCTTAGACATAAAGAATGTCCTTTTCTACTAAGGGAAGATAAGTAGGCTTGATGGAACGCTTTGGAACGACATCTACCTTGATTCCAAAAAGGTCTTCAATTTCATTAGCCATGGCAATAAAGTTCAATCCCATGGGGCCATTAAGTTCAACGGCTACATCGATGTCACTATTTTCCGTGGCTTCACCACGCGCATAAGAGCCAAATACGCCTAGACGGGAGATGGGATATTTCCTTTGAAGTTCCGGCTTATAGGCACGAAGCTTTTCCAGTATGGTATCTAACGTATACATTTTCTGCAAATTACAAATATTTTCCCAAGCAAAACAGTGAGACTCAAATGTCATTTTTGAATAATTTTGCTCTTGCGCTTTTTTCACTAGTCCTACATATATCTGATTATCAATGTGGATGGGATGGCACGACGGTCCAATTTATGCCTACCCCCCCTTTTGGAAATTTTAAAGGGCACTTTTAAATTTGGCAATGAAACCATGACTTATGACTAAGGAAGAATTCTGGGAATCTTTTGAGCACCACATGCCGGCATTGGAGGAGCTCATATCCGGCAAAACCGGCGACTACGCGGCCTATAATGCACTTTCTGACGATCTTCGTGCATTCAACCATTTCCTGGTTCCCGAGATCACTATGGAGACGGAAGACCGCTTTATTCTGCTGATAAGTTGCGATGGTTGTCGACTGGGCAGCCCCGCAGTAGAAGAGCTCACTGAAAACATTAAGGCTTATCCCAATTGGAAGATCGTCAAATACCGTCAGCCGGGTGCGATGGAATTTATTCCTCTAAAGGGGCAAAAGGTGTACCGGAAAGATATTTTGCTCACCTGGGAGAAGATGTCGAATGGCCAATACGAACTCACTTTCTATTTAAAATGGCACTTAAATAACGAGACCCAGCAAACCGGCACAATTTTGCACCTGGACCACACCATCGGCGAGTACTATGCAATGACCAAGATCCACGACATGCAATTTAAGAGCCTAGGGATCTTCTCGTCCAAAAACGGTCTCAAAACCCTCGATGATCTAAAGAATGAAATGGACTTAGAATAAGGGTTTCAGGAGGGGTCCTTTTTGTCGGCAGGTCGTCAGTTAGCGGTCTTCTGTTCGGCGGGGAAAAGTAGCTGAAGGGCATGATGCCAATAAAATAAAGGCTCGGGGGGCAATTTGTTCAGATCGATATATTCCGGTTGCTGAATCAGGAAATCGCTTTTCTTCATTCCCTGTTCGAATTGTGGTAGCGCAGAAGTGTTGCCAGTTTTGATTTTGGCCGCTAGTAGCGCAGCCTTCGAACCGCCAAGGGCAGCCTCCTCTATCCTGAAATTGCTGCTGGTGAGGTAAGTTTTGAATTGCAGGAGACCTGTCCTGATTTCCCCGAACCGGCTTTTTTGCGGTTCCGCCGTATTGCGCTCGCGCCGGGCAACCAAAGCAGCCGCCTGGATGATGTCGTCGATGACCTCGCTCTTGCTACAGGTATCGCCTCTGTAGTGGATCTCCTTTTCCGCCGTATTGTTAAAGGCTTTCATGAACACTTCCACAGATCCGATCCGATGGTATAAATTATGAATATCGTGGAGCTGTTTCACAATCTCGACCTCCTTGCCTTTTCCATAGAGGATACCCGTAGTGGTAGGCGCAAAAGCGGTCAGTTTGTCGCCTGCAATGGAGGCAGCTGAGGGCACCTTGACCAGGACATCGTCCTGGTACGTCAGCAGCCAGGAGGTTTTGACCGGTAGCTCTAGCAGTTCGGGGTAAGAGTGCTCTTCGAAAAGGATGTCCAACAAAATATGATCCTCCTTGCCGGACAACGCCGAAGTATAATAGAAGGAATAGTGGGCCTTTGGAACACCTTCCTTGTAGCTTCTATGCTCACTCAGCTCGAATCTGTGAAAGGGCGGTTGCGTGCAGACAGCCGCCAAGACGCGCTCAATCTCTTCGCGGTTGGTCAGTGTGATGATATCGATGTCAATGGAAAACCTCCCAGCATCGTCCAGTAGTAGGATTAGCGAAGTGCCGCCTTTGAACACGAAATCCAGGCGCTGGATGGCTAGTTGCTCCACCAGGCTTAGGGCACGAATCATCTTTTCCACGAGCGGCGGATTGATTTTCCCGTAGCCCTTTCGTTCCCGGTGGGAATTCAGCCAGGCCTGCTGATAGGAGTCTGGGTGTATCATTCTATAATAGATGATACAACTTTACGAAGATTTTGATTTTTGCGCAGGAATTCTTTTAAGTCATCGTCCCGGTTCCGGCGCTTCGCATAATTTAGCATGCGTGAGTAGTTGATCTCATATCCGGACAACGCTGTTTCGAATATGTTGTCGAGCTGCTGACCCTGAAAAGCAAAATACAACCGGGGATCGCAATATAAATCCACCAATATCTTTTCAAGTGTCGGGATGGTAATGCCGTTCACCTTCATGGTAGGCGCTCTACTGATCATTGGGATCACAATGATGGCGTTCGGCTGCTCAGAAATATAATGTTCGATGACTTTGCTATCCGGGTTGATGAACACGTTCGAGAAATGCCCCTTATCCTTCAGCAAAAAAAATACCTGTTCCATGGAACCTCTGTCCACCTCAACGAGGTATAGAAACGAGGTGGCCTGCAATTCCGTAAGGTCATTCAACCAAGCCGTTGTCCAGATATTGCAAGAATTGAACAAGAACGAATTGGTGATAAGGGAACCAATTTTATTTATCAGGTCGTCCGCCTGCGGCTTGAATGGTCGTTTATGTTCGAGCGAATAGATTCCTTTTGCTACATCCTTGATGCGGTCTTTCTGTTTCAGATCAAAAATCCGCCATGCGAGCGTGCTCTCCTTCAGATCAGGCTCAAATTGGCGCAGGAAATCAAATAACTCTTCTCTTGAGAATGTTTCCTTCCCGGAAAAGTGCTGCAGCAGCCTTGTTTCTATATATTTTTTAGAATACATGAAAACGTCTAATATTAGCCATTTTTATTTAAAATTGGCTAATATTAGAGATCAAATATAAGCCAAATTTTCTCAAAAGTGGCTTATATTAGAAAATCATATCGCTCAACAAACCCGAACATCGCTTAAAACCCGCTACAGTAATTGACTGCAGCGGGTTTTTCATTTTTTTTCGTTCTATCAGGGAGCCGCGTCAATCGAAATACTTAAGGGGTTTGGGTATCTCCAACAAGCAGGCGAAGGGGATAGAGAGGACCTAGTGGGACAAACTCAAATGTCATCCTTTTTGCGACGCCCAGCGGCAATTGCTCCAACATGGCATGGGCCTCGTCAACCGCCGTAACATTCAAAAGAAAAACAATGCCTTTCCCATCGGTTCGGAACCACCACTGATCAATTTTCCCCTGTAAATACAGGTTAACCGTACTTCTTACTTCTTTGGGCATAATAGTCTCCCTTTCCTCAGGTGTTATCGGCGCTGTCACACTGCCGATCGCCAGTAACTTCGTTGTCGGCAACGCCGGCTTAGCCGAAGTATCCGAAGCATTTTGAGCCACCACAGCTCCCGGAATGATCGATGCGAACATCATCGCAATAGCAGAAAAATGAATCATATAAATTTGTTTTGACGAATACAAGTTGCGTTTAACAACTGCTTGTAAATTTAAACTAGTTTAATTGATTTTGCCCATCGCTGCGAACATTTTTTATCAATCATTTTTATACGATTGTTTATCAGCATTTTATAATCTCGTGGAAGGGTTTATTTGTAATTCTTTACAACCAGTTGTAACTTGCAAGCTGATTTTTAGAGATTTTCTAGAGATGAAATGAAAGCGTTATGGACACACATCGATCCTTTTGCCCGGTGAATCTCCTGGTAGAAATTGTTGGCGATAAATGGACGTTCCTCGTTCTGAGGGATATCATATTTTACAAAAGGCGGCATTTCAACGAACTACTCCGCCTCTCTGAAGAAGGTATTGCATCGAACATATTGAGGGACCGACTGGCCATGTTGGAGAAAGAAGGCATGGTTACCAAGGCCAAAGACCCGGAGGATGCCCACAAACAAAAAATCAAATACAGCCTCACCGAGAAATGCATCGACCTTTTGCCGATGCTATTCGAAGCCATTATCTGGAGTATCAAGCATGCGCCGGTCGACCAGGCAAAATACAAACCGGCCATCGACCTCGTTGAGGGCGGCCCGGAAGTTTTCGCCAGGTTCCGCGCCAGTCTCATGAATGATCATGCCCTCCAGGACCCGGTAACGCCTCAGCCCCAGAGCGAACGGGGAGAAGAACACCATCCGGCGCCGGGAAGATGAGGTCAGAACTTGATCGCTAATTTCTGCGAGACGAGTGCGCCTTCCTTATAGTACTCGAAAAACCACTCTCCATTCTTTTTGAAGACGATGCCATTGAGGGCTCCGGGGCCGGGGCCGGCCAAATAACAATCCTGCACCGAAGTTTTAAGGAGCGTCAGGACCCTTCGGGGCACCGTATCGATCAATTGGTAGCCGTTAGGCGTGACCTGGGCATATAGTGTCCCGGAAATATCGGCTGCGGCGACTTGCGGTGATACCGGCACCTGGGATGAAGAAAGCGAAGCGGGAGAGGCGGAGGTTGTAGGAGGTGTAGCGGATGCAGGGGCTGCAACCGAAGCAGGGGATGTCGGGGATGTAGTTGAAGTAGCGGAAGCAGCGGGCGTTGCGGCCAGGGTTGATGCAGCGGATGTTGCGGCCGCAGTCGATGCAGCGGCGGGTTGCTGGGCTTGTGCAGACAGCGTACTATCATATTTGTAAGGCAGGGCATTGAGCGAGGTGAAGGCATTTTTCAGGGCCTCGCCATACGCTACCGGAAATTCCTTTTCCCAGCTTCTGCCTTCTTTACCTTTGAAGATGATGTTGCCCGAGCAGTCTTTCAACAGCAGGGTAAGGTTCGTCGTAAACAGCGCTTTTCTCTGGGTCACCTCGACCAAAAGGGCAGTACACCTGTTGGCAGCCAGGGCTTGCGGTAAATTCCCATTACTCCAAAATACGGTAAATCCCTTTTGTTCCAACAGTGATTTTGTTGTGGAGTTCAATCCATATTCATCATCCGAGTTTAAAAATCCGAACTTTTGCGGTACAAGTACATATTTGTAGCTGTTGATGGTGTTTTGCGATTGGCCGGCCACAGTCAGCAACGTAAAAATCAATAACGCGCCTATTTTCATATACTAAGCTTTGTATTCCTGGCAATTTATACGAAATTGGTTGAACTTAATCGACGTGTTATGCAATTTTTATCTTCGGCAGTGAAAGGATGCTGTGTCGCATTCGGTGTGGCATTTTGTGCGGCCCAAAGCGGCGGGGGCATCGACGGCAGGAGCCGGGGCGAGGCCGGATGCGGAGGATCGGAGCGGCGCTTCATCAAGCATGTGCTCACGAAGGAGTTTATTTCCGAAGGGGTGGCGATTGCCGATGTCAACCGCGACGGGAAGCCCGATATCCTGGCGGGTGCATACTGGTTTGAGGCGCCGGGATGGACGAGACATGAGCTGGCGCCGCCGAAACACTACGATCCGTCTACGCAGTTTAGCAATTCCTTTCTGGATTTCAGCGTAGATGTCAACCTGGATGGCTGGCCGGACCTGGTTCGCATCGGCCTGCCGGGGGAAGAGGCGGTGTGGTATGAGAACCCGCGGATCCCGGCGGGAGCGGTGTCGGTGTCGGGGGCGGAGTCGAGCGCGGGAGCCGGGGCGGGGACGGGGTATTGGCGGATGCACCCTATATTGAAGAATGCGGGCAATGAGTCGCCGGCGATGGTGGATGTGAATGGCGATGGTCGCCCCGACCTCCTGTGCAACGATCCCATCGCCAAAGAAATGATCTGGATGCAGCCGCCGACGGTAAAAGGCGATACGACCTGGACGCGGCATGTCATTGGCAAGGGGGATATCGGGACCGGCAGGTATACGCATGGACTCGGGCTCATCGACATGAATGGCGACGGACGCAAGGATGTGGTGATCACCAAGGGATGGTGGGAATGTCCCGCCGACCCTGCGATGGAGAACTGGGTATTTCATCCGGCCGACTTAGGAGAAGACTGCTCTCAGATCTATGCACTCGATGTCAAAGGCAACGGACAGCAGGAGTTGGTGAGTGCGTCGGCGCATCGCTACGGCATCTGGTGGCACGAACAAACAGACACGGGATGGGTGCACCATCTGATCTTTAACGGAGTCTCGGAGACACATGCGATGGCATTGGCGGATGTGAACGGCGATGGTCACCCGGACCTGGTGACGGGAAAACGGTATTTTGCGCATAACGGAGAAGACCCCGGAGCCTATGAGCCGTCGGTATTGTATTGGTTCGAGTTCAAGCCGGGGGCACATCCGGTGTGGATACCGCATCTGATCGACGATGATTCGGGGGTAGGACTGCAGGTGTTGGTACAGGATATCAACGGAGATGGGCTGAAGGATATCATCGTGTCGAATAAGAAGGGGGTTTTCATTTTCGAAGCTGAAAACCCCTGATAATTATGCCGGTGGGGCGAATCAGGCCGCGCTCGGATGTGCGAAGACGGGAGTAATCCACATTCGTGGGGAACTAAATTGCTCCTGTAAGGTAAACTATTAATATTTTTAAGGACTTCAAACCTTGAATCAGTAGTTATGCCAGTTATTTCGATTGCCATCCAAAAAGGTGGGTCGGGAAAGACCACCACTGCACTCAATTTAGGTGCCGCCTTATCCCAGCAGGGAAAAAAGGTATTATTGATCGACGCCGATCCACAGGCCAATCTTTCTCAGTCGCTCGGCATCGAGGAAGAGCCGCCATTCAACCTGTATTCTGAATTAAAAAAGGAGATCCTGCAGGAAGGAGGTCAGCTGTCAAAGGCGATCGTCCCTACGGCTACAGGGATCGATGTGATCCCGGCTTCCATCGATCTGGCCATCGTCGAGCTGGAGATGGCAGGTATCATGGGCAGGGAATACCTGATCAATGATCTGCTGAAACCACTGACCGACAAGTATGATTATATTTTTATCGACTGTCCGCATTCCATTAGCTTACTCACGGTGAATGCGCTGGTGGCCAGCGACTACGTCATGCTCCCCCTACCCGGCGAGTTCCTGCCGCTCAAAGGAGTGTACGGATTCATGCGGCAATTCGACCTCATCCGAAAGAAGCTGAATCCCGGGCTTGCGCTGATGGGTATGGTCATGACCAAATACGACGAGCGTAAGCAAATGAATGTCGGCGTAAAAAAACAGCTGGAAGAGAAGTTCAACGGCAAAGTATTCCAGACGGTGATCCGTACAAATATCCAACTGGCCAAGGCACAGGAAGCAGGCAAGGATATCTTTAGCTATGACCGTAGCTCAAACGGCGCCAAGGATTACCGGCAGCTGGCGGGAGAACTGATGAAAAGGGCGGAAAGCGAGGTTGTCGAAATGGTACAGGAAATAGAGTCCGTCATTGCCTGAGATAATTGCAAACCTTTTTGATGTGGGAATTATGTAAGATATTCCCGGTTTCTTGTAAATATAAGCCGAACAAATTCAGCGATCTTTACTAATGGACCCGGAGGCCCTCATCAACAAAGGGGAAACAATGGAAAGTGCAATTCGATCAAATACCGATGAACAGAACAACGTAAGCAATAAACATCGCTACCCGGATAAACCAGTCCCCGATATTATAACCACTGGTTTCTTTATAGTGGATCGGGACTGGACGGTGAGGCATTGGAATAAAGCGGCTGAAAATCTGCTCGCCGTCAGGGCAAAAGACATTATAGGGCTCAACCTGTGGGAAGTGTTGGGTAGAGCGGTCCCTGTAGAATTCTTTAAAGCATACCACAAGGTTTTCCTGCGGGACAACCCTCTCGCGTTTGTATCCTGCTGGGAGGAAATGGGAAACTGGCTCGATGTAGTAGCTTACCATTTCGACGGTGGCCTATCCGTTTCTTTTAAGAGCCGCGATCGCCCGGCGCATCTGGCAACCCCTGAACAGCGGCTGCAGGTGTTGAACGAACTATACCGGTATGTAACGGAAGTCACCAACGATTGTCTTTGGAAATGGGACCTTCCCGCCAAAGAGTTCTTCTGGATAGATGGAGGGCATAGAAGAATACTGGGCTATCCTATTGTAAATGCCATTGTTCCCCAGCATTTCTGGGAGAATTGTTTGCATCCGGACGATAAATACAGGGTCCTGTCGAAATTAAACAAAGTCCTTTCCACCGGCTCTGCTACAAGCTGGGAGGATGAATACAGATTTAGAAAAGCGAATGGTGAATATGCCTATGTCCGTGACCGGGCACATATCATTTTTGACGAGGACAACAGGGCCTCCCGCATGATCGGCGCCACCCAGGATGTCACGGCAAGGAGACTGGCGGAGATCCAATTGCTGGAGAGTGAAAAACGTTTAGGTCAGGAAAGGCTCGCCAGGCAAAAACAAGTCACGGATACCATACTGCTGGCTCATGAGCAGGAAAGGGCCGAAATCGGAAAAGAGCTACATGATAATCTTAGCCAGATCCTGGGCGCCGCCAAGATGTATATCGAATTGGCAAAAACGGACGAAACGAACAGGGAAATATGTCTTAATAAGTCCAGTGTGTTCCTGGTGACAGTTATCGAATCCATTAGAAAGATCTCGAAGAAACTGATCTTACCGGGGAGGCAAATTATGGGGCTTACTGAAAGTATAAATATCCTTTTAGATGATCTTGCTTTTTTAAACCCGATTAAAATCGAATTCGATTTTAAAGGTGTTGACGATGAATACCTGAATGAAAAGCTACGCCTCGATATTTTCAGAATGGTGCAGGAGCAACTGAATAATATTATGAAGCACGCCAACGCCGGCTCGGCTAAGATCTCCCTGATGCAGCAGGCATCTCATATTCTATTGTGTGTCGCGGATGATGGAAATGGGTGCAACTGGATAAAGGGCAAGGAGGGGACGGGGATCATGAATATCAGAAGCAGAGCCGAATCACATAACGGGACGGTCACGATCCTATCCGGCCCCGGGCAAGGATTCGAATTGAAGGTTGAACTGCCTTTAGCACGAATGACATGAAGGATTAAAAATACACAAATGAAGCAACCGGATACCAAAGGGGACGCACATACCGTCCCCGAAAGAAATGATTTAGCCGACGACGATCTTACGGGTGCCAACCACGGCATCTTATATCCTAACTACCCGCTAAAATACCTGACGGCCTTGTCTATGATCGGCGACAAGGTCCATAATGAGGCAGAGGAGCACATGGGTGAGATCAAGGATATCATGATCGATGTAACGACCGGGAAAATCGACTATTTCATCGTAGAGTTCGGCGGGTTTCTCGGGATCGGGGTAAAATATTTTGCCATCCCTTTTCGCCTGCTACGGGTGGATGCCCAAAACAAACGATTTATTTTCGGCCAGGCCAAAAGCACCCTGGAGCAAGCGCCCGGTTTTGATGTGGATCATTGGCCACATACCAATATTCATCTCGAGCAGGTGCATAGCTATTGGAGCTTTATGGGCTAATGTGCCGGGCTTACCTGCACATCCACTTCCAGGTGCATCACACCAATGTCCGTAAAGTAAGTAGCAATAGCCACGTCGGCAGCATCCCTGCCATAAGCAATAATGATGCGATTACCCCGAGGCCGATCCTGGGTGGCATCGAACGTATACCAACGCCCGCCGACAAAAGCCTCGAACCAGGCATGCAGGTCCATGGGGCTTAGCTGATAAAGGTAACCAACGACCATGCGGGCAGGAATATCCAGACTGCGACATAAGGCAATACCCGCATGCGCATAGTCCCGGCAGACTCCGGTGCCGGAGGCGATGACATCCCGCGCCGACGAAGAACTATTGGTAGTGCCGTAAGCATATTGAAAATGATCCCGGATCCATTGCCGGATCGCTTCTACCTTTGGATAGCCGGGCATCTCCCTTCCGGTGATCTCCAGGGCCTTTTCAACCAACATGTCGGCTTCACAGTAACGGCTGGGCAAAACAAATTGCAAGACCTGATCCGGCAATTCTTCCATAGGGACGAAAGGCGCCGTAGGATGGACGTCGATCTCGTTAGAACAATCCGCGACAATATGGCTATCGAGCCGGAAAGGGCCGGCTGGAATAACCGTGCGCATACAAGTGTTGCCATAGCTATCGGCATATTCCCGCAAGGTACAGGGTACGGAAGTATGCAGCTCATTCTGCAAAATGGACTGCGCGGCCCCGCTTTGGGGACGAAGCATCAGGATGCAGGGTACCGGTGTCACTGTATTGGTCTCGAGGCGAAGGTCGGCAGTCAGAAGCATGGAATATATATAAAGGTCACAGACTCGTCTTGCCCACAACGATGGGAGTGGATGTCATGAGCCCGGTGTTTCCCACGGGAAGCGTCCATTTTACGACGCCCGTCTTCGCATCGAAGGCATAAAAGTTGTGGTTCCCGCCGCCGCCGCAATATACGATCCCGCCGGATACGGCAGGCGACGCCCCGTTAGCCAGGATCTGGTGGTTCCATACGACGGCGCCTGTGTTAGCATTCAGGGCATACAGGTTATTGTCATCGCAGGTAATATAGAGCAGGCTGTCCGCGACTACGGGGTCGGAACCTATTCCCGTGGCGGTGAGCGCGGTCCATTTCTGGGCTCCCGTGACGGCATCTACGGCATACAGGCTCCCGGGTTTCGTGAAGTCGGAGATATTGTACCAGCCGCCGATGTATACGATGCCGTTTGTAACGGCCGGGCTGGATTGCTCGAGGGAAATATTGTTCGCAGAGTAGGTCCATTTCAGCGCGCCGGTGGTGGCGTCCAATGCGTATAGATTGCTGTCGCGGCAGCCGATGTAAAGAATGCCGCCTGCGATCACGGGGCTCGAAGCATTGAACATAGCACCGGCCTGGTACTTCCAGATCACGGAACCACTGCCGGCATCGAGCGCATATACGTAGCTGTCGTCACTGCCGAAATACACGATGTTGCCCGCGACAAAGGGCTTCGTGCTGATATTGCCACCCGTATAGAACTGCCATTTAAGGTTGCCGGTGGTGGCGTCGACGGCATAGAACGTATGATCATCGCTGCCGAAATAGACCACGCCACCCGCGACCGCCGGAGGCGATTCGATGGTGGATTGGGTGGCGAACTTCCATTTTACCGCTCCCGTGGTTGCATCCAGCGCATACATATTGTCGTCAATATTGCCGGCATAGATAATGCCGCCCGCCAGGGTCGGATCGGAATAGGAGAAGTCTCCCGCGGTCATTTGCCAGAGGCTTTTGCCAAGGACGGCGTCTACTGCATAAAAGTTATCGTCCGAGCTTCCGAAATATACGACCCCCCGCACGGAAACGATAACCGTATATTTTTGCTGGCTGCTGTCTTCGGCCGTCACCGTATACACTACCGGAGCAGAAAAATTCTCCGCGACCCCGCTGGCCGGCGAGATCGTCTTGCCGGTCATAACGATCACCGGTCTTAGTGCCGTGATATTGGTGAAAGGTGGTACGCTCACCAGGATGGTATCGCCGGTAGTGATGCTGGCTACGATGGCGCCGGGACTAAAGGCCGTGCTGTCTGCTTTGAGGAGGTTAAGACTATCGATACTCTTGTTCGACGACTTGGGTGTGGTCTTGGGAGGTGCTGTCGCATCTTTTTTGCAAGACGGTGCCAATAGGACGGCGAACGCAAGGAGGGTCAGAAAAGGATATAGGTGTTTCATTTCGGTTTAAGACTTATGCCGGTTAAAATACAAAGATAATCTCTATTCCGAGAACCCTTGCCGAAATGAGTGCGCTCAATTCAATCTGCCGACCGGGTGGTGAATTCTTCCAGGTAGGCATACTGTCCATGTTGTTTAGACAGTACCCGGGAGAACAATTCGTCGTCCAGCAGGTCGCGGACGGAATGGATGATAAAATCGGGAGAATAGCCGTATTGATCCAGATCGCATTCCTGGGTGACACCGCTGAGGGTGAGGACGGTAGTGAAACCCATGGAGCCCGCCCCGAGGATATCGGTGCCCATGGTATCTCCCACCATGACCGTCTCGTCGGTGGTCAGTCCGAGGATCTTCCTGGCCATGCGCATCATGATGGGGCTCGGCTTGCCGACGCTAAAGGCCTGACGGCCCGTAGCAAATTCCAGCATGGCGACGAACGCGCCGCATCCTGCGCGGTATTTTCCATTGCCCACGGGGCAGTTGGGGTCGAGGTTGGTGGCGATCAGCTTAGCCCCGTTGAGGATCATATTGATGGCCTTGTCCACGGACTCGAGCATGATCGTCCGGCCTTCGCCGATGACCACATAGTCGGGATGATCGTCTACGATAGAATAACCGACGTTGTGCAGCTCCGTGAGCAGGCCGCCCTCGCCGATCACATAGGCCGTACCGTTCTCTTTGCGGGAGTTCAGATAGCGCGCCGTGGCCATGGCGCAGGTAAAGATGTGTTCGTCGTTGACGTTGAAGCCCATTTTGCGGAGCTTGTAGCATACGTCCCTATTAGTCCGTTGACTGTTGTTGGTCAGAAAAAGGAAGGGATAGCCCTGGTCCCGCAGGCGGTTGATGAATTCAACGGCACCCGGTATGGGCTCGCTGCCCTTGTAGATAACCCCGTCCATATCGATAAGAAAACCTTTCTTTTGCATAATAGTAATGTTTAGCGTGATCTGGATCTGGCAAGATCGAGGTCTGGCAAAGCCTTGGAAGAATTGATGGCGAATCGCTATCCGGCAAGGAAATTCGGGCAAGAAGATCGGATGAGATGCAGGACCGGAGATTTGGTCCTTTACGCGTGAAAGACACGCAAAGATACGGATATGCTGCTAAAAACGTGCCAAAGGGAGGCTTTATTGTGTAAGACGGGCTTTCAGCAGTCGGATCGCCTTTTGGATCTGGGTGCGGCCGGGGGATTCGATGCCGTACCAGCCGTGGAAGCCGCCTTGAAGACAGAGGTCGAGCATTTTTATCGACAACTCGTCCGTAGGCTGGTTGCGATAGGACATGCCCCTGGCGAAGGGCAGGGTTTTGGCGAGGTAGGTCAGGTTGTCGAAATCGACGGCAGGTTCGCGCCAATCCGGATAGGTGCCGAAGAAAGGATCGTCGACCTTTTTCATCAATCCGACCATCCAATCCGCGTCGTTGGAGACGCCGCCATGGTTTTCGATGAGGATCCTGATGCCGGCAGGCTTCGCGTATTCCAGCAGTGGGTGATAGGATTCGGCGGCCCATTGGAGGGTTTCGCTCCTGGCCTTTGCAT
>Ga0210396_10001969_pt1 | contig 21264 bp, 24 predicted proteins | sample IncBWH17OmetaG_FD_155466 | JGI IMG/M metagenome (GOLD analysis project Ga0210396, IMG submission 155466) | Forest soil microbial communities from Barre Woods Harvard Forest LTER site, Petersham, Massachusetts, United States - Inc-BW-H-17-O ... | reverse complement strand
CGCCCGCCGAAGGAGAAAGCATAATGGCTGACTTTATTCGCGACAACATCAACAAGGACGGCATCGACCGGCGTGGATTTCTGCAGTGCATGGCCTGGGCCGGCACGGGAGTTCTCTACTCGCTTCACGGCGGAGTATTGAAATCGCTGCCCTTGATGCAAGGCGCCACGGGCAGGAAAGACATGGCGAATATGAAGGGAGCGGATTTCAGCTTCATCCAGATCAGCGACTCCCACATCGGATTCAGCAAGGAAGCCAATCCCGACGTCACAGCAACTCTGCAAGTCGCCGTTGATCGCATCAACAGCGCCGCGGCGCCACCGGATTTCCTGCTGCACACGGGCGATATCTCGCAACTGTCCAAACCGTCCGAGTTTGACACCGCCCAGCAAGTCCTCAAGGGCGCCAAAGCCAGCCGGATTTTCTACGTTCCCGGCGAGCACGACGTCCTTACCGACAATGGCCAGCAATACCTGGATCGCTTCGGCAAAGAGACGAAAGGAAATGGCTGGTACAGCTTTGACCACAAGGGCGCGCACTTCATCGGCCTCGTCAACGTAATGGACCTCAAAGCCGGCGGCCTGGGGTCGCTCGGCGCCAACCAGCTCAAATGGCTCCAGGATGATGTGAGGGACTTGAAGAGCAGCACGCCGGTGATCGTGTTCGCGCACATTCCGCTCTGGACGGTATATCCCGACTGGGGATGGGGCACAGACGACAGCGAGCAGGCCCTCGGATACTTGAAGCGTTTCGGCTCGGTCTCCGTCCTGAACGGGCATATCCACCAGATCATGCAAAAGGTGGAAGGCAACGTCACATTTCATACGGCGCTGTCCACCGCGTTCCCTCAACCGGCACCGGGCACCGCTCCGTCGCCGGGCCCCATGAAAGTGCCCGCGGATCAATTGCGCAGCGTGCTGGGCATTTCCCATGTGAATTATGTGCAAGGCAACCACTCGCTGGCGCTCGTCGATTCCACGCTGGCGTGATCCAGTGGAATTCCCAAGTTTCAACGGAAAATCTTAAAGGAGAAAAAAGATGAAAAGTATCAAGTGGATGTTCGGATCGGCGGCAATCCTGACGGTGGCGCTGGCTTTAACGGTTGGAATCCGGCCTGACCTGGCTGCGAGCTCCGGCGAAAAATCCGCAAGCGCTGCCGCAGTCAAGATCGACAACTTCAGCTTTGGCCCGGCAACCATCACCATTCCAGCTGGGTCCACGGTCACCTGGACGAACAATGACGATGTTCCCCACGTCGTGACCAGCGACGACAACAAGATGTTCAAATCGAAGGCTCTCGATACGGACGACCGTTTCTCATTCACGTTCACAAAACCGGGCACGTACAACTACTACTGTGCGATTCACCCAAAGATGACCGCCAAAATCGTGGTGCAGTGACGCCAGGAGACTCGCATGAATCCCTTTGATTTAAAGTCGGTGCTCCTGGCCAAGCATGCGCAGCATGTGGCCCTGGTCCACTTTCCCATCGCGCTGATTTTTGCCGGCGTGGCGTTCGATCTGCTGGCGCTGCGCAAGCAGGATCAGGCCCTGCTGCGGGCTGCGTACTACACGGTGGTTGCGGCGGCCATCGCCGCCGTACCCACCGTCGCGACCGGCCTGCTGGCCTGGCAACTGCAATTCGAGGGCAAACGGCCGCGGGGAAATCTCAAGCTGCATATGTTTCTAGCGCTTTCTTCGAGTGTGCTGATCTGGCTGGTCTGCTGGCTGCACATCCGGGAGCAGCGCAAGCCACAGACCGCCTCGCCAGGTTTCCGTCTAACCGTGGAGGTCGCGACGGTGGCCCTGACTCTGCTGACCGGGCACGTCGGCGGATTCGTCAGCGGGGTGAACGGTCCGATGTAGCCCGTCAAGTCGCGGAGCCACCGATGAGTTTCTCGATTGCTGTTATCGATCCAAAGCACAAACTTAAAAAGAGGAGATTGGCATGCGGTTGAATGTCAAAGAGGAAGACAAAAATAGCGACATTCCCGAAGAGGAAATCATTCGGCAGGCTCAGGAGGGCAACGCCGGAGCCTTTGAGCAACTCTATCGGCGGTACGGCAAGCGCGTTTACCGCCTATGCCTCCGCATTGTGAAAAACGATGCCGAAGCCGAAGACCTGACGCAGGAGGCGTTCTTGAAAGTCTTCCGCAAAATTCACACCTTCCAGGGGAAATCCGCCTTTTCCACATGGCTCCATCGGGTGTCCGTGAACACTGTATTGATGAGCCTGCGCAAAAAGAAGCGGGTGGAAATCCCACTGGAGAACGACGATCAATATGAAGAGGAAACCGGTGTGCCGCGCCAGATACCGGGCGGCCCGGACCCGGCGCTCAGCGGTCTGTTCGACCGGGAAAACCTGAAGCGTGTGTTGCGCGAGTTGCCGCGGGGATACAAGCGCATGCTGGTTCTTCACGATGTGCTCGGGTACGATCACAGCGAAATCGCTTTGATTGTTAATTGCTCAGTGGGCAATTCCAAGTCGCAGTTGCACAAGGCCCGCATGCGCGTGCGGACGTTGTTATAAGAAATCGGCGAAATCGTCCTTGTCGCAAGAAATATCTTTTTTTGGCGTTGCCTCTTAGAGAATTTGTGGGAACTCAAAATCCCTACGGTCTTGTAACGCGAGCCTTCATGCGGGCAATTTGGAGTCAGGCAGGAGGCCGTCCACCGCGGCAGACAGGCGAAAGAATCTGAGAGACAAATCAATTTTGAAGAGGCCAGCGGCTAAAAGCCGCAGGGGTTCTGAATAATTTAAGGCAGGGCTGAACAGGCCGCGGAAAGAAAACCGTCCAGATTTTTGTCATTCCGAGCGAAGCGAGGTATCTCTCTTTCGTTTCATGAGTCCCAATCGAAGAGAGATTCCTCGCTTCGCTCGGAATGACAAAATAAACTACTTTCCGGAGACTGTGAAGCCGTGCCCTACCAAGTCTTGGAAGCTACCACACAATTCCTCCGGCCTGTCTTTCCGATCCGCTCTCACAAACTGAATTTCACCGGCGCACGGCGGCATCACTGGATAATCATGCCCGCATAACCCACAACCTCCTGCATGTCGCCGTTTACTTCTCCCGAATTCGCATAGCGGACCAGCTGGGCCTGCGTGGCGCCCAATTCGCGCGCGGCAATCACCACGGCAACCGCTGCGGCATATCCGCACATGGAAATGTTTTCATCGCGCACGGTATCGAAAATCTTGCGCGCGTCGAGGGCCAGGATTTGATCGATAGCCTTGTGGTCCTTCACGCGCGTTATCGCATCGCTTTCGTAATGATTCATGTCCGAGCTGGCGATGAGGAGAACCGGATCGCCCTCCGCGGCAATCACCTCAGCAAGAGCATGGCCCAGAGCTTCGAGCGCTTCCCATTGCGCGGGACCGATCACGATCGGCACAAATGCGAATGCCGGGGAGAGACGCTGCAGGAAAGGAAGCTGGACTTCGAGGCAATGCTCCGAGCTGTGCGCCACGGTATCCTCCCGCAACAGCGGAAACGCGCTGACAATCTTTTCCGCCAGAAGACGATCGATGGGCGCCATTCCCAGCGGCGTCTGCCAGGCGCCGTCGGAAAGAATTGCAAGAGCCGCTCCACGCGGGAAATGTCGCGGCCCAACCAGAATCACGCGCCCGGGAATCTCCATGCCCCGGTAAACTTCTCCGGCGACGTGGCCCGAATACACGTAGCCGGCGTGGGGCACAAGGCATGCCCTCGCGCGGATTTTCTTTTCCTCGCCCCCGCCCCTAAGAAAAGCATCAACGGCGGCGCGCAGGCGCCCCGGATCGTCTGGATAAAACCGGCCGGCGACAGCAGGGGGACGAATCATGGCGAGCCCTTGCGGCTCATTTTCGATTGGATGGCTTGCCCTTGATCTTCAAAGCGACATCCGTGCCGCTGCGATACCAGACGGTCACTTTGTCTCCGTACTGGTAGCCGCCGGCATTAAAGATTCTTTGCATCTGGTCGCGGATCTGAGGGGAATACGTGAAAGTATGCAGTTCGTAAATGTCGACGAGGCTGCGCACCTGAAGCGACTGGTACAACGTGTGCATAACCACAAAGTGGGTCTTGATGACTTTCTGCGACTGAGGGGCGGGCGCCGGAGTACTTCTCGCGCTGGCTTCCGGCGCGAAACTTGCCAGCAACGCTCCGGTGAGCACGAGCGCCGCGGCAAGCAGGAGCGCGTGAGTTTTATTGCGCGTCATCTAGCGTAATTTTCAGTGACTTCAGAAAGCGCATGTCCTGAGGCGTCATTTCAAATTTTGGCGCCTCGCGTTCCTCGTTCAGAATTTCCTGCTCGACCTGAATGTGCAAAGATTCGAGGAAACGGCGGTCATTGGTCGTGATTTTATTGTCGTCGGCATCGCGTCGCGCCAGGCCGATCGTCGCATCCAGCTTCAGCACAATGTCGAATCCCGCGGAACGCACGTCGGCGATGGCCTCCGAGATGCGCCCGGATTCCGACACGGTATCGTTGATGGCGTGCCCCAACTCGCGCAGCAGTTGTTTTAGATGATCATCCAGTTGCACGATGCCTCCCTCTGGAAGACTTCCCTATGTTTAATTGTAGGACCGAGTGACTCGGGAAACAAGTCCCCGGGCAGCGGGGCGCGTGTTCAATCCGTCCACGCCCGCTGTCTCCGCTGTGGACGGGCCCATTTTGTACTAGAATCCAAATGTGGCCACCCAACCTATGGGACTGTTTGCAACGGTGCGGCATTCTCTGCGCGTACTGTGGCGCGCCGCGCGCGAGCTGTTTCATGAAGTCACCGGCGCCGTGTTTTTTATTCTTGCCGTGGCCGCGCTGCAAGCCACCTGGCGCGGCTGGCACAACGGGGCCGCCCGGTGGCTGGTGGGCATGAGCGTCGCCTACGCGCTGCTGATGATTGTTTTTGGCGTGCTGTCGTTCCGCGATTCGCGGCGGGTGCGATGAAACCACTTCCCGATCAGGCTGCCGAAAAGGCGGCCGCAACGAACGAACGCAAGGAGCGCTTCACGACGCTCGGCGGCATTCCGCTGAAAACCGTATATACGCAGGAAGACCTTGCGGGCCAAAACGCCGAAGAGACCATCGGCGTCCCCGGGGAATTTCCGTATACCCGCGGCATTTATCCCACCATGTACCGCGGGCGTCTGTGGACCATGCGGCAATACGCCGGATTTGGGACGGCGGCTCAATCCAACGAACGCTTCCGCTATTTGCTCGCGAAAGGGCAAACGGGATTGTCTGTGGCTTTCGATTTGCCGACTCAGATCGGCCACGATTCGGATCATCCGCGCGCCGCCGGAGAAGTGGGGAAAGTCGGCGTGGCTATCGATTCGCTCGAAGACATGGAGGCGCTCTTCGAGCATATTCCTCTGGACCGCGTGACGACTTCCATGACGATCAACGCGACGGCCGCGATTCTGCTGGTGCTGTACGCCGCCGTCGCAAGGAAGCAGGGCGCGGATTTGCGGAAAATTTCCGGAACGGTGCAAAACGACATTTTGAAGGAATTCATCGCCCGCGGCACGTACATCTATCCGCCGCGCCCTTCGATGCGCATCGTGACGGACCTGTTCGCCTGGTGCCGCGCCGAACTGCCGGCCTGGAACATGATCTCCATTTCCGGGTATCACATTCGGGAGGCGGGCTCGACGGCGGCGCAGGAAGTTGCCTTCGCGCTGGCTGACGCGATCGCCTACGTCGAAGCCGCGGTCGCCGCGGGATTGGCCGTGGATGAATTCGCGCCGCGGCTTTCGTTTTTCTTCAACTCGCACAACGATTTGCTTGAGGAGATCGCCAAGTACCGCGCCGCCCGCAGGCTCTGGGCGCATTTGATGCGCGACCGTTTCGGCGCGAAAGATCCCGCTTCAATGATGCTCCGCTTTCACGTGCAGACGGCCGGAAGTTCGCTCACCGCGCAGCAGCCGGAGAACAACATCGTGCGCGTGGCGGTTCAGGCGCTCGCAGCCGTGCTCGGCGGCTGCCAGTCCCTGCACACCAACGCGATGGATGAGGCGCTCGCGCTTCCCACCCAGGACGCGGCGCTTCTGGCCTTGCGCACGCAGCAGATCATCGCGCACGAAACGGGCGTCGCGAATACGGCGGACCCGGTCGGCGGTTCCTACGCGATTGAGAAATTGACGGACGAAATTGAATCTCGCGCGAAGGAATATATTGCCAGGATTGACGCGCTCGGAGGCGTGCTGCGCGGCATCGAAACCGGATATGTGCAGGGTGAGATCCAAAGGGCCGCGTATGATTATCAGCGCGCCATCGAGCGCGGCGAACAGGTAATCGTCGGTGTGAACCAGTTCGTCGCGGAAAAGGAAGCGGCCATTCCGACGATGCGCGTCGATCCGGAAGTGGAACGCGCGCAGATCGAGCGCGTTCGCGCCCTGCGCGCGCGGCGCGATTCTGCGCGTGCCCAAGCTGCCGTCGCCGAAGTCGAGCGGCGCGCGCGCTCCGGTGAAAACTTGATGCCCGCGATCGCAGCCGGCGTCGACGCCTACGCCACTGTCGGCGAAATCTCCGACGCCCTGCGCCGTGTTTTCGGCGAGTACACGGAATCAGTGGTCTTGTAGTTTCTCACAGCCCCAGCGCGTCCATCTTCGGCTTTTCATAGGTGTCGTCTTCGCCGGGCCAGCGGAGGCGGTCCTTGAACTTTCCGCTTTCCGCAGCCAGCGCCCAGACAAGACTCTCTCCTGCGGGAACCGTTTGCGACTCTTTCCTGAAGATAGGGTCTTCATACGCACGGTCGGCATCTACCCACGTCCAGCCGGCCTTTTCAAATGCAGCCATTGTAGCTTCAAGGAAAAGCGCATTCATCATCCTGTAGTGCACCAGCAGGGTGTGGGGAATCTCGCGCCCTAGAAGGTCAAGAGACAGCTGGCGGTAAAAGGACGCGCGATCCAGCAGATGCGCCACCAAATAATCTCTGTACGGCTCAAGTTTGGCCTTACGATTTTGCTGCAATCGCTGTTGCATGCGCTGATCAACGTACCAGTCCGAAGCATCAACGGTGACGTGGCCAACGCGGTAGCTGTGGTCTTTTAGGAGAGTTCGGAAGCGGTCCCGCTTTTCCGCTGTATCCCCCTCTTTCAAAGATGGGAATCGGAAAAACGGTTTGCGGCGGCGATAGGGGGCGATGATTGGCTCGTTCCGAAGAAAATCCGCCGCAAATTCCTCGTAACTTGTCCTGCTCATGTAAGTCAGATGTGAATAGGAATGGTTGCAAATGAGATGACCTGCATTGTCCCAAGCGGTAAGCAGGCTGCGGCCTTCGGGCCGATCCAAACGCATCCCGCAAACAAAAAGAGCGGCCTTGAGATTCCGTCCGGCCAGGGCTCCAAGAATGCGTTCATTTGCCTCTTGCCAACCCATTTGCGCGCTGACGTTGACGCTGGGGTCGTCCATGGTGATGGCAATCTGCGGACGCTTTGACTCGCCGGGGTTCGCAGGGTTTTGCGGCCCAGCGCTGGCGTATAACGCTGAGCCGTCTAGCATTCGGGACGCGGCCGCGGTCACGGCTGTTCGCTGCAGAAGGTGCAGGAATAATCGCCGATCCATGCGGGAAGTATGCGGGGCTTGCAGGAAGGGCGCAACCCTGCAAGAGATTTCGGTTTCGTAACTGACTCGTCCTCGAACCGCGAGGCGCATGATATAAAGTCACGGAAATGAAAATAGTTCTTGCGTCATCTTCGCCGCGCCGCGCGGAAATCTTACGCAATGCGGGGATTGCGTTTGATATCCACACCACTCAAATCGACGAGACGGCGCTTCCGGGCGAGCCGGCGCGGGAAATGGTCGCGCGGCTGGCGGAAGCAAAAGCTCGCGCGGCGGCCGTACAACTGGGCGCCGCCCCGCGCGAGTGCATTGTCGTGGGAGCGGACACTACGGTCGAACTGGACGGCGAAATTCTCGGAAAGCCGCGCGACTCCGCGGACGCGCGCGAAATGCTGGCCGAGCTTAGCGGGCGCACTCACCATGTCCTTACCGGAATTTTCCTATTGCGATTGCCGAGCGGCGCCGAGCGAAAGGCAGTTGAAAATTCAACAGTAACGTTTGCTCCGATCAGCCAAAGGGAAATCGACGCCTACGTTGCGACCGGCGAGCCCCTGGGCAAAGCGGGTGCCTACGCGATTCAAGGTTTCGCCGGCCGGTATATTTCCGGAATTGAAGGCTGTTATTTCAACGTGGTGGGTCTACCGCTGGCGAGATTATATGCGCTGCTGCGCGAACTCGGCTGGCGAGAAGAAAAATAATCGGCAAACAAAAAGGGCGGTCTCGTGAACCGCCCTTTCACACGAATCCCGAATCGGGCAATCGCTTGAGGAACTACTTCTTTTCCTCAATGGCCGGAGTCGCCGGTGGCGCTGCAGGAGGGGACACCTGTGTCGATTGCGCGGGCCCTTGCCCCGCGCCATGCATGCCTTCTTTAAAGCTTCGGATCCCTTCTCCCAAGCCACGCATCACTTCCGGAATTTTCTTGCCGCCAAACAATAGCACCACGATGGCGAGCACTACCAGCCAATGAAATGGGCTAAACTCTCCCATGATGTACCTGCCTTTTGAGTCGCTTTCCGTCGCAAGGACGGGACAGCGCAAGACTCAATGGGCAAATTATAGCACGTTCGCGCCCCAGTTGACGCAAGTCAGAATTCATAACCAGGGTGGGTCTGATCCGGTGGAATTTTCCAGCGGGCAGAATTCGACGCTCAACTTCGCGGGAGCGCTGAACTGATTTCCGCCAGAATAGAGCGCGCCGCCGCTCCCGGGTCGGGCGCGCCCGTAATTGGCCTCCCGATTACCAGATAATCCGCACCAGCACGAATTGCTTCCGCAGGGGTGGCGACACGCGCTTGATCATCCGTCTTCCCCTTCCGCCCGCCGGCCGACCCGCTGGTTGCTCCGGGGCGGATACCTGGAACCACGATCAGGAAGTCATTCCCGCAGGCCCGCCGAATCGCACGGACTTCCTGGGGAGACGCTACAACTCCATCCATGCCTGCTTTTCGCGAGAGGCGGGCCAGCTGAACCACGCGTCTTGATGGGGGGCCCGCTATGCCGACGCCCCTCAGCGCGGCGTTATCCATACTCGTCAGGATTGTTATTGCCAGCAATTTAACAATCGCGGATTTTGAGAGTTTAGCCTCATCCCTGGCTTGCTCAGCCGCGCGCATCATTTCTGTGCCTCCCAAGGCATGCAAATCCAGCAACTGCACTCCCGGCAACTCCAAGGCGCTTTTGACGGCTCCTTTGACAGTATTTGGGATATCGTGAAATTTCAGGTCAAGGAATATGCCTGGTCCTAACTGGCTCAATTTCTCTACCGCAGCAGGACCCTGGGAAGTAAATAACTGTATATTTATCTTGAACATCCCGACAATTGAGGAAAGGGATCGGGCTAGCTCTAAAGCAGGTTCGAGGGTGGGGAAATCAAGCGCGAGGATCAGCTTCTGGCGGGCTCGCTCATTCACTGACGTTTCGGGACCTCGAGGAGTTCGACGCGCAAGCGCGAAATGCCATTATCCAAAATGCCCAGGCGGCAGGCAACGAGGTATGAGACATCCAGCTCACGATCGTCTATGAATGGACCCCGATCATTAATTCGGATCAGCTGAGCCACATGGGTTCTGGGATTGGAAACGCGAACAAGGGAGCCGAACGGTAGATCCGGGCTTGCTCCTGTCATGGAATACATGTCGTATCTTTCGCCGCTGGCGGTCTTGCGGCCCTGAAATTTGCCGCCATACCAGCTTGTTTTGGCAGTCCAAACTCGAATTGGCTTAAGGGGTTGGCTGACATGCGCCACCAAGGGGGCTTCAAGCCCCTGGGCTATCAGGAACATCAATGGGAGCCAGCGGAGGGCTGCCCAGATCATGAAGAGACGACTACGCATAGTGTTCCCCCGTAGTCATTGGCGCTAAAGGATGCTAGCATGCGCCGCCAGGCGATTCAAGCAGAATCGGCCTCAAATGTTCCAACTAAACCACTGATATTATTGATCTTATTGTCCGTACAGTATCTTTCCAGCCGATCTAAGATATCCTCGCACACCCTGGGTTGTGAAAAATTCGCCGTTCCGACTTGTACCGCCGAGGCGCCGGCGATGATGTATTCCAGGGCGTCTTCGGCCTTCTCCACGCCCCCCAAACCGACGACAGGTATCTTAACCGCACGGCTCACCTCATAGACTAGCCGCAGGGTGATGGGCTTGATCGCAGGGCCCGACAGGCCCCCAGTCACCCGTCCCAACCTCGATTTCCGGGTCTGAACATTTATGCTCATGGCCTGGTAAGTGTTCGCCACCGTGAGGGCATCCGCTCCGGCCTGTTCGGCCGCCTTGGCGATGGCTCCGATGTCAGTGACATTCGGCGAGAGCTTGACCCACAGGGGGCGGAGGGCCGCCTGCCGGGCGGCGGATACGACTTCCGAGACCAATTGGGGATCGCTGCCGAACTGCATACCCCCATGCGCCGTGTTCGGGCAAGAGATATTGAGTTCGTAGCCCGCGAGCCCTTCGGCATCCTCGAGAATCCGGATCACACCCACGTATTCTTCGACAGTGCAGCCGAATACGTTTGCAATAACTGCTGTGCGGTACTGGCGCAGGGCAGGCAGTTTTTCCGCAACGAAGGCGCGCACGCCAACATTTTGCAGGCCAACGGCATTGAGCATCCCTGACGGCGTATCGCACAAGCGAGGCGCCGCAGCCCCGGCCATTGGTTCGAGAGAAAGTCCCTTTACGACAATTCCGCCCAGGCGGTTCAAATCCACGAGGTGGGCAAATTCGACGCCGTAGCCAAAGGTTCCGCTGGCGGCCACTATGGGATTGGAGAGGCGCAATGCGCCGAGATTTACGGAGAGGTCTGCTGCGGCGGCCACGGTCACGCGCGGGATTCTAGCATGCGAATTCGCGCCGGTGTGGAAGGCTTGTGGAAAAACGGCGGAAATCCGGCGGCGCTCCGTAACGCGCGCTTCGAGAGCGGCTGGCACTATGCTAGGATGTTCGCCCAATGCGCATCGTTGAAAAGACGCAATTGATGACAGCCACGGAAATCGATCGCACCGTGCAGCGTCTGGCCCACGAAATCGTCGAGAAAAGCGGGGGCACCTCCAACCTGGCATTGATCGGAATTCGCCGGCGCGGCGTTCCCCTGGCCAAGCGGATCGCCCAGGCCATGCGGGGCATTGATGGAGTGGACGTGCCGGTGGGGACGCTGGACATCACCCTGTACCGTGATGACCTTTCCAAAGTTGCTGCGCAGCCCGTTTTGCAATCGAGCGACATTCCGTTTCCGGTGGACGACAAGGACCTGGTGGTTGTGGACGATGTGTTGTACACGGGGCGCACGATTCGCGCGGCAATGAACGGGCTTTTTGATCTGGGACGTCCGAAGCGCGTGCGCTTGTGCGTCCTGATCGAGCGCGGGCATCGCGAATTGCCCGTCGAGGCGACATTCGTTGGTCGCAGCGTGCAAACCAGCGACACCGAGATCATCGAAGTCCGCCTGACTGAGATTGATCAGGAAGAGCGCGTCGTGCTTGTCGAGCGCGTTCCCTGACGCCGGCGAACCTAGTGAAGTGCCCGGCCTAGATTTCGAGGACAGTTGTGCCATTTCGCTTCGGCCACATGCTAGGGATTGAACCGCTCAGCGCCGAAGAAATTTTATTTCTGCTGGACCAATCGAAACCCTTCCAGGAAATCCAGCGGCACCCATTGAAAAAATTGGCGACCCTGCGCGGGAAGACCGTGGCGCTGGCGTTTTTCGAGCCCTCCACGCGCACGCGCATCAGTTTTGCCACGGCGGCGGCGCGCCTTGGCGCGGACCAGATGAACCTGCAGGCGGAATCGTCAAGCCTGAAAAAAGGGGAATCGCTTCTGGACACCGTGCGGACGCTCGACGCGATGAAGCCGGATTGTATCGTGATGCGACATAGTTCCTCGGGTGCGCCGGATTTTGTGGCGCGCAACCTGCCCCTGCCGGTGATCAATGCGGGCGACGGCACGCACGAACATCCCACGCAGGCGCTGCTCGATGCGCTGACGATTCGCGACCGGCGCGGGACGCTCGAAGGGCTGAACGTCACGATTCTCGGCGACATCCTGCACAGCCGCGTGGCGCGCTCGAATATTCACCTGCTCTCGAAATTCGGCTGCCGCATTACGCTGTGCGGGCCGGCCATGTGGCTGCCGCGGGAACTTGAGTGCCTTGTTCCCGCCGGCACCGCGATCCGGCGTGTCACGCGCATTGCGGAAGCCCTGGAAGACGCGGATGTCGTCCTGACTTTGCGCGTTCAACAAGAACGGCTGCACGAGCCCGCGCTGTCCATTGATGAATACATTCTTTTATACCAGCTCACTCCGGAGCGGCTGCGGATTGCCAAGCCGGATGCGCTGGTCATGCATCCCGGGCCGATGGTGCGCGGGCTGGAAATCGATCCTGCCGTGGCCGACGGGCCGCAATCGTGCGTGCTCGAGCAGGTGACCAACGGGCTGGCCGTGCGCATGGCCCTGCTGTTTCTAATGATCGGCGCGGACGGCTCTTCGGAAAGGGAATCCTCTCATGCTGCTGATTAGCAATGGTCGCGTGCTCGACCCCGCGAGCGGGACTGACGCGCAGCGCGACATTCTGCTCGATGGGGATCGCATCGCCGCGGTCGCGGCGCCCGGACAGCTGGCGTCACGCGCCCGGGGCGCGGAAATTTTCAATGCCAGAAATTTAATTGTCGCGCCGGGCTTTATCGATTTGCACTGCCATCTGCGCGAGCCGGGCGGAGAATCTTCGGAGACAATCGAAACCGGGACGCGAGCTGCGGCGCGCGGCGGCTTCACGGCTGTTTGCCCCATGCCGAATACGCGCCCTGTGAATGACAACGCATCCGTGACGCGCTCGATCATGGAACGCGCCGCTGCGGTCTCGCCCGTGCGCGTGTGGCCGATCGGCGCGGCATCCATCGGCAGCAAGGGCGAAGCGCTTGCAGAAATCGCCGCGATGAAGCAAGCAGGAATCGTGGCGGTTTCCGACGATGGGCGGCCGATCGCCACGGCGAAACTTTTGCGGCAGGTGATGGAATATTGCCGCGCGCTGGATATGCCGGTGATCGACCACTGCGAGGATAGTTCGTTGTTTGCCGGCGCGGTGATGCGCGAGGGAATACAATCCGTGAGGCTGGGGCTGCGCGGAATGCCCGCAGCCACGGAATCGCTGGCGGTAGCGCGGGACGTGCAAGTGGGCGAGTTGACCCGCTGTCGCCTGCACATCGCGCATTTATCCGCGCGGCCCTCGCTGGAACTCGTGCGTGCCGCCAAGTCCAAAGGCCTGCCGGTTACATGCGAGGTGACGCCGCACCATTTCACGCTCACCGATGAGGACGTACAATACGACACGCGCTACAAAATGAATCCGCCGCTTGCTTCGCGCGAAGATCGCGATGCGCTAATTGCCGGGCTCGCCGACGGCAGCGTGGACGCCATCGCCACCGACCATGCGCCGCACGAGGCCGCGCTCAAAGACGTGGAGTTTGACCGCGCGCCATTCGGCGTGACCGGTTTTGAGACGGCGATCGGGCTCGGGCTGGAATTGGTGCACGCCGGGAAAATTTCGCTGATACGCATGGTGGAATTGTTCACCTCAGGAGCAGCGCGCGTGTTAGGGATGCAGCGCCGCATCGCGGAAAATGAGCCGGGCGACCTGACAATTTTTTCCACCGACCACAAATGGACCTTCCGCGCGGCAGAATCCGCGAGCAAGTCGCGCAATTCTCCTTTCGACGGGCGTGAATTCCGCGGCGCTCCCATGGCGACAATCGTTGCAGGCCGCGTCGCCTACCAGAGAAATGGAACCACAGATGCACACAGATGAACACGGATAAAACAAAATAGAATTTAAAACCAATTTTGTGCGGTTTAAGCAGGCTGTAAACTCACCTGACAACCAGTTGTCAGTTTTCTTCGTTTTTATCCGTGTTTATCCGTGTGCATCTGTGGTTCCGGTGCGTTTGATTTTCTAGTGGGCGCCGGGTTCGGCGGCGGGGTGCATGCCGTGTTGCGGGACTTCGTGGATGCCGCGCGTGGGTGGTTCCTGGTGCACGCGGTAAAAATGATCAAGCGGGCCGGGGCCCTTGCCGATGGAGAAACCTTTTTCGATCGCGATGGTCACATACGCTTTGGCGAGCAGGACGGCTTCCCGCAGGGGGCGGCCTAACGCAAGTTGCACGGCTATGGCCGATCCGAATGTGCACCCGGACCCGTGCGTGTTTTCACTCTTGAGGTGTTCGCCGCCGAACCGCAACACTTCCGTCCCGTCGAAGAGGACGTCGATGGCCTTCTCCATGTGGCCGCCCTTGACAACCACGGCGCGCGCTCCGCGCTCGACGATCTTGCGCGCCGCTGCTTCCATTCCGGCATGATCCTTGATCGCAATGCCCGAAAGAACTTCGGCTTCGGCAATATTGGGTGTCACCACGGTTGCGCGTTTCAGTAATTCTTCTCCGATAAATTTGATTCCGCCCGCATCGATCAGATCGGTTTCGCCGGACGTGGATTTCATCACCGGATCCAGAACGACGTTCGGGACGCCCGCGCGATCCAAGAATTCGGCGACGACGACAGCGTTCCCGCGATGGCCCAGCATGCCGATTTTAATTGCGGAGATTTTCAAATCTTCGAGGAGGGCGTCCAATTGAGCGCGCAATTCCGCGGCGGGAGTGTCATGGACGGATTTAACGCCCTGCGTGGATTGCACGGTCAGCGCCGTGATGGCCGCAACGCCGTAACAATTGTGCGCAGCGATGGTCTTAAGGTCGGCCGCGACTCCCGCGCCGGCGGATGGATCGAAACCCGCGATGGTCAGAACGATCGGGGGAGCCGTATTTACGTGATTGGACAATTCTTCGAGTCCCTCCGCGCAAAAAAAATCGCCCACAGAAAAGTGGGCCGGCTGCGCCAGAACGTCGCGCGAGCCGGCAAGTCGAAATGTACGCGCGTGTACGCTCACACGCAACATCTTTTTTGCCGCTCGCGGCTCATTTGAGAAATCCGCGAAGGCGACTAAAATTGCCAGTTGGCACAATTGAAACAGACACTGGAGATAATTGACTCGTCTTCGGTTCCTCGTTAAGCATCATCCCACTTGCTATGAAAAAGAAACACCTCCGCTTCAACATTTTTTTGAGCCCGGACCCCGAGGGAGGATTCACAGTAATTGTGCCCGCACTGCCTGGATGCGTTACATACGGACGCACATTAGGTGAGGCCAGAAAAATGGCGAAGGACGCTATTTGTGGCTACATCGAGAGCCTAAAAAAACACAAGGAGCCGATCCCCACCGACGACGAAACATTGGTTGCCTTCCTGGATCTCGAATATGTCCAAGCTTCCCGCAGTTAGACCCCAATTCCCATGAAAATCGATGACGGATACGAAACGAAAAGATAAGACGCTGTTGCTGTAAGCGCATCCGATCAGGATGGGCGAAGAATCATCTGGAGATATTTCCCGGGAACGCCATTCTCCTGAATGACGTCACGCAAATCGCCAATCGGGAGATTGGGGTTCCCGGATTCCTGTCATTGTTGTGTGAAGAGGGAATTTCACGCGCGAAGTTTATTAATTTTCTTGAAGGGAAGTAAGGGAATCACTCATTGAGTGACTCCCCTTTGCAGCGCGAACTCGCTTTTACGGAAATAAACCGCGAACCAGAGTGGCGTCAGCGACGCGTCCTACGGCTAGGATGTACGCGGCGGCGCGCGGGTAAACGTGGAACTTGCGCATGGTTTCGTGCACGTCGTTGAACGCGCGGCGCATCACGAATTCCAGCTTGGAATTCACTTCCTGGACTTGCCAGAAAAATCCCTGCAAATCCTGCGCCCATTCGAAATAGCTGACGGTGACGCCGCCGGCATTGGCGAGAATATCCGGCACGACAAAGACGCCCTTGCGCGAAAGAATTTCGTCCGCGTGCGGAGTAGTCGGTCCGTTGCCGGCTTCGGCGACAATTTTCGCCTTGATCTGGTCGGCGTTGTGCAAGGTGATGACGTTTTCGAGCGCCGCGGGTACCAGAATGTCGCACTTGAGAGCCAGAAGTTCGTCGTTGGAGATGCGCGACGCGCCGGGCATGCCGACGACCGTGCCCGAACGCTCCTTGTACCGCAAGGCGCGGAGCGGGTCGATGCCGCGCGGATTGTGCACGCCGCCGCGGGAGTCGCTGATGGCCACGATTTTCGCTTTTTTCTCCGCAAAGAGCCGCGCCACGGCCGAGCCCACATTGCCAAAGCCTTGAATCGCGACGGTCGCGCCGCGCAAATTTATCTTCTTCACCTTGCAGGCTTCCTCAGTCACGAACAGGACACCGCGTCCAGTCGCGTCCGTTCGTCCTTCGGATCCGCCAATGGAAACCGGTTTCCCGGTCACTACACCGGGAGTGGCGTGTCCGACGGTCATGGCGTAGGTGTCCATAATCCACGCCATGGTCTGCGAGTCGGTGTAAACATCGGGCGCGGGGATATCGACTTCGGGGCCGATGATCGGCTGAATTTCCGCGGCGTAGCGGCGCGTCATGCGCTCCAGTTCGCCCTTGGACATACGCTTGGGATCGCAAACGATGCCGCCCTTGGCGCCGCCGTAGGGGAGATTGACCGTCGCCGTTTTCCAGGTCATCCAGGCAGCCAGGGCCTTCACTTCATCGAGCGTGACGTTGGGGTGATAGCGCAGTCCGCCCTTGGCCGGGCCCCGCGAGACGTTGTGCTGCACGCGAAATCCGGTGAACACTTTTGTTTGCCCGTTGTCCATTTTCACCGGAATAGAAACCTCCATGACGCGCTTCGGCGTGCGCAGGATCTGGCGCAAGCCGGGATCGAGCTTCAAATATTCCGCCGCCATGTCAAACTGGATTTGCGCGATGCGAAACGGATTCAAGTCTTCGCGCGGAGCCATCCGCGGCAGGATGGGTTGAGGGACCGCTTTCAGAACCGTGGCCATGGACGTTTCTCTCCTTGAGTATTGCGACTACGCACTTGCCGCGCGCTGCGAAGAGCGCTGATAGCGCGCGCGACACTCGGTAGAACAGAAGTGCAACACCTGGCCCGCTTGCTCCAAGGGAAAAGAAATTTCAGGTGAGACGTACGTGCCGCACCAGGGATCGCGATGCAGGGGAACCGCAGAGCGCGTGTCTTGGGGGTGCGGCATGGATGCCCGTCCTGAATTTCCCAGGGCCCGGGCAATCAGCGTTCGTATCAGCCACGCCAGCCTTCGGCTCACCCACCGATCCATTCGCTCTAGTAAATTCACCCGCTCGACGCTTCCCAGCGGCTCGTCGTGGCCCAGCCTGCCGCGCGTGTTCTCCGTCACCCACTTCGACTGCATTCCGAAGAACCAGGCGGGCCGAAGCCCCTTGAGTAGTTACTTTCTACGTCCTAATGCTAATGCGCGAAAATGGATCGCGCAATAACCCGAGTGTAGTCAACCGGGAAAAGCGGTGTCAACCGAAGAACGGGGATATTTTGGGCCAAGATGCTTTGGAAACACGCCCGCTAACAAGATTGGGAGAAGGAGCATTGCTAAGCTATTCATATTAAGCGACTTAATGTGAAATAGGGGGAAAACGGCAAGAAGGTAGGGAGTTTGGGCCGGGACTGCTGCGAAGGCCTCAAACGCCTCTAAAGCACGTGGGTTTGCCAGTCGAGCTTGAAAGACTGCGTTTCCGGATCATAGAGAGCAAATTCAAGGCTTTGCGGGGATGCGGTCCGTACCCAAATAGGAATGCAGCGCTTCTGGGATTAGAACGGAACCGTCGGCTTGCTGATAATTTTCCATAATGGCAAGCCAGGTGCGTCCCACGGCGAGGCCCGAACCGTTCAGGGTGTGCACGAATTCGCTTTTGCCGCCCTTGGGTTTGAAGCGAATGCCGGAGCGGCGTGCCTGAAACGATTCGGTGTTGGAGCAGGAGGAAATTTCCATGAACTCGTTTGCGGAGGGGAGCCACACTTCGATGTCGTACGTTTTTGAGGAGGCGAAACCCATGTCGCCCGTGCAGAGGCCCACGACGCGGTAGTGCAGGCCGAGTTTTTGGAGAATTTGTTCGGCATTGGCGACCAGCGATTCGAGTTCCTCGTAACTCTGGTCCGGCCGCGTGAATTTGAACATTTCGACTTTTTGGAATTGGTGCTGGCGCTTGAGGCCGCGGGTGTCTTTTCCGGCGGCGCCCGCTTCGGAACGGAAGCAGGCGGTCCAGGCGCAAACCTTGATCGGCAGCAAGCCGGCGTCGAGCGTTTCATCGCGATAGAGGCTGGTGAGCTCGACTTCGGATGTCGGCGTCAGCCAAAGGTCCGTGCCTTCGAGGTGAAACATGTCGGCGGCAAATTTTGGCAACTGGCCCACGCCGGTAAGAGCCGCGGAATTTACAATGAACGGCGGGAGAATCTCGGTGTATCCGTTGGCCGCGTGCATGTCGAGAAAAAACGCAGCCAGGGCGCGCTCGAGGCGCGCGCCGAGTCCGCGATAGATTGCAAAACGCGCGCCGCTCATTTTTGCGGCGCGCTGGAAATCGAGGATCCCGGCGTTCTCGGCGATTTCCCAATGCGGGCGCGCCTTGAAATTAAATTTGGGCGGAGCGCCCCAGCGGCGCACCTCGACATTCGCCGCCGCGTCGTGGCCGACCGGGACCGAACTGTGCGGGCGGTTGGGCACAGTCAGCATGAACTCCGAGAGTTTGGCGTCGAGTTCCGCGATGCGCTCGTCGGCCAGCTTGATTTCCTCCGACACTTGTTTCATCTCCGCAAGCAGTGAGGAAACGTCTTCGCCCGCTTTTTTTCTACGGGGGATCTCCTCGCTCGCTTTGTTGCGTTGAGCTTTCAACCGCTCCGCGGCGGTAATTCGTTCGCGACGCTCCTGATCGATCGCGCGAAAAGCGGCGAAATCGATAGCCACGCCGCGGTTGGCGGCCATCTGTTCAAATTCTGCGAGGTGTTCGCGAAAATATCCGAGATCGTGCATGAAGGATAGGATACATGAAGAGCCGTGATTCGCGAGGCGTGAATCGTAATTCGTGGAGAGAACCAGCTGCTCGCGGTCTCCGCGCTCCGCGAAATATAGTGACGCTTACCACGCGCGAAACGAAATGACGGAAGCCTGGGAACGCGGTCTGCCGTTCGGAAATTCTCAACTATAAACAGACGACTCTCGACTCTAAATTTTGAACTGTTAACTCTTAACTTCAAACAGCGCAGACCTCTCTTCTGGCCAACGCCGCCCGTGCTAGCATAAATCGGAGCGAAAAAATGGCTGACCACGTCCAGGCAGAAGAAATATTCGCTAAACCTGCGCGCCGCGCGCCGGGAAGCTTTGAGTTCATCCGTTATCAAGTCGAGGGTCCGGTGGCGCGCCTCACGATGCAACGTCCCGAACACAATCTATTGAATGAGCAGATGCTGCGCGAACTCGCCGACGGCATCGGGATCGTCGCCGAAAATGGCGCGGTGAAGCTGATCGTCCTGGACGCCGCGGGAAAAGTTTTTTGCGCGGGTGTGGATATCGGCGAGTACACGGGCGAGCGCGCGTTTTCGATGCTGGACGCTTTTCACGCGGCGTGTATCGCCATGGTAGAGGCACCACAGCCGGTGCTGGTGATCGTGGACGGCGCGGCTATCGGCGGCGGCGCGGAACTAGTGGCCTACGGGGATCTGGTAATGGCCACGCCGCGGGCGCGATTTGCCCTGCCGGAAATCACGATCGGAATGTTTCCTCCTCTGGCCTCCACGATGTTTCCGCACATCATCGGCCCAAAGCGGGCGCTGGAACTCGTCCTGACGGGCGAGGCCATTTCCGCCGAGCGAGCGCGTGACCTCGGCCTGGTGAACCGGCTGGTGCCCGAGGCGCAACTGCAGGCCGCGGTGAACGAACTGACCGGAAAGATCACGGCGCAATCCGGCGCGGTGCTGGGGATGGCCAAGAAAGCGGTGCTCGGCGGGATGGGATTGTCCCTGCGCGACGCGCTGCGCAATTCCATGAGCATTTTCCTGAACGAACTTTACCGCTTGGAAGATTCCCAGGAAGGCTTGCGCGCGCTGCTTGAAAAACGGAAGCCACAGTGGAAGAATCGTTAGGTACGACGAACGCGTCTCCCCGCGGCGCGGGAGATCCGCATGGACGATCCGCAAAACATTCCTGAACGAAATTCCCCCGAAGGGTCAATCGATCCCCGCCCCGGGCAAGAACAGGACGCGCCCGCTGAGGGTTCTGCCGAACTGATTGCCGCAATTGTGCAGCAGCGCGAGTTCGTCATGGACAATGGGACAGCCGTTGCTACATCTGAGGATGCCGCGTCGCGAAGGCGCGGTTTCCGCCGCAACCTGTATTTGCTTCTTTCGCTCGCGCTGGCGGCGTTCATTTTGACTTCCTGGATCCTGGTTCGACTCGACTCTCCATTCGGCATTTTTTCCACCGGCCCTCAGGAAATCGTTCGCGCGCAGCTTCGCGCCCTCGATCGCGGCGAACTGCGGCCGGCCTACGACATGTTTTCACCCCGCTACCGCGGGCAGGTTTCGTTTGACACCTGGCACGAGCTGTTCGTCAGGCACTGGCGCATGTTTCATGCGGACGTGGTGCGCGCGGAAACGCCGGCGTATACCGGCCCTGGTGTCACGCTGGAAATCTATCTTCATGGCGCCGACGACAAAGATTACCGCGCGCGCTTCTCGTTGATCCGCACGGAGGGACGTTGGTGGATCGACGATGTCCACTGGACGCAAGAGGCAGACGAGCGGGATTTCTCTCGCATTTGATCTCCTGCTCTGCCAGTTTCCCTGACGAAATCTCTGTAGTGGCCCCGGCTTGGATTTTCCCTCTGAGAATTAAGGTCCGGTGAAATCGGCGCGCCCGCAGGGGCGGAAGGCCGGTCCACGATCAGGCCCTGCTACGTCTCGTCAGGTCAGATAAACTTGACCCACCAGGGTGGCTATGAGGATAGACAGAAAGATGAGCAGCGTGGCTATCACCAGCAGGCGCGCTTCGCTGCGTTTCAGCGAAATTCGTCCCCTGGCAAATCTCTTGGTTCTCACGGCCACGATTCCGTGCAGGCCGATCAGGATCAAAACGAAAGTGAGTTTGATATGCAGCCACGGCGCGTGAAGATAGTACGAAGAGTTGGTCGTAATCAGGCCAATCCCGGCGAGTAACGTCAGAAGCGCTCCGGGATCCGCCAGGCCTCGCAGGTAGATGCGCTCGAGGCGGGCCAGCGCCTGACGACCATCCGCCGAGGCCTCTTGCGTGTGGCGCGTAAG
>Ga0210396_10001968_pt1 | contig 21275 bp, 17 predicted proteins | sample IncBWH17OmetaG_FD_155466 | JGI IMG/M metagenome (GOLD analysis project Ga0210396, IMG submission 155466) | Forest soil microbial communities from Barre Woods Harvard Forest LTER site, Petersham, Massachusetts, United States - Inc-BW-H-17-O ... | reverse complement strand
GTCAGCGTCGCTGACGCGTCTCTCTCTCTCTCTCTCTCTCTCTCTCTGGGCCAGCCGGCCTCTAGACGCTAGCTCTCCCTGCCGCGGCGAACTGCCGCGGCCTTCCGGGCGGATCGCCCGGCATGGCCTCTGCTGGTCTGAGGGGGCGCATCGCGCTTCTTCAGAGGGCCCCGGTCCTGAGCATCTGCTTTCTGGCAGCGGACGCCGTGGGTGTTCGCTGCTCATCTTCCGCCCGGACTCTTCGGGTTTTCGTCCTGTCGATTCCTCGAGGAGGGGGTTGGTCTGATGCTTCGTTGCGTCCTGATCGTATGCGCCGCCATGGCGGCGCTCACCATATCCACCGGCGTGGCCACAGCGTCTGAAACATGCCCCAACGAAACGCTCCGTACAGGACTCTCGGCGCGCCTGCCGGATTGTCGCGCCTACGAGCAGGTCTCACCGATCAACAAGGAAGGCGCTGCCATCCGACCCACCTACAACGAACAGGGCCTTCTGTTCAAGGCTGCCCAGGACGGGCGACGAGTCTTCTATGCAGCCGATAGCTCCCTCCCTGGCTCGCTCGCTGGAGGACAGACGTTCTATCTGGGAAGTGGGGCCCCTGAATGGGCAACTGAAGCATTGAGCCCGCCAAACCTTCTGGAGACCACAGCCCAAAGCGGACCGTACGGGGTGACCGGTGAATATCGCTGGCTCTCAGAAGATCTCTCCTGCCAGATCATCAAGTCAATCGAGCCGCTCACGCCCGACACACCGGCGGTTGATGCCCAAACGGAAACGCCCAACCTCTACCGGCGCAATGCGGATGGCACCTACACGCTGTTGACCAACACCGTGCCGCTCAATCCCGGCAGCGGAGAATTGTCCGGCGTATACGTGGTGATGGGTGCGTCGAGCGACTGCAAAAAGGTGATCTTCTCAAGCACATATGAATTTACCTCGAACGGATCAGATCAGCTCTATGAATGGGACAACGGGGCGCTTCGCGTTGTAGGGGTTCTCCCGGACGGGAGCCCGCCGCTGAGCGGAGTCGAACCACTTCTCGGAGCAAATGAGGGCCCTGCTTCGAACATGGTCTCCCCGAACGGCTCGCGCGTGCTCTTCGTTGCCAACGGATTGGTCAACGGACAAATCTTCATGCGCGAGAACAACGGTACCGGCGCTGCGCGGACAGTCGAAGTGGCTGGCGCCGCGGGCGGCCGCTTCGAAGGGGCGTCGAGGAACGATTCGCGCGTCTTCTTCACCTCGGCGTACGGTGAGGCTCCCGGCGCGAGCAGCAAAGGAGCGGAATCCTGTAATCACGGCAACATCTTTGAAAACACGCATGGATGCGATCTCTACGAATACAACGCCGAAACCGAACAGCGGACCGATCTCTCGGCCGACGGCAACGAAGCTGATGCAACCGGCGCCGACGTGGCCGGGGTTCTGGACGCCTCAGAAGACGGCTCTTATGTCTACTTCGCAGCCGTGGGTCAACTCACGCCGGCCAGCGGTGACGCGAGCGAAAACACCGAGGAAGAAAACGAAGTCAACGAAGAACTGAATCTCTACCTGACTCACGCTGGCCAACTGACATTCGTCTCGCGGGTTTCAAAAAAAGACCTGTTTGGCGAAGAGGTCAGAGACCTGGCCGCGGACCCCAGGGTTTGGAGCTCGCGTGCAACGCCTGACGGCGCGAACCTGCTGTTCGTCTCGCGCGCCCATCTCAGCGGGTATGACAACTCCGATGCGGTCACCGGCACCCCAGACCCAGAGGTGTACGTGTTCTCGCGCGATACCGGCAGCACCGTGTGTGCATCGTGCAATCCGAGCGGGGCGCGACCGGTCTCCAAGACCGAATCCGGCTCTCCGGTCGAAACGGCGCTGATCCCGGTATCTACCGCGTTCGGCGGAGACATCCTCGGCGACACGCCACACGTGTTCAGCGAAGACGGCAGTCGGGTGTTCTTCGAAAGCCCCGATCAGCTTTCGCCCCTGACCAAGGGGGGCGAAGTGAACGCCTACGAGTGGGAGCGCACCGGACACGGAAGCTGCTCGGTGGGCAGCGGCACCTACAGCCCAGACGCGGGCGGCTGCATCTATCTGCTCGACAGTGGCCTGCCTGCGAACCAATCCGTCCAGCCGGCAAAGTTCGTCGACGCAAGCACGAGCGGCGACGACGTGTTCCTTCAGAGCGCTTCCAAACTGCTCGAACAGGACAAGGACAATGTCGAGGACCTATATGACGCCCGCGTGAACGGAGGCAACCCGGCGCCCGCGCCGTTCACCGCCTGTGAAGGAGAAGCGTGCCAGGGCCTCGCGGCCGGCAGTCCAACTTTTGGCACGCCGTCGAGCGCTTCGTTCAGTGCGGGCGAGCAGCCGACGGGATCGAAGCCAAAGGTCAAGCCGAGATCGTTGACACGAGCGCAGAAGCTCGCACGGGCGCTGAAAGTGTGTCAGAGCAAGAAGAACAAGCACAGGCGAGAAGCCTGTCGGCGACAGGCGAAGAAGCAATATGGGGCCAGCCTGTCCCGCAAGGCTCTCAGGAGAGGGGTCAAGGGATGATTTCAGTACGTTCGGTATGGCCGCGCATAGCTGGCGCGGCGACAGTCGGTCTACTTGGGGCGCTGGCGCTTTCGCCGGCAAATGCCGCCGCCGCTCAGAGCGCTCCAGCATGGGGAGCCTTTCCCGTCGTTGGCCCCACCAATCTGTATGCGACGACCGGTGCGCGTAACGAGGTCCAGACCGTCAGCGTCGTGGCTGGCGGAGAAGGCAAGTTCAACCTGTCCTTTGAAGGCAGCACAACGGGCGAAATGACTTGTGGTGAACCTGCAGCGGCCGTTCGATCAGAGCTCGAATCGCTGCCGAGCGTGGGCGCCGGCAATGTCCAGGTCACCGCGAGTGAGAACCCATCTGGCTCCCTGTGCAGCCAATATTCGGTGACCTTCCTGGGCAAGCTCTCGGATAAGCCGTTGCCGATCATGACCGGCACATCCAACACCACCACAGTCATCGAAACGGCCGGCCGTGGCGGTTGGGGCAAGCTGGCGCTCTATCTCGTCGACGAGGGCGGCGCACGGACCAGCGGCACTGTCACTGTAACTGTCACGTTGCCAAACGGCATTACGACCTATGAAACGCCGGAAGGCGTCGCCTCGGTCATCCAGGCTGAAGGGCCCGGGTTTCGCAACGAAGGTTGGACATGCTCAAAAGGCGCCGGTTTGACGGTGGTCACCTGCACCGATGAACAGCCGGCCTACCCCGGGCTGGGGCCTGGCAGTCCAGAATTGGGCAAAGCGGATCTTGTGCCAATCGACATCCCGTTGCACGTGGAAAACACGACGCCAGGTGAAGTGATGAGCGAAATCACGGTGAGCGGTGGCTCGGCGCCACCAGTCACCGTGCACCAGCCGATCAAGATCAGCCCGACACCAGCGTCTCCGGGCGTCCAGATGCTCAAGGCGCGCACCTACGAAGCCGACGGCAGCCCCGCTGTGCAAGCCGGCGCGCATCCATTTGCGATCACCACCGGATTCTTCGTCAACACAACGCTCGACCACTTGGGGCACGTCGTGCCCGTCGATGAAGTCAAGAACGTGGAAGCCAACCTGCCTCCCGGGCTGATTGGCAATCCGCAGGCGGTCCCAAAGTGCGAATCGCATGGCAGCGTCACGCAATGTGCAACGTCCCATCAGGAAACACAGGTAGGCGTCACCGCGACGATGGTGGGGTCCTCGGGTACGGAAGGCTTTGGTAACCCGGGTAACCCTTCCGGTCTGTGGAACCTTGTGCCAGAAGCGGCGGTCCCCGCCGAATTCGGCTTTGTCGTCGTCCTCGTGCCACTTCAGCTGCGGGCGAAAGTGCGTAGCGACGGTGACTATGGCGTAACGGTGTCCTCGGTTGACACGCTTCAGACCGAGAAGGTGTTTGGCTCGATCGTGACGTTCTGGGGCAAGCCCAACGAATCGGTCCACGACGAAGAGCGCTGTACCTTCCTGTTCTTCGGAATCATAGAATTTGGTTGTGGAGGCACGAAAGTGCCGAACACTCCCTTTTTGACCGATCCGACGGATTGTGTCCAGCAAGCGCAGGCCGCTCCTTCCATGACGATGGAATTGAGCTTTTGGCAGGAACCGGAAGCGTTCTCTGCGCCGCTGAGCTCAGGTCTTGCGCCGGTGTCCGGTTGTGGGCGGGTGCCTTTCCACCCAGCTCTGCACGTGGTTCCTACGCAGCATTCGGCTGCCACACCGGTGGGTCTTGACACTGAACTGCACATGCCCCAGGTCGACAGCGAACTGGGCGTGGCGGAAGCGGATGTCCGTAAGGCCGTGGTCACGTTGCCGGAAGGGATGAGCATCTCGCCGGCTGCCGCGGGGGGCTTGAGTGCGTGCTCTGAGTCGCAGATCGGTCTCACGGGCAGTCATCCGGTTAGTTTCGATCTGGCGACCCCATCGTGCCCTGAATCCTCGAAGCTGGGGACGGTGAGGATCGACTCGCCCCTGCTGCCAGATCCGTTGAACGGGAGCATTTACCTGGCCGAACAGGACAACAATCCGTTCGGGAGCTTGCTCGCGGTGTATTTGTACGCGACCGATCCGGTGAGCGGTGTGGAGATCAAGGTCGCAGGTCGCATCGATCCCGATCCGCTGACGGGCAGGATCACCGCGACGTTTGACGATCTGCCGCAGTTGGCGTTCGGGAACGTGAAGCTGTCGTTCAAGTCCGGTCCGCGCGCGCCGATCATGACGCCGTCCTCGTGTGGAACGTTCGCGGCGACGTCCGATTTGACGCCAACGAGCGTCGCCGGCGCCGGACCTGAAGGCGAAGCGGTCGCGGGGGGCTCTGACGCGCTCTCCACCGACGCGGTTGTGATCGAAGGTTGCAAACCCACGGGATTCGCACCGTCGTTCGTGGCTGGCGCCAGCAACAATCAGGCTGGTGCGCTCAGCCCGTTCACGTTGACCCTCAGTCGCAACAGCGATGAAGAAACGACGCCCAGGACGGTGTCGGTGACGATGCCCCCGGGATTGTCGGGAATGCTCTCGAACGTCCCGCTGTGCGGGGAACCGCAGGCTCGTGAAGGCTCATGTGACTCGGCGAGTCAGATCGGCCATGTCACGGTCGTGTTCGGTGACGGGCCGAACCCGTTGACATTGCCCGAGGCCGGCAAGGGCCAGGACCCGGTGTTCTTGACAGGGCCGTATGAGGGCGCGCCGTTTGGCTTGTCGATCGTGGTGCCGGCGGAAGCGGGACCGTTCAACCTCGGCAAGGTCGTGGTCAGGGCGAAGATCCTGGTGGATCCCCATACCGCCCAGATCACGGTGGCAAGCGATCCGATGCCGACGATCCTGCAGGGCATACCGACCGACCTGAAGGTCGTGAACGTCGCGATCGACCGTGACCAGTTCACGCTCAACCCGACCAACTGCCAAGCGATGAGCATCACGGGCCAGATCGGTTCAAGCCAGGGTGTCCTTGCAAACGTCTCAAACCGTTTCCAGGCGGCCAACTGTCGCGACCTCGGCTTCAAACCGTCGTTCAAAGTCTCAGTCACGGGCAAGACGAGCAGGGCCAATGGCGCCGGACTGACCGCGAAGCTCTCCTATCCCAAGAACGCGGGACAGGCGAACATCGCGAAGGTCAAGGTATCGCTGCCAAAGCAACTGCCGTCCAGGTTGACGACGTTGCAGAAGGCGTGCCCGGCCGTGACGTTTCAAACGAACCCGGCGGGATGCCCGGTTGCATCCCGGATCGGGACCGCCAGGACGATCACACCGATCCTGCCAGTGGCGCTCACGGGACCCGTGTACTTCGTGAGCCACGGTGGTCAGGCGTTTCCCGATCTCGTCGTGGTCCTCCAAGGCTATGGCGTGACCGTCGATCTCACCGGCACAACGTTCATCAGCAAAGCCGGGATCACCAGCACCACCTTCGAGCAGGTGCCAGATGTGCCGGTCAACAGCTTCGAACTGAAACTGCCGCAGGGCAAGAACAGCGTGCTGGCAGCCAACGGCAACCTCTGTGCCGCCAAGCTGGCGATGCCGACCATCTTCATCGGCCAGAACGGCGCGGAAATACACACCAACACCCCAATTGCCACCACCGGTTGTCCCAAGCACGTGCGCCATGTGCGCAACAGGAGCACCCGAAAGAAGGCAAAGACGCAAAGTAAGCGCCACGGGGCCGACAGGCAGAAGCAGCATTGACATGTCAAACGTGCTTGCACAGGCGCAGGTGTCAGATATCCAGCGCGGTCGGATGCTCTCGGCGATGATTGCGGAGGCCTCGCGGCGCGGTGCGGCGAACGTGGCGGTGGCGCACGTGGTTGCGCGCTCTGGTGTATCGCGACGGACCTTCTATGAAGTCTTCGAGAATCGCGAAGAGTGCTTTCTTGCGGCATTCGACGATGCGATCGCGTGCCTGGCTCAGGAGGTCCTGCCCTTCTATGAGCAACGGGGAAGCTGGCGCGAGCGGATCAGGGCCGGCCTGGTGGCCGGATTGTCGGTTCTCGACGCCCAGCCCGAGCTGGCGCGACTGCTGGTGGTGGAGACGCTTGCGGCTGGCCCCGCCGCGCTCGCGCGGCGCGAGCGGATCGTGGCGTTGCTCGTCGAGGCGGTCGAAGAGGGCCGGGGTGGAGCAGAGGCAAAGCTCGACCGCGACCCATATGGGCTGACGGCTGAAGGTGTGGTGGGGGCGGTGCTGGCGCTGCTGCACGGGCGCCTCTGCAAGCAGGAGGACGAGCCTTTGCTGAGGCTCACGAACTCGTTGATGAGCGTGATCGTGCTGCCCTATCTTGGACCTGCGGCATCACGCAGAGAGCTCGACCGCCCCGTGCCGGTGGCGCGCGAGCGCACGCTGCGCCAGGCGCCGGATCCTTTGCGCACGCTTGGCATGCGGCTCACCTATCGCACGGTACGGGTGCTGATGGAGGTGGCCGCCAACCCCGGCTCCTCCAATCGCACGATCGGCGATCGCGCGGGGATCCCGGATCAGGGGCAGGCGTCGAAGCTGCTTGCACGCCTACAGGGCTTCGGGCTGATCGAGAACGCCGGGCGCGGCCTCACACGCGGGGAGCCAAACATGTGGACGCTCACCCAGAGAGGCTGGGATGTACACGGTGTGATCTCAAATCAACTCGCCGAGGATTCCTCGCGACGGCCCGTCGCAGGCCACACGGCGGCGGCTCCCGCTACAGCCCAAGCAGCCGCCCCAGGATCTCGCGCATGATCTCATCAGAGCCGCCGCCGATCGGCCCGAGCCGGGCGTCCCGCGCTGCCCGCTGGGCCCAGTGCTCGCCCATGTAGCCCATCCCTCCGTGGATCTGCAGGCACTCGTCCATCAGCTCGAAGGAGGCGCGCTGGGTCAGCAGCTTGGCCATCGTCACCTCCTTCAGCGGTTCCTGGCCCTCGTGAAAGCGGCGCAGGGCGTCATAGGTGACACAGCGGGCGGTGTATGCGCTCGTGGCCAGGTCGGCGAGCTTGTGGCGGATCGCCTGGTGCTTTGACAGAGGCTTGCCGAAGGTGGTGCGCTCGCGCGCGTACTCGGCGGTGCGCTCGTAGGCGAGCTGCATCGCGCCGACCGTCCCGAGCGCCATTGCCAGGCGCTCCCACTGGAAGTTGGCCATGATCAGCTTGAAGCCCTCGTGCAGCTCGCCGAGCAGGTTCTGCTCGGGAACGAACACGTCCTCGAAGGAGATCGTGGCGGTGTCCGAGGCATGCCAGCCGAGCTTCTCGAGCTTGGAGGAGGACACGCCCTCGCCGCGGTCGATGATGAAGAACGAGATCCCGTGATGGCCGCCCTCCTGGGTGGTCTTTACCGCTGTGACCATGAAGTGTGCGCGCACGCCGTTTGTGATGTAGGTCTTCTCACCGTTCACCACCCAGCCGCCGTCCACGCGCTCTGCCTTCGTGCGCAGCGCGGCCACGTCTGAGCCGGCCTCGGGCTCGGTGATCGCCAGCGCGCCGATCTTCTCGCCCCGGATCGCGGGCACGAGGTACTGCTGCTTGTGCTCGTCGCTGCCGAACTTCCAGATCGGGGGCGTGGCGATGTTGATATGCGCGCCGATGCCTGCCGCGGTGCCGCCCGAGCCGATGCGGGCCAGCTCCTCCACGAGCACCGCCTCGTGCAGATAGTCGCCGCCCTGACCACCCAGCTCGATTGGGTACTTCAGCCCGAGCAGGCCCTGTGTCGCGAGCTTTCCGAATACCTGGTCGGGGAACCAGCGTTCGGCCTCCCATTGCTGCGAGTGAGGCGCGAATTCGCGGTCGAGGAAGCCACGGATGGACTCCCGCAGCGCTTCGTGCTCCTCGGTGAATGGGGGATTTAGAGAGGTCATCTGTGCAGTTCCGACCGGTACATGTACCGGTCGGCCCGACGGTGCATGCACCGTCGGGACCAGGGCCGCATGCGGCCCTGGTTTCCAATGATCATTTACAACCCATAAGACCGCCCGATCACGTCGAGCATGATCTCGTCGGTCCCAGCTCCGATGCGGTTCAACCGCATGTCGCGCCACACCCGCTCCACGCCGTACTCCTTCATGTAACCGGCGCCGCCGTGGATCTGGATGCACTCGTCCGCCACTTCCACCGCGATCCGCGCGGAGTGCAGCTTGGCCATCGAGATCTCGCGCACCGGGTACTCGCCATTGGCAAAGCGCCAGGCGGTCATATACGTCATCTGACGGGCTGACTCGATCTTCGTGGCCATCTCCGCGAACTTGTGACGTATCACCTGGAATTTGCCGATGTCCCGGCCGAACGCCTTGCGCTCTTTGGCGTATTCCAGGGTGCGGTCAAAGCACTTCTGTGCGCCCGCCACGCAACCGGCGGCGCCGATCAGGCGCTCGCCCTGGAGCTCCCACATGATGTGGTAGAAGCCCTTGCCCACCTGACCCAGCACGGCCGATGCCGGTACGCGCACGTCCTGGAAGGCCAGCAGCGCGGTGTCAGAGGCGTGCATCCCCAACTTCTCGAGCTTCTTCTCGCGGATCACCCCCGGCGCGTCCATCGGCACGAGGAACAGCGTGAAGCCGTCATAGCCGGCATCCGCATCGGTCTTGGTCACGAGCACGATCACATCGGCACGGTGGCCGTTGGTGATGTAGGTCTTGGAACCGTTGATGACGTAGTCATCGCCGTCCTTGACCGCCCGGGTCTTGATGCCTTTCACGTCCGAGCCCGCGTCAGGCTCGGTGATGCCGATGCACAGGATCTTCTCGCCCTTGATCGCCGGCACCACCCACTCCTGCTTCTGCTCCTCGCTGCCGAACGCGAGGATCGGGGGCATCGCCATGTCTGTGTGCACCGCCACGCCCATCGCCAGGCCGCCCGAGTTGGCGTTGGTGATCTCCTCCGCCAGCACGAAGCTCGTGTAGTAGTCGCCGCCCTGGCCGCCATAGGCCTCGGGCTTGTCCAGCCCGAGGAAGCCGAGCTCGCCCATGCGGTGGAACACCGAGTCTGGGAACGTCGTCTCCTCCCATTCCATCGCATGGGGCGTGAGCTCTTTGAGCACGAAGTTGCGGATCGACTCGCGCAGCTGTTCGTGCTCGTCGGTGAAGATGAAGTGCTTGCGCTTGGCCTGGAAGTCGGGCTTCAGGACGTCGGCGGTGGCCATCTGGTTCTCCTTGTGGGTCTCTGGCACCGCTCGGGCGCCGCGTTCGAGTGAGTGCTCGCGTGTCGGCGTCGGACGCTAACGCACCCGCCCGCGAAAGTAAACAGTACGACTTCACACTTCTCATTGTGCGCGAAGCGGTTAGGATGCGCTCGATGGCCGAGGAGAAGGTTCTCTACGAGGTCGCCGGCGGCGTGGCGAGGATCACGCTGAACGAGCCCTCGACCCGCAACGCGCTCTCGCCGGAAGTGCTTGGTGGGCTGATCTCATGCTTCGAGCGCGCCCGCGAGGACGAGCTCGTGCGCGTCGTGGTGCTCGCCTCCTCACACGACACCGTCTTCTCATCCGGCGCCAACCTTGGTGGCTTTGCGGGCGACGCGTCGCTCGTGCACAAGCACTTCGGCTCCGAGCGCTTCGTGTCGCTGTTCCGTCTCATCAGCGCGCTCGGCAAGCCCACGCTGTGCGCCGCCTCCGGACACGTGCTCGCCGGCGCGCTCGGGATCGCGCTCGGGTGCGACCTGATCGTGGCCAAGGACACCGCCACGTTCGGCACGCCCGAGATCAACGTGGGCGCGTTCCCGTTCATGATCATGGCGCTCATCTACCGCAACGTGCCGCGCAAGAAGGCCAACGAGCTGCTGCTGCTCGGCGAGCGCTGGTCGGCCGCCGAAGCGCTCGACGCTGGGATCGTCAACAAGGTCGTCCCCGCCGCCGATTTCGACGCCGCGGTCGACGAGTGGGCGGGCAAGCTGGCCGCCAAGTCGCCGCTGATCATGCGCCTCGGCAAGGAAGCCATGCACCGCCAGCTCGACATGCCCTTCGATGACGCGCTCGACTACCTGCGCGCCCAGCTCACGCTCGCGCTGTCCACCGAGGACATCGTGGAGGGCGTCACCGCCTTCTTTCAGAAGCGCGAGCCGGAGTGGAAGGGCCGATGAGCGCGGGGGTTTGGGGTCTTCTGCAGGGGGTGTCGTGCGCGCGCGTGCACGCGCGCGAGGGAGCCGCACGCCAGGAGACACACCAGGATCGGGAGGACAGATGAGCATCGAGCAGACCACGTCTCTGCTGCGACCACTGGTCGAGGACCTGCACGCTCGCCGCGAGCAGATCCGGCTCGGTGGCGGCCAGGAGAAGATCGACCGCCAGCACGAGAAGGGTGCGCTCACCGCACGCGAGCGGATCGCGCTGCTCGTGGATGAGGACACGTTTACCGAGCTCGGCATTCACGGCAAGCCGCACACCTCCCAGCGGGCGATGGACGGAGTGGACGCTCCCGCCGATGGGGTCATCACCGGCTACGGCAAGGTGGACGGCCGTCTGACCGCGGTGTGCGCCTATGACTTCACCGTGATGGCCGGTTCGATGGGCATGACCGGCGAGTTCAAGGTCACGCGCCTGCGCGAGCTCGCGCTGACCAAGCGCATCCCGTTCGTGTGGTTGCTCGACTCCGCGGGCGCGCGCGTGCAGGAGGCCGCCGGCGCGATGTTCGCGGGCTCCGGGCACCTGTTCCGCGAGGAGGTGATCATGAGCGGTGTGATCCCCCAGGTGGCGGCACTGCTGGGGCCTTGCGCGGCGGGCACCGCCTATATCCCGGGCCTTGCCGACTTCGTGCCGATGGTCAAGGGTCGCGGCTCGATGGCTCTTGCCGGACCGCACCTCGTGCGGGCCGCGGTGGGGGAGGACGTCACCCAGGAGGAACTGGGCGGCTCCCGCGTTCACTGCCGTAAGTCGGGCGTGGGGGACATGGAGGTCGCCTCTGACGAGGAGTGCATCGAGCGGATCAAGCAATACCTCTCGTTCATGCCCCAGAACTGCGAGTCGCCGGCGCCGATCCGGGTGGGTGGGGCCAAATCCGACCCGATCGAGCGCGGCGATGAGGAGCTGCTTGACGTCCTGCCCGAGTCAAACCGCAAGCCCTATGACATGTACGAGGTCATCAAGCGCATCGTCGATGACGGCGAGATCTTCGACATGAAGGGCCAGTGGGCCAAGACGATCATCACCTGCTTCGCTCGCTTCGGCGGACGTCCCGCTGGGATCGTCGCCAACCAGCCCAAGCAGCTTGGCGGCATCCTCGACAACGACTCCGCCGACAAGGCCGCCCGCTTCGTCAACCTCTGCAACGCGTTCGGGATCCCGCTCGTGTTCATCCAGGACGTGCCCGGCTTCATGGTCGGCACCAAGGTCGAGGCCGCCGGCATCATCAGGCACGGCGCCAAGATGCTCTACGCGGTCGCCAACGCGACCGTCCCCAAGATCACGGTCATCACGCGCAAGGCCTACGGCGCCGGCTACTACGTGATGTGCGGGCGCGCCTATGAGCCCGACCTGATCGTGGCCTGGCCGAGCGCCGAGATCTCCGTGATGGGAGCGGAGGGAGTCGTCGAGATCGCCTTCCGCAAGGCGGTCGACGCAGCCGAGGACCCGGTGGCCAAGAAGGCCGAGCTGGTCGAGAACTTCAAAAAGATGTTCGACGTGTACATCGCCGCCGGCAACGACCTGGTCGACGACGTGATCGACCCCCGCGAGACGCGCCTCACGATCTGCCGGGGATTGGAGCTGGCCGAGGGCAAGAAGATCGAGCGGCCCTACAAGAAGTCAGGAGTGGTGCCCGTATGAGCTTTGATGATCCGGTGGTGATCACCTGCTCGATCTCGGGTGTGATCGCCAACCGTGAGCAGTGTCCTGCGATCCCCTACACGCCTGAGGAGTACGGGGAGGAGGCGCGTCGTGCGGTGGAGGAGGGCGCTTCGATGATCCACATTCATGCGCGCAAACCGGACGGCACGCCGAGCTATGAGATCGAGGACTTCAGCGCGATCACCGAGGCGATCAGGGGCGCCGTGGACGACGTGATCGTCAACTACTCCACCGGCACGGTGGGCGTGCCCGTGGCCAAGCGCATCGAGTATCTGCGCGCCTGTCGTCCTGAAGTGGCCGCTTTGAACATGGGCTCGATGAACTATGCGAAGTACTCACGCACGCGCAAAGACTTCGTCTTCAAGATGGTCTTCCAGAACCCGTTCGACGAGATCATCGAGTTGTTGCAGGCGATGAACGAGCTCGGCATCAAGCCCGAGCACGAGTGCTTCGACGTCGGGCATGTCGGCTCGCTGGCGCCGCTGGTGGACATGGGCGTCTTGAAGGCGCCTTTGCACGTGGACTGTGTGATGGGGGTGATAGGAGGGATACCGCCGACCCCGCGCAACCTCGCGGCGATGGTGGACAACATCGGCGAGGTCCCCGGGGGCGGCCATGCCAAACACCACTGGGGCGTGATCGGCATCAGCCGCGACCAATGGATGCTGATCGCCGCCGCGCTCACACTCGGCGGCTCGATCAGGGCGGGGGTCGAGGACAACCTGTACCTGCCCGACGGGACGATGGCCCGCTCCAACGGCGACCTGATCGCCCAGGCGCGCAAGATGACCGAAGACGTCGGTCGCCGCCCGGCGTCGGTCGCCGAGGCGCGCGGACTGCTCGGGATCTCCTGATGGGCTTGCCGTCCGTCTTCCCACGATCGTGGAATGCCCGATGAGCCTTCCACTCTCAGGTATCAAGGTTCTGGACCTCTCGCGTCTTTTGCCCGGTGGGTTCTGCTCGCTTTTGCTCGCCGACTTCGGCGCCGAGGTGCTGAAGGTGGAGGACACCGGCGCCGGCGACTACATCCGCTGGGCACCCCCGTATTACGAGGGCGCGCAGGACAGCGCGAAGTCGGCGATGTTCCTGTCGCTGAACCGCAACAAGCGCTCGATCCGGATCGACCTCAAGAACGAGGCGGGCCGCGAGGTGCTGCTGCGGCTCGTGCGCGAATACGACGTGGTGCTCGAGTCCTTCCGCCCGGGCGTGCTCGACCGGCTCGGCGTCGGCTATGAGCGCATGCGCCAGGAGAACCCTGGGCTCGTCTATTGCGCCATCTCGGGCTACGGCCAGACGGGACCGAAGCGCGGGGCGTCTGGCCACGACATGAACTACCTCGGCCTGATCGGACTGCTCGGTCTCTCGGGCGAGCGTGGGGGCCCGCCCGTGCAGTCCGAGGGCCAGATCGCCGACCTCGGCGGTGGCGCCCTGATGGCGGCCTTCGGGATCATGGCCGCCCTGCGCGAGCGCGATGGTTCTCCAGGCAAGCCCGGCTCGGGCAACGGTCAGTTCGTGGACGTCTCGATGGCTGACGGTGCGCTCTCGTGGCTGGCGATGGTGGCAGGACGGCACTTTGCCGACGGTGAGGTCCCCAAACGTGGCGAGCAGTTGCTGGCGGGCGCTGTGATCTGTTACCGGCCCTATGAGTGCTCCGACGGTTGGATCACACTTGGGGCCCTGGAGCCGAAGTTCTGGCAGGCCTGGTGTCGTGGCGTGGGGCGGGAGGACTTGATCGAGAAGCAGTTCGAGCGGCCGGGCACAGAGGCGCACGGTCAGGTCGAGCAGATCTTCAAGGAGCGCACCCGCTTGCAGTGGCAGCAGTTCGCCGCCGAGCATGACTGTTGCCTCGAGCCGGTGCTGGAGCTGGACGAGGCGCTGGCTTCCGAGCTGGTGCGCGAGCGCGAGATGGTCGTCACGCTCGATCAGCCAGGCGTCGAGGACGGCGTGCGCCAGCTCGGCGTGCCGGTCAAGCTCGATCGCACCCCCGCCGAGCACAACCGCCTGCCCGGCCCCGGGCTCGGCGAGCACACCGAGCAGGTGCTGCACGCTGCCGGCTACTCCGAGGAGCAGGTCGCCGAGCTGCTTGAGCAGGGAGCGGTGGCCGGCCAGAGAGCCCCTGCCAAGCAGGACTCGTTTCTGGCATGAAGGCCCAGACTCGCTGCGCCTCCGGACTCGCTTCCCACCCCCAAACCACTCCCTGCGGGTCGGGCATGTAAATGTCCAATTCCGAAGGTCACCTGCGTATGAGCGAGCTCGCGGAGCGCTCGGGAGTGAGCGCTCCCACGATCCGTCACTACATCCGCGAGGGCCTGCTCGGCGATGGCGAGGACATCAGGCGCACGAGCCGCAACATGGCCTACTACCGGCCCGAGCTGGTCGAGCGAATCCAGATCATCAAGCGCCTGCAGGAAGAGCGCTTCATGCCGCTGCGAGTGATCAAGGAGGTGCTGGAGGACAACCCCGAGCGCGTCAGTGCGCTGCTCGCGCTGGAGGACAGCATCCTCGAGCGCGCACTCGCGAGCGCAGCCCGACGCAAGGTCTCCGCCCGGGAGGTGCGCGAGCGCTATGAGATCCCCGCGAACGTGCTCGAGCGTCTGCGGGAGATCGGCGTGCTCACCCCGGATCGTGGCGGCTATGACCAGGACGATGTGAAGATCATCGAGGCGATCTCCCGCTTCCGCGCCGGGGGCTATGAGGAGGCGCTTGGCTTCACCGTGTACGACACCCTGCGCTACCGCGAGGCCCTGGGCCCGCTGGTGGAAGAGGAGGTGCGCGCGCTGCTCGACCGGCTCGTGGGCGAGGTCGAGGTGGAGCGGGCGGTCGAGATCATCGCGGCCGGCGCCGAGCCGTTGCGCGAGCTGATCGGCGCGATGCACTCCAAGCTTTTGTTGGCGGAGCTTGCTTCACAGCGCGAGCGGACCTGATCGAGAACCTGGGAAGGTCACATACGCGGCGAGCCCAACGCCTGGTCATGACCTCGCGGGGCGAGGCGGTCCACACACGCTTGCGGGTGCACAGACAAGCTAGACCGGGCGAACGCTATTCTTGGCGTATTGACTGACCAGTCAATCTATCCACGCATCGGAATGCCGAAAAGCGGCGTGGCGACGCCATGGGGTATAGGAACGCGCGCAACGGTGGAGGCTCGGTGAGGGCTGCCGCGGTTCAGCTGAACTCGGGTGCAGACGTCGAGGCGAACATCGCTCAGGCGGACTTTCATGTGCGGGCCGCTGCGGCCGACGGAGCCACACTGATCGTGCTGCCGGAGAAGTGGACCGTGATGGGCGCCGCCGCCGATCTGCGCGCCGGGGCACAGACGCTCGGAGGCAGCGCCATCGACTGGGCGCGAGCCACAGCTCGGGAGCTGCAGGTGGATCTCGTGGCCGGCTCGATCGCTGAGCGGGTGCAAGGGCGGGACAAGCTCTCCAACGCGAGCGTCCACCTTGGCCCTGACGGAGAGATTCGGGGCGTGTACCGCAAGCTGCACATGTTCGACGTGGAGATCGAGGGCAAGCAGTACCGCGAGTCCGACACCGACGAGCCGGGTGAGGAGATCGTGGTCAGCCAGCTCGGCGATGGCACGAAGCTGGGCATGTCGATTTGCTACGACCTGCGCTTCCCCGAGCTGTTCCGCGTGCTCGCTCTTCGTCGCGCACGCGTGGTCGCGCTGCCGGCGGCCTTCACGTTGCCGACCACCCGTGACCATTGGGAGCCTCTGGTGCGCGCCAGGGCAATCGAGAACCAGGTGTTCGTCGTGGCCGCCAACCAGGTGGGCGAGCATCCAGGCGGCCATCATTCGGGCGGGCATTCCCTGATCGTCGATCCGTGGGGCACGGTGCTCGCCCGCGCGGGCGACTCACCCGGGTATGCGATAGCGCAGCTCGACTTCAACCACCAGGACGAGGTCCGCAGGCGGGTGCCTTTGCTCGCCCATCGCCGGCCCCACCTGTATCACCGCCCCGAGGCGGGGAAACCCTCTGAGGACGCGGGGAAACCCTCTGAGGACGCGGGGAAACCCTCTGAGGATGCGGGGAAGCCCTCCAGGTCGTCGGACACGGGCCCCCACGCGAAAGTGCCGTCCAGCGGGGCGCGCGGATGAGCTCGACTCGGGCCAAGGCTGTCCCCGACCGCCGTCGCGCGATCCTCGACGCCGCCGTGCGCGTGTTCGCGCGTCAGGGCTTCCATGCCTGCCGCGTCTCCGACATCGCGGACGAGGCGGGAGTCGCCTACGGGCTGCTCTATCACTACTTCCCTTCCAAGGAGGAAGTGCTGAACACGCTCTTTCTGGAGCGCTGGGGCGTGATGCTCGAGATGATCCGCGAGGTCGACCGCGAGCCTCAGCCGGTGCGTGTAAAGCTCGGCGCGATCGCCTCCTTCATCGTCGACAGCTACCGTCACGATCCCGACCTGATGAAGGTGATCATCGTCGAGGTCACGCGTGCGGCCAACTCGTTCGGGCAGACCCATCTCGGTCAGATCCGCGAGGCCTACAGACTGATCGGCGAGATAGTCACAAAGGCGCAGGACGAAGGCGTCTTCAAGCCCGACATCGACTCGGAGTTCGCCGCGATGACCTTCTACGGGGCGATCGAGCAGGTGCTGACCGGCTGGATCTTCGGCCTGCTCCCCCAGGGAGACGAGCACTTCGAGCGGGCCAAGCAGATGGTTGTGGAGACCGTCTGCGGAGGTCTCGAGCTGGCGCCGCAGGGCTCGCAGGCCTGACCTCCTGAGTCGCAGGGGCGCCTGCCTACCAGCGGGCGCGGTGGTGCTCCACGACTCCAGAGGCCTGCTCGAGCGCGACGCCGCCCGGCAGCGTGCCGCTGAACGTGCCGAACGGAGCGTGATAGTCGCTGCGGATCAGGACCATGTTCTCGCGGCGGCTGCGTGTGGCCTCGGGCGCAAAGCAAAGCGCTGAGCCCTCATCGGAGGAGATCGTGAGCAGATCGCTTGAGAAGCGCACGGGTGGCGCCTCGCTGGGGACGCCGGCGATCCACACGGCGCGCTCGCTGCCGGTCGGCGGGTCGTTGACGCCCTGCACGAGGTTGAATGCAAGCGGAGCCCCGTCGGCGCCACGACCGACACCGGCCGCCCACCACCACTCGGTCACGCGCGCGTGATAGCCGGCTGTGTCGTCGATCACCGCGAGCGCATCGATCGCAAGCGGTGGACGGGCGCCGAGAGCCAGCATGCCGTGCGCTCGCACACCTGCCTGCTTGCGTGTCCACACATACGCCTCCCCATTGGGACACGTCGCCTCGATGCCGTTTTCTTCCTCGAGCGCGATGTCGAGCATGACCGCGCTGTCGCGAATCCACAACCGGCCCGGCTCGAGCTCGAGTGCGCGGCGGCGTGGGATCGTGCGAGTGCGCTCGGTCATCTCGCCGCTCGCGCGCTCGTAGACGGCCCAGAACGTTTGATGCGCCGGCCCGACATGGACAGAAGCCGCACAGATCATGAACTGCTCGCCGAACACCCCCACGTAGCGCCAGCGCTTGAGTGGTCGGGTACGGCGAAACGTAGGCATTCGAGTCGGCGGCATGGCCGGTCGAGTCAATTTATTGCTCCGGGCTCGGCGATCCACACGCTCTCGATCCCGAGGGCATCGCACAGAATGTCGAAGTGGCGGTCATAGTGCAGCACCCCCGCGCCGCGCTCGGCGGCCGCCGCGGCTATCAGGTAATCGGCCGCCGGAAGCCGTCGCCCACCGCGCAACTCGCGTGAGACGCTGACAGCCGCTGTGCCGGCTCCGCGCGTGATGTGGGCTGCCGGCAACGCGGCGAGCGTGCGGTCGAGGTCTGCGAATGCCTCCTGATCTGGAGCGGCCGCAAACAACTCGAGCGCGACCACCGGACACACCGCGAGCAGATCGGCCTCCTCGGTTGCCAGCCACCGATTGAGCACGCATGGGTGACTCTGGCGATTCCAAGCCGAGGTGTCGAACACGAGTGGTTCGCCTGAGCCGTAGGGCTCAGCGCGAGGCATGCAGGCGCTCGGAGATGCTGAAGTCGTAGCGGTCGTCCTCGCCGGTGGCGATCCGCCGCAGGTGCTCGTGTGCTTCGCGCCGCGCGTTGCGCTCGGCACGGAACGCCTCTGCACCACGCAGTGCCAACTCGCGCACGGTGCGCGAGCGTGGCTCCGCGCCTCCGAACTCCGCCACCGCCGCCGCCAGCTCGCTGTCGAGGGTCACCTGTATGCGTGGCTTGATGGCAGGCATGGAAACAGTGTACCCCTCGACTGGTACACCTTGTAAAAGGGTCTCGATCGGCTGGCCCTTATCTCCCTATCCGACGGGCTGGACGGGGCGGGACACAGCTGATTGAGACTAGGGCTTTTGTGCCGTGACGATCAGGTTGTAGAACATCGCGGCGGGAAGCCGCGACTCCAACAGGCGGCGATCGACGCTCTGCAACGCGAGGTAGCCGCGGTAGGCGTAGTTGCGCCAGCCCCAGGGGACGTCTTCGGGGTGGGCGGTCGCCTCGAGCGTGCGGTTGGTCCAGCCGAACCAGTTGGCCAGCAGCTCCTCGCCGGTGACGCGCACGTCGGCGAAGCCGGCCTCGCGCGCGAAGCCCGACAGCTCTCCGGGGGAGAAGGCGTGCACGTCGACGAAGCCCTCGAGTGAGGCCTCCGGCGCCCCTCCGTCAGCGGGAGGAGCGGGACGCGCTCCGATCGCGCGGCGCCACAGCGGCGCGACCGTCCCCGCCGCGCGCTTTGGCACTTTCGCGAGCCGATCGCCGTAGCGCGAGGGCTCACCCGCGAACAGCACCGTGCCACCGGGTGCGAGCACGCGTGCGAACTCGCGAAACGCCTGTCCGAGATCCGGGATGTGATGGAGGATCGCGTGCCCGATCACCAGGTCGAAGCTCGCGTCCTCGAACGGCAGTCGCTCGGCGTCGGTGGGGACGGTCCTCACGTCGAGGTCCAACCGCTCGGCGTTGGCGCTCAGCGCGGCGAGCATCCCGGGGGAGATGTCGGTGCAGGTGGCCTCGCCGATCAGCCCGGCGCGCATCAGGTTGAGCGTGAAGTAGCCGGTGCCAGAGCCGATCTCCAGGGAGCGGGCGAAGCGCTCGGGGTCGCGACCGAGCGCCTTGCGCACCTTCGAGACCACTTGCGCCTCGCCGATGTCGCCGAAGTCGATGCCCCACTTCGCGTCGTAGTGATCGGCCGCCACGTCGTGGTAGCGCGTGTTGACGTCGCGGATCTCCTCCGCGTTCAGAGCAGGTGTCACGGCGGGCACAATAAGGCACCGGCACAGTCGATGCGCACTGCTGAGCCACACCTGAGCCACGTATACTCGCGCCCCGTGTCTGGCCCTTCCGCCTGTGCCCCCGAGGAGGGCACGCCTGTCCCTGCGCCGCTCTTCCAGCAGGGCAACCAGCCTGAGGGCGTGCCCCCGCTCGCGCTCACCGGCGAGCGCACGCTGCCCGACGTTCCGGAGGAGAACTACTGGTTCAGGCGCCATCTGGCTGTGTACGAGTGGATCGCGGCGCGCGTCGGTGGACTGCGCGCGATCGACATGGCCTGCGGCGAGGGCTACGGCTCGGACGTGCTCGCCGCCAGCGCGGCCAGCGTGGTCGGCGTGGACGCCAACCCCGAGGCGCACGAGCACGCGCGCCTGCGCTATCGCCGCGAGAACCTGCGCTTCGCCCGCGATCTGGTCGAGACCTTCCCCGAGCCCGCCGATGCCGTCGTGTTCCTGCAGACGATCGAGCACCTGCAGGACCCCGCCGCTGTGCTTGCCCACTTCCGCTCGCTCGTGGGGGAGACCGGCATGGTGTTCGTCTCCACGCCCAACGTGCTCACGCTCGCCCCTAAGGGCGCTGAGCGCTCTGACAATCCCTGGCACGTGCACGAGTACCGCTCGGGCGAGTTCGCCGAGCTCTGCCGTGGCACGTTCGGCGAGGTCGAGATGTACGGCCTGTTCCACGCGCGCAAGCTGCGCGCGCACGCGCTCGCTCTGAAGCTCGGCTGGGACGCGATCCACCCGCGTTTGCGTCTGACCAAGCCCTTCTACGACTGGTTCACGCCGGCGATCGCCGCAAGCGACTTCGCCCTGCGCTCGGCGGCCGAGGCCGACCTCGACAAGGCACTCGACTTCATCGCCGTTTGCCGCCCGTGACCAAGGCAGCTCCTCCCCGTCTCGTGGCTGCTCGGCCATGAGACGGTCCTCCCCGTCCGGGGAGCTGGCGATCGTCCTGCACACGCACATGCCCTACGTCGAGGGCTTCGGCACCTGGCCCTTCGGCGAGGAGTGGCTGTGGGAGGCGATCGCCGGCAGCTATCTGCCGTTGCTCGAGTTGCTGGACGAGGGCGCGCCGCTGACGCTGTCGCTCACGCCGGTGTTGTGCGACCAGCTCGAAGCGCCCGGGGTGGACGAGCGCTTCGAAGCCTTCGTCGAGCAGGTCAGGCGCCACACGCACGCCGAAGACATAGTCGGGCTGCACGAAGGTGGCCATGTCGCGCTCGCGCGCGAGCTTGAGCGCTCGTGGAGCGAGTACGAGCATGTGCTCAGACGCTTCCGTGAACGTGGGGGAGATCTGCTGGGAGCGCTCGGACGCCATGCCCAGTGGACCTCGAGCGCTACGCACGCGGTGCTGCCGCTGATCGCCACTGACGCCGGCGTGCGCGCTCAGGTGCAGACAGGCGTGGATTCCCATCGAGCCCGGTTCGGCAGTGGGTGGGGAGGTGGCTTCTGGCTGCCCGAGTGCGCCCACGCTTCCTACCTGGAGCCGCTGCTGGAGGAAGCCGGGGTGCGCGCGACGTGCGTGGAGCTCACCAACCGCTACGGCCTTGGCGCACGCGAGCATTTGCGCCCGCTGGTGGGCGAGTCGGGGGTTGTGCTCGTCCCGATCGACCGTGCCACGATCGCGCGGGTGTGGAGCGACGATGGCTACCCCGCGCACCGCAGCTATCGCGACTACCACCACCACACGATCCATCACCACAATCCGTGGGCCAACGACGGCAATCCCTATGACCACGAACTCGCCCAAGGTCTTGCCCGTGAGCATGCGAGGGAGTTCGTGGAGCATGCGATCGAGCGACTG
>Ga0210396_10001967_pt1 | contig 21278 bp, 15 predicted proteins | sample IncBWH17OmetaG_FD_155466 | JGI IMG/M metagenome (GOLD analysis project Ga0210396, IMG submission 155466) | Forest soil microbial communities from Barre Woods Harvard Forest LTER site, Petersham, Massachusetts, United States - Inc-BW-H-17-O ... | reverse complement strand
GACATGGACGTCACAACGGCGATCAGGATGGCCGCCAGACCGGCCGTTAACGCTCGCAGCAAAAGAGCCGGGTTCATGTTGGACTCCGTCGATCATTCTGGCCCATGATGGGAAATACTGGACGCCGATGGCGTCCAATACAACCACCTTGCCATCCGTCCAAGGAAACCTTTCAAGGAAACATTTCGTTCGATGACCGCAACCGCTCCCCCCCGCGATTGGACCGACATCCACTGGCCTGATTTCGCCGGGGATACACCGGCGCGCTGGATTGCAGTCTTGCCGCTAGCGGCCACCGAACAGCATGGTCCGCATTTACCCCTGGGCACCGACGTCATGATCGCCCAGGCCTATCTGACGCGTGTGCGCGAGCTTCTCACCGACAGCCTTCCGGCGACGTTCCTGCCTATACAGCCGATCGGGATTTCGACCGAGCATACCGATTATCCAGGCACGCTGACGTTCCCGACGGAAGTTGCACTGAAGGCCTGGATGGCGCTCGGCGAAAGCGTCGCGCGCGCCGGTCTCAAGAAGCTGATCATGGTCACGAGCCATGGCGGCAACAGTGCGGCCATGAGCCTTGTCGCGCAGGATCTGCGGGCGGAGCATGGGCTTCTCGTCGTGACTACGAGTTGGTCCCGCCTCAGTGCGCCGGAGGGATTTTTCTCCGCGCCGGAATTGCAGCATGGCATTCATGGTGGCGCCGTCGAGACATCGATCATGCTGGCGCGATACAAGCAGCACGTACGACACGAGGCGGTCGCGGATTTTCGTTCGGCCGGGATCGCCATGGAAAAGGATTATCGTTGGCTGTCCCCGCACCGCCCGGCACCGTTCGCCTGGCAGGCGCAAGACCTGCACCCAAGCGGCGCCGTCGGCGATGCGACGCAGGCCTCCGCAGCGAAAGGCGAACGCCTGCTCGATCATGGCGCGCGCGCGTTTTGCGAATTGCTCGCCGATGTCGACAGGTTTGACATGCAGACCCTGGCGAACGTTCCAAAAGCCTGACGCTCTCCCCCTAACCGCCGGGTATATCGGCCGAACCGTCATTACCCGGAATTAATCGAGCGGCACTCGAACCGGATTCGAAAACGCTCCGTCCAATTGATGTGCGGACCACAACGGCCGCCTCAAACCGGATGGAGCTTCTCATGTCGATCAAATCGAGAATGGCCGCACTCGCCCTGGCCGCCCTCGCCATCACCGGCACCGTCGCATCCACCACCCAGGCGGAAGCCAAGGGCTTCGGCTGGGGCATCGGCGCCGGCCTCATCGGCGCCGCCGTAGTCGGCAGCGCGATCGCCGCCAATGACGGCTACTACCATGACGGCTATCGCCGTTGCGGCTGGGTCCGCCTGTCCTAATACTTGATTTGATTGATAAATTACCCTAATTACCTACGCCGTTACCTACATTTCTCATCCGGGAATGGCAGGGAGCGGCTACGGTGAGACGGGCTATACCGGCTTGCAATCCGCCCTAAGAGTGATAGACCCACGTCGGTTCTACACTCTCGCTACCGGAAAAAGCGCCCTGTTTTAAGCGCCTCTTGGCCGGGCTCCGCAAGGGGCTGGCGATCAAGACTGTAGACGCTGCCCGAGATGCCGCCCCCTCGGCACGGGATCAACAGCCAAAGCACCTGTGAGGCATGGGTTCTCCAGTTTGTGGAGGGCTCTATGCCCATGCTCGAAGTCCAAACCATAGAACCGTTCGCCATGTCGCCGGAGGCCGCCGGTGCATCGCTATCGCTTACCAAGCGCCAGATTTATAATCTGATCACCGATGGCGTGTTGATCGCGAAGCGTTCGGGCTCCCGGACCTTGATCGATTTCCAATCGGTCAAAGGCTACTACGAATCGTTGCCGTTGAAGACAGTCTGCGCGTCGATACCGAACGCGCCGCAGTGCCGCAGCATGCCCGCGCGTCGCCGCCGGAGATCACGGCCCCACTCACTGATAGAGGTGTCACCGTATGACCCTCTTAGGGAAAGGGAACGAAGGAAAGGGGATCTAATCGTCTGATCTTGATGGAAACTCCGGTGCGGACTTGCACGCGAACCGAACAAAGGGAATCTCCAAAGGAACTCTTTTGTCAGGTAGAGATCGCTAGAACGGAGATTAAGAGTGATTGGCAGCTTGGGAAGCTGCCGTTCTACCATTGAACTACGCCCGCAAACTATTGATTATGTGTCAGAATTCTGATCCACCGTCTCGATTTCCCCTGTCTAATCCCTGTCAACTTTGAGCCTCTCCGCGATCTTACACCGCGATCCTGGCGCCCGCCAATGCCCAACAGAGTCCTCATCCTCATCTGTATGGTATGTCGGTCTTGGCCGAATTTTCGCCAAGGACGATCACCATGCCGAGGAGATCACGAACCTCGTCCGGGAGGTGTTCGGCAAGGGCAACGATTTTGCCAAGAAGGTCACCTACAAGACCGATGGTGCCGACCCCGAGTCGCTGATCCGGTCGTTCCGCAACGATTACAACCCCCGCATCGCAGTCACCGTAGACATGATCGCTACCGGCACCGACGTCAAACCGACTACACCGCTGTCTATCACTTCGTTGGGCGTCCTTATCTGCTGGGAAGGTGCAAAGGTCTAAAAAAGGCAGCTAACTCGGGAGGCACTTCTGCTGGCTTGCTGGGCTTGCGTTGGAAAATGCCTCGTTGTTTTTGTGCCTGATGATCATGGGTTTCCTGCAGAACAGAGCGTAGGCATTGCGCCAGGTCCGATACGTGGAAGGGTTTATGAATAATTGGAAACTCGTTTATTGCCCATCATCACAACCCGCACACTGCAATGCGAATTCGACACATGTCCGAATAAGCAGGAGGCGCTCGATCCCGCGAGCTTCCTGCAGGCGGCGCGCGTTTGCAGCCTATCAAGCCCTAGTCCAGTCTTGCTAATACAGTCGCGGCCTGAATTTGCGGGGTATCGCAAACGTCTTGTGAAACTTGGTCGCTGACTTTGACGCCCAGCGGGTGCAACGTTGGGATATTCACTTGGCAAATATCGCCGCATTATGGTACCGATTTATGTAGAGAGACGGTCGAGTGCACGACCTGAAAACCCGCTTCGTAACGAGAAGATTCGCAGATGAGCCAGGAGGCTTCTCACCTCGCTTCGGGGGAAACGCTTCCGGACTTCGACCTTCCCGGCTATCGAGAGTTCATCAGGACCCTCAAGGACCATCTCGGCTTACGCAGCCGACCGGGGCCTTCCGCAGGGCTTGAAGAGAAACTGCGTTCGACAAGGGTTAGCAGGCTGCGAGCGCATGACCGTTTTCAATCAGTGCTAGGGTGGCGTTGTGGCGGACCGAACGCAAAGGGTTCCGCCACTTAGGAGGGAGCATGGTTACAGTCTACCTGGTATTTTGCCTTCTTGCCGGACTCTGCGGCACCCAGCGTCGCCTGGGGTTTTTTGGGACCTTCCTCGCGTCAATTGCTGTTACTCCCGTCGTCGTGCTACTCGTGCTGATATTCACCGCACCGGCCAAATCTGCCGAACTGTAGATCGACCCAACAAGCAACAAGCAATGGGTTAAAGGTTTTCTGATCAAGCAGAGCATCGACCGAGGATTGGCGCCATGCCGAAGCTTAAATGGGTCACGTCGCAGCAATGCATTTCTTCCAATTCATTCAGCGAGAAATGCGGGGGGCGCTGCCGCGCTTAATGATCGTTTCTGCCGTCGCCGGCGTGAGCAATGCTGTTGCGTTGGCGGCGATTAATTTCGGCGCAAAAACTGCGGACGACGGAACGATTAGCGCGTGGGCCGCCGGCCTCTTCGTTGTCGCGCTTTTTCTGTTTATCAAGGCACAGAATTACCTCCTTATCGCCTCAACCAACGAGATCGGAGCTGTTGTCCACAGATTGCAGTTGCGCTTGATGGACCAGGTGCGGCAGTCCGAACTTCCCGCCCTGGAGGGGATTGGCCGTCCAGAATTCGTTAATGCCATTGTTGGGCATACCGTGACGCTCGCGCAAGCGACCTACAACCTGGCTTTGGCGGGACAGGGCCTGTTTTTGCTGTTTTTCGTCGCGATCTATATCGCGTACCTTTCGCCATTGGTCTTTATCCTAAGCACGGCAATCATTTGCTTGATAGGCTGGGCCATTTACATGACGAACCAAGAACACGCAGCCGGTGCGATCGAGTCTTCCAAGTTGGAGGACCGAATGTTTGATCGCCTGACAGACCTTCTGGATGGCTTCAAAGAAGTAAGGCTTAACCGGGCGCGCCGCGAGGAGCTGTTCGATGATGCCGTCGAAACTTCAAGAACGGCAGCCAACGTCAAAATACGAACCCAAACTGAAATATTCAAGGCAACGATCTTTACCCAGAGTTCGTTGTACGCACTCCTGGGCATCATTGTGTTCGCTGTCCCGAATCTCAGCGATATGCAGGGTGAGTCAATCGCAAGCGTTACGCTTCCCCTGATATTCCTTGTCGGGACCTGTTTTGGGGCCCTACAGTTAGTCCCGGTGCTTGCGGCCGCGAATGCCGCGACCGACAGCATCGTTCGGCTGGAGAATAAGTTACGTCCGGTCGAAAGCTTGTCTGGCGCCTCCACCTCGAGGCCACCAAAAGGTTTCGAACGAATCGAAATGCGCGAGGTCGTGTTCCGTCGTACCGAGCAATCATCCGATACGATTTTTCAGGTTGGTCCGTTGGACTTCACGTTGCGGTCCGGCGATATTGTTTTCATTACCGGTGGCAACGGTTCAGGCAAATCAACGTTTCTGAAACTGCTTGCCGGTCTCTATCAGCCCGATTCAGGTGACATCACGTGTGACGGGGTGCGCGTCGATGAGAGCACGCGCGACGACTACCGCAGGTTGTTCGCAGCAATATTCTACGATTATCATCTTTTCCATCAACTCTATGGAATCCCCCAACCGGACATGATCGAGATGGACCGGCTGCTGACGCAATTTGGCTTGTTTCGGAAGACCGGCATCATCGACGGCGAGTTCAGCACGCTTGACCTGTCGGGCGGCCAGCGCAAGCGCCTGGCGCTCATCGTAAGCATGCTGGAGAAGCGATCCATTCTCCTGCTTGACGAATGGACGGCCGAGCAGGATCCTGAATTTCGGCGGAAGTTCTACGAAGACCTATTGCCAGAATTGAGCCGAGCCCGCGCAACCGTGGTTATGGTTACCCACGACGAGCGCCATCTCAGTGAGCTAACCTTCCCTGCCCGAAGGTTGCGCATGGACGAAGGTCGTTTGGTCGAGCAGAATACGGCGGAGAACGGCGGATGAAAGCGTATACCTTGACCTCTTCTTCGGCCCCGGCGCGAACCAGATGGCAGCGCTTTGTTGCGCGTCGTCTTCCGTCGGTCGTGATTGGAATGATGGTCGCTACCCTAATGGTCACTGTGCTCTATCCTCACGTCGTGGTCACCGTTCCGTCCGGGCATGTAGGAGTTCTGTGGAAGCGGCTGGGTGGCTTCGGCATTTATTGCTGGTGCGTGGTCAATCGCGGCACCGTGCTTGAGCCGCGGGAACTGCGCGAGGAGGGTCTTCACATTATCTGGCCGTGGGACAGGCTATACTTGTATGACCTGAGACTGCAAACCGCGACCCAGACGTACAACGCCAATTCGAAGGACGGCGTTAGCCTCGCTGCATCGATCAGTGTGCGCTACCAACTGAAGCACAACTCGGTCGCGCAGCTTCACAAGTTTATCGGTCCGGCGTACGCGGATTCGGTGGTGCTTCCCGAAATCGGTAGCCGGGCTCGCGAGATCATTTCCAAATATAGCGCCGAAGCTGTCTATTCGACATCACGCCAAGCCATTGAGGACGCCATTCGCGACAGTGCCGAAATAAAGCTAGGCTTGCAGCTCGACAGACTGGTGGAACCCGAAACCAGTGATCAGTTTCAGTCAGAGTTTGGTAAGCCGGTGGTTCCGGATCTCCGGCATGCGATCGACATCCTTGATACACTCGTGCTGGGTATCTCGCTGCCGGAGCCTGTGATGGCTGCGATTAATCGCAAAATCGAGCAGCTTTATATCGCGCAGGAGTACGAATTCCGCGTCGTCCGCGAAGGAAGAGAATCGGAACGCAAACGCATCGAGGCTGCTGGAATTCGGGATTTTCAGCGGATCGTCAGTGAGGGGATCTCGGAATCCTATCTGCGCTGGCGTGGGATCGAAGCCACGCTTCAGCTTGCTCAATCCAACAACGCGAAGACCGTGATAATTGGCAGCAACAAGGACGGTTTGCCCATTATCCTTGGCAATGCTGATGCGCCGCCGCCACCGCTACCACCTTCCGGCGGTGGCACATCGCCCACCAGGACGGCGCCTCAGCCACCGACTTCGTCCGAAACAGCGCCGTCGACGGGCCTTACAGAGACACCCTAAAAGATCCCATCCGTCTATCCGGGTCCGTCTTCGTCCGCCACGCCACAAAAGCCGGTATCGTTTTTGCCGCGCAACCTATCCGAGGCCGGAGCCATGTTGTTCCGGACACCTGCTTTTGCGGGGCCGACCGCCCCCCACCCAAATCAAGCGCCCGTGGAACAACACCAATAGCTTTGGTCTCGACGGTGGTCCGGCTGAGTTGCGGGTCGATGGCTAAAAATCACGCCATCCAGCGTCCAAGTTCCGATACGGCCAAGTTGATGAGCCGCTTGCGGTCTGAGTTGACGAAAAAATGATCCCCTTCGAGCATATGCAGACGAAAGTCTCCATTGCTGATCTCGCGCCACGCTTCCAGCTCGCTGCTGCCGACATCCGGATCGCCGGTGCCGCCGAAGGCGACCACGGGACAGTTCAAGCGGGATGGCGGAGGTGCAACATAGGTCTCGGCGAGCTGCAGATCGGCTCGCAGGGTCGGCAACAGGAACTGCATCAGCTCCAAATTTTCCAGTACGCTCGGCGGAGTGCCGCCGAGCCGCCCGAGTTCCTCCAGGAGTTGTTCATCCGGAAGCGGGTGCAGGGGAGGCTTGCGGGATGGCAATTGCGGAGCACGGCGGCCGGACGCTAAGAGGCCGGTAGCCGTGCGGCCGTAGGTTTGCGCTATGATCCGCGCTGTTTCATAGGCGATTGCTGCTCCCATGCTGTGGCCGAAGAAGGCGAAGGGCTCGTCGAGAAGCGGCACAAGGGCCATTGCCAAAGCTGCTGCGGCATGCGTCGCATCCGTCCACGCCGCCTCCGCAGACCGCTGTTCGCGGCCTGGTAGTCGAACCGCGCACACTTCAATTGAGTCGGGGAATTCTGTCGGCCACTGCCGATAGATTGCGGCGCCGCCTCCGGCGTATGGCAAACAGAATAAGCGTAGTTTCGGCCGCCCTGGCCGACGTGTCTCAATAAGCCAAGACGAACCTGTAGCAACCGACCGCATCGAGACGAGCCTGACAAAAGCAATAGCTACCCCGATGACGGCGCGCTTAACGACGTACGGCTCGCAAAATCCTCGCCCGTACAAGGGATAGGGGACTCTCGCGACGACACAATCGCAGCGTAATTATGCTGCCCAGCATTGCCTCGTCTGCAAGAGACAATGACAATCCCGGGTCACGCAACCGTTCAGGAAACTTAAGCGCCCCCCGTCACCGAGTTCTTGGAGGAAACGGGGTGTTCCACCGGAGAGGGCACGGCGGTTTTTCCTGCGCGCGAAGGCAGGTGGCTCTTAATGAACTCACGATAATCGCCCGGATTGAAATCGAGGAGCGTACCCCCTGATGCAAAGTGCTGAATGAAAACTTTACCAATAACGTAGGTTGCGCCGCCGGACACGGCCGGCATCGTGACCGCCGCCAAAGTCATCCCGAGCGGAGGAAAGAATTTCAGGGCACTCGCGAGTCCCGCAGCAGCAGATGCCCCTGCGCTTAAAGGAATGATCGAGCCGGCCAAGCTGGCGAGAACGGACTTGCCGCGGTTTTCAGAGAACGGAACTTTGTAAATATCCGCTAGACGCCGCAGCATCTGCAGCTGGAGGCTTCCGACTGCAATCACATCGACAATCGGAAGCGGGATTATTCCTGCGGCCGCAGACCACCCCGAAAACCGTTTGACTAATGCCTCGGCCGATGCGTCGTGCTCCGCGTCCGTCTCCGGCGTTATATTCGTCTCAGTCGCTGCCTGCATCATGAGTGAAATTCCTTAACGGGTTAGGAGCCCGATACAAAACAATATTCGAAAATCCGGCTACCTGTCGATCTTGTTTACAACCTTGTCGACTCGTTTACAACCTTGTGGCGTTGCTTACAAGCCCGCATGGAACCATCCAACATCATCCGTTCCGCTCCAGCGCATGCTCATCGACAAAACGTCCGTCTTCCATTCGAAGACGACGGCCTATCAGGTCAAGCTCCTCTAGATAGCGGTCATCATGCGTCACCAATACGACCGTCACCCCGGCGCGATGCAACTCAGGCAACAATTCATAATAGAATTTGTGGCGATATTCCGGATCCTGATCGGCCGCCCATTCGTCAAGCAGCAATATCTGACGTTTCTCCAGCAGACTCACGATCAACGCAAGACGCTTGCGCTGACCGGTTGAGAGATGGAGCGTACGGAACTCCCCGTCGACCAATTCAGTCTTACCGGTTAGCTTGAACCGGGCCAACTCACGCTCGACCTCGGCGGGGTCAGGCTCGGGGACGCCGTACAACCGCTGGAACAGGTGATAGTCAAAAAAGATCGCGGAAAACAAGGACCGGTAGACATTTCGAGTTTCATTCGTGATGAGCTTCCCGTCGAGCTTTATTTCGCCCTCGTCCGGCGCGTACAGGCCCGCCAGCACCTTCAGGAAGGTCGATTTACCAGACCCGTTACCCCCGGTGATGTACACCAGTTCGCCTTTGTGCAGGCTGAAATCAAGCGGACCGATCTGAAACGGAGTCTCGAATTTTCTGTCCAAATAGTGAAACAGCATGCCGCACATTTCGATCGCGTCAAACGACGACTTCTGCTCGACGAGACCCGTTTCTTCCGCAGCAAGCGCCCGCAATTGAGATTCAAGTTTCTCAAAGTCCTCCGCCGCCGCGCTTGCAGCTTGCATGACAGGCACGGCCTGGACGAGGCCGAAGCAGGCTCCGATGACAAACAGCACGGCCATCGTTATTTTAGCGATGGAGCCATCCGCGACGGAACTGAAAATGGGAGCGAGGAAGACGACAGCGCCGAGCAGCACGTACATTGAGCTCTGCGACGACACCAGCCGCTTGAAGGTCTCGGCCTGTGTGCGGATATTGGTATTGGAAGCATTGCGCGACACTTCGACGATATCGTCGTATAGATCGTCGCTGCGTGGGGCGTTGAGCCGCACCTCCTTGAAGCCTTCCAGCAGGTCGGTCAGCCGACCGAACAGCCGATTTTGCCATTCGGCCGCCGCCTGCAGATCTCCGGCCAGTTGGCGGCTCTTCACGAAATAGATTGCCGTCGCCAAGCCGATCACCAGAACGCTTAATGCGAAGGCGGCCAGCGACATCCATGCAATATAGATCGCGACAAAGATGACAAGGATCGCCCCCTGCATCGTAAACGCGAGCGAAGTAGTCGCCTGCCGCAAGGAATCCGTTTGCCCCACGACGGCAGCGTAAATACGCGCGCGACCGATCTCTTCCAGCCCAAGCAGTTCGGAATGCCGCACGTAGTCCATCAGTCGAACCCGCAGTCGATGAATGAGGGCCTCAATCTCCCCCACCGCGGCGATGACCAGAAACCTTCCGGCCGTCATAAACAGCAAAAGCGAGATAACGAACAGCATGCCCAACGCAAGGCCGGGCTTGCCGTCTTTCCCGGCTTGAGCGGCAGCATTCACCGATGCCAGGATCACGGCATTGCTGATGCCTGCGAGACTGGCCATAATGACCAGCCGAAAAAAGGCGCCCCCCATCTCATGACGGAAAAGGTTTAAAAAAACCATTTGCCACGCGGTCTGTTATTGCGCAGCCCCGAGGCCAGTCCGAAAAGGACGCCGGCCCGGCACTCAATCTGTACGCGCCCAATCGTCAGATCAGAAGCTTGACGCTCTTTGCGAAGTATTCCGTGTTGCAACACGTTCGATATGTTTCGAGATGCGGGATGCCCTGCCGTCCAGCAACATCATAACGCCACGTAACTTTAACGCAAGGGGACCGGTCATGCTAAACAGGCGCTTGGATCGGCTGCAGCGCGAATGCTAGTGTGAAAGTGGCTCGTGCCTCCGGGCCGTCGTCTTTGCAAGACTTTCACAGCTGGTTAGGCCATTGGCCTGAAGAACGATGAGAGATGTTCCCATGGTGGCTCGTTCGGCAAGCCAAGACGCGAAGCTTGTTTTCTTCGATCGGCGCATGATCGAGGCTAGGGATTATTGGCGAAAATATCTTAGCCGCGACGTGGCTGTCGCAAGCTTGGCACCTGATTTCCCTCGGCCGCGGCACGCGGCACCACATGACTCCCGAGTATCGTTCGAGATTGGTGGCGCGACCGGTGAACGGATCGGCAAAGTCACGAGCGAAAAGCCCCTACTCGTACACGCACTCCTCCTCGCCGCGCTGAACGTCGTCTTGTTTCGCTTGACCGGTGCGCGTGAGGTCGCCGTCGGAAGCCCCTCGACGGCAGATCTTCCGGAGCCTAACGCGCTCCCGGTGCTCAACGTCCTCGACCCCTCGCAGACGTTCAAGTCACTCCTGCAGCAGACGCGGCTGACGCTGCTGGACGTCGTGCTACACCAGGAATACCCATGGTGGATGCTGATCCGGGATCTTGAGCTCGACCAGATCGTTGATCGCTGCCCGCTCTTCACCGTTGCACTCTCAATCGGTGGGTATCACGGCGAACTGCCGCCGACAAATCATGATGTTGCCGTACATGCAGTCTTCGCGGCGCAGCGTCTCACTGGCCACATCGCCTTTAGCGGAGATTTGTTCGATGCGTCGAGCATCGAGCGCGTGGCTCGGAGCATCAACATGGTGCTCGACACCGCGCTCGCGAACATGGAAACAGCCCTGAGCGACATCGACCTCTGCACGTCAGACGAACGGACCCGGCTGCTGCACGAGTGGAGCGGCGCAGCGACGGCGCAACCGGTACCGACGGCCTTCCACCGGATGTTCGAGTCGCAGGCGGATCGGATGCCGGGCGCCAGCGCTGCGGTCTTCGAAGACGATTCAATCACCTATGGCGAGCTCGACGCACGGGCCAATCGGCTGGCACGATGGCTTCGCGCGCAGGGCGCGGGTCCGGAGGTAGTGGTCGGTTTGCGCGCGGGCCCCTCGATTGCCCGCATCACCGGATTTCTCGCTATCCTCAAAGCCGGCGGTGCAGTGCTTCCGCTCGAACCGGACTACCCGCCGGATCGCATCGCGCTGATGATCGCGGATTCAGGCGCAAAATTGGTGATTGGCGGAGACGAAGCGGATGCGGACCAGGCTAATCTGCCGCGCATATCGGACGACGTGCCTCCCGAAGCGCTGGCGTATATCATATATACTTCCGGATCGACCGGGCGGCCCAAGGGCGTGGCATGTACGCATCGCGGTCTGTCGAATTTGGCCGCTTCGCAGATTCGGTTCCTCGGCGTCGAGCCGTCAAGCCGGGTGCTTCAGTTTTCATCATTCACCTTCGACGCGTCGATCTCGGAGATCGCGATGGCGCTCGGCTCGGGCGCCACGCTGTTTCAGGCACGTCGCGATTCGCTGTTCCCCGGCGACACGCTCTACGGGTTTTTGAGCGAGCATGCGATCACCCACGTGACGCTGGTTCCCTCCGTGCTTTCGCTGCTGCCGCTCAAACCCTTGCCGGATCTCACAACCCTCATCGTCGCCGGCGAGGCATGTCCTGGATCACTGGTCGAACAATGGTCACCCGACCGCCGCTTTGTGAACGCATACGGACCGACGGAGATCACGGTCTGCGCATCCATGCAAGACTGCGTGCAAGGCGATGAACGGCCCGCGATTGGATACCCGATGCAGGGGATCGAGATCTACGTGCTCGACGAGAACCATCAGCTGCTTCCGCCGGGACTGACCGGCGAATTATGTCTCGGTGGCGCAGGAGTGGCGCGCGGCTACTTGAACAATCCCGCCGCGACCGCCGCGAATTTTATTCCGCATCCCTTCAGTGACGCCCCCGGGGCGCGCCTATATCGCACTGGCGATCGGGTGCGATTCCGGCCCGACGGGTCCCTCGATTTCCTCGGGCGGAATGACACTCAAATCAAGTTGAGGGGCTTCCGGATCGAACTCGGAGAGATAGAGCGCGTCCTCGCCGGGCATCCGCTTGTCGGCGAGGTAGCGGTGCTGTGCCGCGAGGATGTGCCTGGCGTGAAGCGGCTTGTCGCGTATGTTTCACCAAGCGGAAGCGAGGAACCAACGGAGAGCGGCCTCCGGGACTATCTCGGCGGGCCACTACCCGATTATCTTGTGCCCGAAGCGTTCGTCGTGTTGGCCGCGCTCCCCAAGACGGCGAAGTTGAGCATCGCCCGTAACAAGTTGCCGTCGCCGAAGCTGGTAGCGCGTCAAACCCCGGGCGGCCTGTTGCATGCGCGCGACACGATCGAACTCGGCCTCACTCAGATATGGGAGCGCGTTCTCGGGAAGAGCCCGATTGGCGTCCGTGAGAACTTCTTCGAACTTGGCGGTCATTCCTTTCTCGCTATCAAGCTGCTGTCCGAGATCCGGATTTCGTTTCATTGCGACCTCCCGCTACCGACGTTGCTGCAGCGTCCGACAATCGAGGAACTGGCGACCGCTGTGCGCGAACATCAGGGCGGTGCGCTGGCGTGGTCGGCCGTCGTTCCCATCAGGCCTGCGGGGTCACGTCCGCGAATTTTTTGCGTGCATCCGGCTGGCGGCACAGTGCTTTGTTATGCGGACCTTGCGGCGGCGCTGGGGCCCGATCAACCCTTCTTCGGGCTGCAGGAGTTCGGCCTTGCCGAAGGACAAACTCCGCTCGCCCGGATCGAAGACATGGCTGCGCTTTATGTGCAGGTCATGAAAGACGTACAGCCTGATGGTCCGTACCAGCTCGCCGGGTGGTCGTTTGGCGGGCTCGTCACGTATGAGATGGCACGACAGCTTCGCGGGGGTGGCGACGAGGTGTCGCTGCTCGTGATGTTCGACACGTATGCGCCTTCCGCGCTCTCACCCGATCTGAGATATATGGACGAGGTGCAGCTTCTCATCTCGCTTTTCGGCGATGACGTCGATCTTTCCGAGCAACACCTGCGTTCTCTCAGCGCGGAAGACCGCCTTCATCACCTCATGTCAAAGTCGAAGGAGGTCGATCTGCTGCCACCGGATTTTACAATTGCCGAAACGCGACGCCTGATCACCATGTTTTGGATGAATACGGAGGCCGTGCATGCATACGAGCCGAAGCCGTACCCGGGAAAGGTGACTCTTTTCTTCGCTAAGGAGAAAACGGAGGCAATCGCCGAGGTGACGAGCGACGACCCGACGCATGGCTGGAGCTCGCTCGCCGGTGACGTCACCGTGCTGGATGCCGACGGCAATCACCATACGATGATGCGCAAGCCTCACGTGACAAAGATAGGGGCGCGCATGCGCGAGCTCATTGACGCACTCCACGGGGCAGCCACGGCCGGACGCAGCTGATGGACGTGTTCGGAAGAAGGGCGAGCCCCTTCTACTCACCTGCGCATGAGGCGTTCCGCGCAACGGTCGCGCGTTTTGTGGCGACCAAAATCGAACCTTTCGTGGATACCTGGGAAGACGCAGGCACGTTTCCCCAAGAGCTATACAGTCAGGCGGCTGATGACGGCATACTGGGGATAGGTTTCGAGGAGCGTTACGGCGGGCGCTGCGGAGACCCGTTCCATTGGATCATCGTTGCCGAGGAGTTATCGCGCGCGGGCGCCAGTGGACTGACATCTGCGCTTATGAATCATGGGGTCGCGCTTCCCCCGATCGTTGCCGCCGGTTCTGAAGCCCTCAAGGCGCGCGTGCTGCCCGAGGTGCTGTCGGGTCGCAAACTGAGCGCGCTCGCAGTGACCGAGCCCACGGGCGGATCGGATGTCGCAAATCTCAAGACGACGGCCGTGCGCACGGGCTCGAGCTACCGGATTAACGGCTCGAAGATGTTCATCACGTCCGGCATGCGCGCCGACTATTTTACGGTCGCGGTACGCACCGGCGCCCCCGGCATGGCAGGCATCTCGCTCATGCTGGTCGAGCGCGGCACGCCGGGCTTCGCCCAGCGCCGCCTGAAAACCATGGGATGGGCGTGCGCGGACATTGCGGCGCTTGAATTCAAGAATTGCCTCGTGCCTGCCGAGAACTTGATAGGCGCCGAGAACACCGGCTTTTCGACGATGATGCTCGACTTCAACGTTGAGCGCCTCTTCATGGTCGCGAGCGGCGCCAGTCTAGCCCGCGTGTGCCTGCAGGAGGCCGCCGCTTACGCGCGGTCGCGCCTGGCGTTCGGCCGCCCGCTCATCGAAAAGCAGGTGATCAGGCACAAGCTGGTCGACATGGCGATGAAGGTCAATGCGACTCAGGCCTATCTCGAAAGCGTCGCATGGCGCGTCGGACAGGGCGAGCATCCGACGGCTGACATCTGCATGCTGAAAAACCAGACGAGTGTAATGCTCGAACACTGCGCGCGCGAAGCGGTACAGATCTTTGGCGGCGCGGGCTATCTGCACGGGTCAAAGGTAGAGCGCATCTATCGTGACATGCGTGTGAACGCGATCGGCGGCGGCACCGAGGAAACGATGCGGGACTTCGCCGCCGTCAATCTCGGGCTGTAGTCTGAGATCGTCGCCCGAGGCACTCAGTGCGCCGGTGATGGTATGGACGCGCGCGGCCGCATGTCGCCGGTCGTACCCTGCATTGAGCAAGTGAATGGTCGGCCGGGAACTGGTCACCGTGCAACCATCAGGGATCATTGGCTGGGGGATGCCGTGATCGCGCGCCGGCTCCAGAGATCGAGGAATTCGGGGACCTGCTCAACGCCGATGGCCTTCGAGTCGTCGCCGGCGAGCAAGACACCGAACAGTTCCGGGGAGATCTCGATCCAGGGCTCGGCGAAGAAGCTGCAGGCGGTGCTCTCGATGGCGCAGGCGTGCCCGCCGCCGGGGCGCGACCGTTTCACGAGCTTGCGGTTTGGCAGCAGCCCCGGCTTCAGGCGCGTGTAGGCGGCGGCGTCGACGGTTCGTTTCGATACCAGAAAGTCGCCCAATACCAGATAGTCGATGCCGGTGGTGAGAAAACAGACGATCGCGTCCTCCACCGAATCGACGATGGGCTCGGCATGGTTGTTGAGCGACGTATTCAGAAGTACGGGAACCCCGGTGCGGCGCTCGAAGGCGCTGATCAGCGCGTGATAGCGCGGATTGTCGTTCTGGCTCACAGTCTGCACCCGTGCCGTTCCGTCCACATGCGTGACTGCACCAAGGAGGCTGCGGGCTTTTTCTCGGACCTTGAGGATGAAGATCATGAACGGAAACGCGCGCTGCCCGGCCGGCGCCTCGAAAAAGTCGTGCAGGCGCTCCTCGAGGACCGACGGCGCGAACGGACGGTAGCCCTCGCGCTTCTTCACCATCTTGTTAACAAGGTCCTTGAACCTTGCAGGCCGCGCATCGGCGAGGATACTGCGATTGCCGAGCGCGCGCGGCCCGAACTCCGACCGCCCCTGAACCCAGCCGACGACCTTCTCGTCCGCCAGAAGCTCGGCGGTGCGATCGGCGATGTCCGTCGGCCGTTCGAACGCCACGAACGCCGACCACGCCTCGAGATGAGTTCTGATCGCTTTGTCCGTTCCCACATCCGTTCCGAGAAAGAGATGCGGCAGACGTTCCCGTTTGAGCGATCCGCCTTGTTCGAGCGTCGTAAAGATCGCCGCACCGAGCGCGTTGCCGGCATCGTGCGCAGCCGGCTGCACGAAGACGTCGTCGAACATGCCGGAGTAGAGGAGCTTGCCGTTCAAGGTGCAGTTATGCGCCACGCCACCCGAATAGCACAGCATCTTCTCGTCGGTCGAGGCACGGCAGCTCTCGAACACATGCATTGCAAGTTGTTCCAAGGCATGCTGAATCGCGGCTGCGAGATCCTTATGCACCTGGGTGAACGGCTGCCCCTTCCGCCGCACGTCCGAGAACAGACCCTGCTCGGCGATCAGCTCAAGCTTCGCAGCGTCGGGAATGATTGTGAAATCGCCTTCAGGAAGCAGCGTGTAGAACTTCCGGAAAAGCGATTCATACCGGCCGGAATCGCCGTACGGGGCGAGCCCCATCACCTTGTACTCGTCGAAGCGGCGATAGCCGAGGAGCGAGATCATCGCCGTATAGAACGCCCCCAGCGATTGCGCCGCCGAGTATTCGCGGAGCGGAACGATCAATTCCTTGCTGAAGGTCGCCACCATGCCGGAGCGCCGATCGCCCTCACCGTCCAGCGCGACGGCGACGCCTCGCTCTTGTCCCGAGCAATGGATCGCGCCGTACAGATGCGCCAGATGATGGTCGCAGAACCGCAATTTCGGCAGCACGTCGGCACCGAGCTCGCGCGCGAAAAGATTAGCAAGCCACTGCCGTCCCGTCACGAGCGGCTCGTCGGGATTGCTCAACGCAACGAAGGTGACGAACGAATCGACGATATCCTCGCGGGCATCGACCGTGATGAAATCGACGTCCCGAAGCGTGACCCCGCCACGTTCAAGGCAAAAGCGGATCGCGCGGGCTGGAAAAAAATTCGAGTGCTTGATCCGGTTAAGCCGCTCTTCCTCGATGGCCGCTACAACCACGCCGTCGCGAAGCAGCACCGCCGCGCCGTCGTGCGTCGAATATCCGAATCCAGTGTCGTCCGACTCACCTGCCCGAATTCCGCCGTGCCAACCGAGAACCAGCATACTGGCAATGCCCCTAGAAGTTAAAGTCGTCCGTGACGGACTGCATGTCGCGAATCGCCGTGCTTCCATCCGGTCCTGCATCGCCGATTCGACGCGCCTTGCTGCTCGAAATATCCCGCCACAGCGCCGGGAAATACGCGGTCAGCGATTCGACGACACCGCCCGAGAGGCAATTACCGCGGTAACGAAAGGTCACGGCGTAATTTTCCTGTTCACCTGCCAAATGCAGGACCAGCGGCGTTCGCTGCGTTGACCCTTGGCCGTTCACCGAAAATCCCACGTCGAGCGCCGGCGGTGTAAGGCCATGGCGTCCGAGCCGCAATTTGTTCGACAGGAAATGAATGCCATAGCGCGCATGCGGCGCCGCCTCGGCAAGTCGACCCACCACCTCGTCAACGAAATCTTCGAAGATGGCATTCGCGCGTGGCTGGAGCCGGATCGGCAGCCCATCGACCATTATCAATGTGTCCTCGCGACCATCGATGCGCGAGAGCAGCACCGCATAGGCCGCGAGCAACCCGTGCGCCGAACCTTGGATCACGCCGAGATCAATACTGCGCTCCGGCTCGATTGCCGGTGCGTCTCGCGTAATGAGTCCATCGAGCTTGGAACGTGGAGCGCCCGCGCAAACCTTAGAGAGGTAGAACGTCTCGGCCGCAAGGTATGCGGCCGGCGAGAAGGCCGACTTGGCGCGGTCGGCCGCTGAGCCCTGGTCCTTGCAATCCCACTGACAGCTCTTGCGAATCCGCGCTATGATCTCACGCGAAACCTCTCGCTGCTCCGGGAATAGCACGCTTTCCTTGATGCCGTCGTTGAAGGCGACGACGAACTCCTTGACCTGGGCACGCGACATGCCCTGACGCTGAAGGTAGAAGGTACTCCACTGCTCAAAGCCGTTTTGCGGCATCCAGACGGAGTTCTGGATGGTCAAGAGCATGCGGTCTATGTGATCGCAGGCGGTTTCGCAGTCCATCGTGTCGTGCGACCAGTTGAAGGCTTCGCCCCTGATGCCGAGTTCCTCGCGATGCTCCCAGACCGGCGTCAGCGGATCCGCGTACCACAGTTGCGCGCGGTAGTAGTCCGGCTTGGCGGTTTCGATGAGATCGATCGTCTCCTGAACGGTTTCATCGGTCTCGCCCGGATAGCCGACAATGAGGCTCGCATAACAGGAGATTCCATGCTGCTGCAAGAGCGGAATCGCATTCTGATAGTCCTTGCGCCGCGCAGTCTTGTTCATTTTCTTGAGCATGGTGTCGCTGCCGGACTCCACACCCAGAAACACGCCCTCGCATCCGGATTCGGCCATCAGCGCGATAGCCTCTTCGTCGCCGTGGTCCGATCGGTAGAACGAGTTCCACTTGAACGGATACTTCTTGCGAATCATCAATCTCAGAATGTCTTTGAAGCGGCGCTTTGGCACGTTGAAGGTATCGTCGAGAAACGTCACCGTTGTCACCGTACCGAGCGCGGCCAGCGTGTCGAGTTCGCGCTCGACGTCGGCGAGTGACAGATACGTGTAGGCGCCCGCGCGTTTTGGAAATCCGCAAAATGCACATGTGAACGGACACGACTTGGCCGTTCGGAGCGACACGAATTGGCCTACCGCCCCCTCCGGGAAGAGGCGGTAATTGATCGGCGTGTCAGCGAGGGAGTTTGACTCGGGTGCGCTTTTCGTCACGACGAATGATTCGCCCACGCGATACGCAATGTTGTCGATGTGATCGAAGCTCGTGCCGTCACGGAGTGCGTTGAGCAGTTTGACATATGCGGCTTCGCCCTCGTTGCTGTCCACGTAGAAATCGGCACCCACATAGTTGAAGAGCGCCTGCACTGTGGCCGCATCGCGCGTCGCAACCTGGTTGCCGACAAATGGTCCTCCGACCACAATTCGCGCCGACGTGTTGTAGCGCCGGACGAAGCCGATGATCTCGATGATCGGCTGCGGCGTCACGTACAACGTCGTCGTAATCGCGATGGTGCGGATATCGTTCCGCAGCAGCTTCTCTCTAAGATCGTCCTTCTCAAGCTGAAACTGGTTCACATAGTCGAACGTCAAACTGTGCCTGTGCAGATAGCTGCCGAGATAGGTTATGGTGGGCCACAGGAAGTCGCAATTGTGGAAGGTCTGAGCGCGGCCGCGGCTCTCGTTGTGGAATCTGGTCACGAGGTCGAGCGCCCGATACGGCCTGCCTTCGTACTGCAGCATCGCGAGGTCGAGATCCTTGAAGGCGCCGGAGCCCTCGCCCATCCCCCTCATGCTTGCGACATAAGACGGAAAATCTGGGTCGTTGTATCCGACAATGAGTGCGTCAATCATCCTGTCAACCTTCGAGGAAAGCGAAGTCTTCGTTGTGCTCAGGCGGGATATGCACACTCGGTTCAAGCAGTTGACCGTCAGCGGATTCGATGATGGCTTCTGCAACCCGCAGGTAGACGTCGACCATCTGCCGGGCGACGGCAGCATCGAACAGATCGGTCGCATATTCGAGCGCACCGACCAAGCCCGCTGGCGTCTCATCTATAGACAGCGTGAGATTGTGCTTGGCCGAAAAACTTTCGTAGGTTTCGGCGGTGATCGTCAGGCCCGGAAGCTCCAGCGGCTCGCGCGGCCAATTCTGCAGTACGAACACCACTTCGGACAGCGGCGTTTGGGGCTTGGGAGTGCGGGTGGGAGCGAAGTCTTCCACGATTTTGTCGAAAGGCAGGTCCTCGTGCGCAAGTGCGTCGAGCACGGTACCTTGCAGTTGCAAGGCGAGTTCGGCAAACGTCGGCTGTTCGCTGAGCCGAACGCGGATCGGCAGCACATTAACGAAAAAACCTATCAGCGACTCGACTTCCGGCCGCGTGCGGCTCGCCGTCGGCGCCCCGATGATGAAGTCGTCCTGACCGCTCAGGCGATAAAGCATCGCAGCGTAGGCGGTCAACAACACTGTGTACAAGGTGACACCGAGGTGCCGCGCCACGTCGCGGAGCCGCCCGGTATCCTCCGTACCCAGCGTGAACGCGACGGTCGCGCCGCGCAAGCTCTGCATCCCTGGCCTTGGCTGGGCCATCGGCAGATCGAGCCGCATTGGCGCCCCGGTCAGCTGCTTCTTCCAATACTCGCGCAATGGCCGACAGCTTTCGTCGGTCAGGCGCGCGCGCTGCCACACCGCGAAATCGGCATACTGTATCGGCAGATCCGGAAGCGGCGCAGCTTTGCCCGCCGCGTAGCCGGCGTAGAGCACCCTCACCTCCCGCGCCAGCACGCCGAGCGACCATCCGTCGGCGGCCACATGATGCATCACAACGACGAGCACGTGATCGGTGGCCCCTTGTCGCAGCAGCGTAAAGCGGATGGGGAGATCGCGTGCGAGGTCGAATGGATGTCTGGCAAGCTCCTCTATGAGCTGGCGCGCCCTCGCGTCGCCAGCAGCCGAAGGACCGAGTTCGATCAGCGTCAGCGGCGGTCGGGCGCCATCCTCGATAATCTGCATCACGCGTCCGTCGCACTGGACCAGTCTCGTGCGCAGCACCTCGTGGCGCAGCACGATTTCGCCCAGAGTGGCGCCGAGCGCGGCAACGTCCAACGCGCCTATCAGGCGAAACGCGCCCGGCATGTTGTAGCCAGCACCAGCCTCTTCAAGGGCTGAGGCGAACCACAACCGCTCCTGAGCGAAAGAACATGGCATTTGCGGCTGGCGCCGGACAGGCACGATGGCCGCTTCGGGCCCTGCCGGCGCCATCGATTGCAGTGCTATCGCAATTTCCGCAATTGTCGAGATTTCGAACAGTTTCTTCAGCGGGAGCCAGACGCCGAACGTACGCAGAATTCGCGAGGTCAGCTGCGCCGCAAGCAGAGAATGCCCCCCGAGATCGAAGAAGTTGTCGTGGACTCCTATGCTCGGCACGCCGAGCACCTCCTGCCAGATTTCGGCGAGCTGTTGCTCGGCGAGCGTGCGCGGCGCCTGACGCTCCGGTCTAGCCGCGCCGGCGAAGGCCGGCTTGGGCAGTTCGCGCCGATTCAGCTTCCCGCTCGCGGTCAGCGGCAGCGCGTCGAGCGTCACGAATTCGGCTGGAATCATGTGCGGCGGCAACGTGCCCTTGATGTGGTTGCTCAGCGCCGCCGCGGCGACCGTTGCGCCGACGGTCGCCACCACATAGGCAATCAGCCGCTGACGATCATCCGCTACCACCGCGGCCTGGGCGACCGAGGGATGCCGCGTCAGCGCGGCCTCGATCTCCGCGGGGTCCACCCGGAAGCCTCGGATTTTGATCTGGGCGTCGTTTCTGCCGAGGAACTCATAATCGCCATCGGCGCGGAGCCGGACCAGATCGCCGGTGCGGTACAGCAGTCCATCGCTCCCCAACGGGTTCGGAGCGAACCGCTCGGCCGCAAGCTTCGCGCGGTTGAGGTAACCGTTCGCCACAACAACCCCACCAACGAACAATTCACCCGGAACGCCCTGCGGCACTAGCTCCAG
>Ga0210396_10001966_pt1 | contig 21279 bp, 15 predicted proteins | sample IncBWH17OmetaG_FD_155466 | JGI IMG/M metagenome (GOLD analysis project Ga0210396, IMG submission 155466) | Forest soil microbial communities from Barre Woods Harvard Forest LTER site, Petersham, Massachusetts, United States - Inc-BW-H-17-O ... | reverse complement strand
TCCACGGCTGTTTCTCCGAGCCGGAGAAGTGCTTCTGCAATTGGAGATAATCCTGTTCGCTGACAGTGAAGTAATCCCTGATGGGGTCGAGAGTGGAAACGGTAGTCACCGCAGCGCCGCCCGTGCTGACCAAGGCACCTACCTGTAGTTGAGCTTGTCCGGCAATACCGCTGATAGGCGCGGTCAGGCGAGTAAAACCGAGGTTGAGCCTCGCCGTTTCGAGGGCAGCCTCGGCCGTCTTGATCTGGGCCTGGGCCGTCGCCACTGTGGCTTTCGCGGCGAGGTTGTTTTGAGTGGCGTTGTCGAGATCCTGCTGGCTCGCAGCCTGCTCCTTCGCCAGCGGAGCGTAACGTTCCACATCAAGCTGGGTGCGGACTTGAACGGCTTCGGCATTGGCAAGCTGCGCCTTAGCTTGAGCGAACTGTCCCTTGGCTTGGTCGAATGCCGCTTGAAAGGGCCGGGGATCAATCTCAAAGAGGAGTTGCCCCTTGTTGACAAACGCGCCCTCCTTGTAGTCTTGCCTGACCAAGTAGCCTGTGACCTGCGCCCTGACGTCAGCATTAACAAAACCGTCGAGCGTGCCAATCCATTCGCCGTAAATAGGAACATCCCTCTGTTCGACTTGCGCCACCATAACTTCGGGAGGAGTTCCCGTTCCAGCGCCCGACGCACGTTTCGGACGAAGAGATCCAGCTACAAGACCAATGACAACCAAACAAGCCATGCCCGTTATTCCAAGGTTACGCCAACGAGAACTATTCATCGGGTATCTCCGAAATTCTTCCGCTTTCATCAAATCTTTCTCTGAGCTCTTCAAGCAATGAGTCTCCCTCGGTCTCACGGAGTAATTTGCACCGCGCATGCCATAGGTCGGTTCTCGACCAGAACGCGGCAACTGCTTGGAGACAGAAGAGTTGTGACTTGTGAAGTTGTGAACCGTAGGGCAGTGTCGGCGATTTCGACGCTTCTCTCGACATGTGTCGGGCCCTTACGACACTTGGATCAGGTGCAATTTCTCCACTGCGCACGCGCTTCCCTGAAAGCGCTTGGAATTTAATCCTGAAGCGATGAAAGGCATTCTCGGTCGAGTTGACAAGCGGCGGGATAGCCCGCAAGTTTATGACGTGGGGATTGTCCCCCCGCGCGGAAACGCGCTGGAACAAGCAAGACTCACCGCTCGCGGGAACCGGGCGACCCCTGTTGTGCACAAACCTGTCAGAGCTTGTTTAGTCCGTTTAAGGCGGCTACCTTGTAGGCTTCGGCAAGCGTTGGATAGTTGAAGACCATGTCCCGGAAATACTCCACTGATCCGCAATAGAAGAGTACGGCCTGGCCGATGTGGATAATTTCGGTCGCGCGCTGCCCTAGGGCATGGACACCAAGGAGTTTGTGAGTTTCCGGATCGAAAAGCAGTTTCAGCATTCCGGCCTCGTCTCCGAGCATCATGCTCTTGGCCAACTCGGAGTACTTTGCAACTCCGACCTCGTACGGAATTCTCTGTGCTGTGAGTGCTTCCTCGGTCTGACCAACCATCGAGACTTCTGGAATTGTGTAAATCCCATACGGAAACAGTTCGGGCATATGTTCAAAGGGAATTCCAAACATATGACACGCGGCCAGACGTCCCTGTTCCATGGAGGTGCTTGCAAGAGCGGGGAATCCAATGACGTCGCCAGCTGCGTAAATGTGCGGAACGCCAGTCTGAAAGAGCTCGTTGACATTAAGTCTCCCGCGGGAGTCAGCCGCCAATCCCGCAGCTTCCAAATGAAGCTGGTCGCCGTTGGCTTGTCGGCCCACGGCATAAACGAGAGCCTCGGCGTATACCTTTTTGCCACTCTCTAGCTCTGCAAAAACACGATCGCGCATCGGGTCGATTCCGACACGCGTCACCTTTTCCGCCAATCGAAACGTGACGCCTAACTGTCGCAAGTGGTAAGAGAGAGCTTCGACGATTTGCCGATCTACGAAATCAAGAACGACTGGCCGCTGGTCGATCAACGTAACAGTCGCGCCCAAAGCGGCCATAAAGGATGCGTACTCGAGGCCTACCACGCCGGCGCCTACGACGATGATTTCTTTCGGCAGTCCTCCCAAGTCGGCAAGGTGATCTGTGTCCACGATGCGATGGTTGTCAAAGGGAATCTCCTGGCTGTGCGCGGGTCGCGTGCCGCAGGCAATTAGAATCTTCGACGCTTCGACTCTGATCCCTCCGCCGCTGCCGTGAATCTCGATTGTGTGAGGATCTAGAAACAGGGCGCTGCCTTGATAAATCGCAATTGAATTGCGACTCAGTTGGTCTCGAATTAGCTCGGTCTCACGCGCAACAATGGCGCTCACGCGGGAGGAGACATCTCGGATGGAAACGTCGCCGTGGTTTCGAAACCCATTGCCGCTCAGAGTTTTCACCGCAAAGCCGGTCAGCTGAAAAATGGCCTCACGCATCGTTTTGCTGGGGATCGTACCAGTATGAACGCTCACGCCACCGATCATGGCGGGCCAGTCGATGACGGCAACGCGTTTGCGCGCCTTGGCCGCCGCGATGGCGCCCTTCTGGCCCGCGGGGCCGCTGCCGATCACCACAAGGTCGTATTCGGATGCATTCATCTCTGGTTCCCGCACTCCTAACGTTCGAGCTTTCTGCCCGCCCCAAGTTGGATTGGCTCCTTGTTCTTACGTATTCTGGTTATATACGCAACCGCAGCTACGACGATGGCTGCGCCGATCACGATGGCTAAGATCATCTGGGTGATCACTGGTTTACTCTTCCTTTCGTATCCACAGGCCGAAAATCAATTTCAGATTTCGGAGTCGGTGCAGCCCGCTGCTGAACACGATTCCAGTCTCGTGCGAAGAGAGCGACCTTTTGGAGTTCTCGTTCGGCCCTGAGCCAATCGTCAATTTCGTCGCCTGGGAAATCGCCACGCTCTAGATAGATCTCATATGCGCGACGCCTGATTTCTTGGTCACTTGGTGTGGAGCGTGTTGAAGTCTCGTATGCCTGGCGTTGAACAGACTCCGCACGAAGCTCTAGATTTCCATTGCTCTTATTTTTCGGTGCCATGCCTGACTCCTCCCCTTCTCTTGCTCATGTGTACCTCGGTACCGCGGTATCCGAATTTGAAAGAAACCTCATCCATTAACCAGCGCATCAGCAAGATGCCCCGGCCATGCTCGGCCTCGAGATTCCCAATAGTGGAAGGATCGGCAATCACGGTTGGGTCAAATCCTCTCCCCTGGTCCTTGATGACTATCGACACTCCCTCGCCCACTTCACACCTGCAATGAACCTGCACGAGCTTGACGGGATCGAGCTGGTTGCCATGAAGAACCGCATTGTTAAGAGCCTCCCGAAGTGCAAGTCCAACGGCTGGCTCCTCGCCGAGAACGCAATGCGATTCCTCGACTAGTCGAATCACTCGGTCCACCAGCGGGGAGATCGCTTCGATTTCACTCGGCATTCTGGCCGTAATTTCGAAGCAGGAATCGTTCCCGTGTGTCCGCACGAACTCTGTTCGCAAACACGATGGAATGGTCGCCTTCATGATGAATCCCAAGTCTCGCCGCGGATCTCGCGGTTCGTTCCAATCACAAACTCAGCCTCAAATTAGCGCCGCAGCCTGCGATCAATGTCGCCCGACGAGAGAGTGATGCACAGAAAACCAAGAATCACGAGTACCACGATCAGTAGCCACGCAATCACAACCTTCTCCCTAGACTGAATTCCTGCAGCGGAAGGCGGCGAGCTCGCTCTGCTAAAAATGCTTGGTCAATGATTGGCGCAGCTTTCGCCGGCCGCGAAGCATCCGGGACTTCACAGCGGAAATCGACAGCCCTAGAATCCCTGCCGTTTCGGCGGTCGAACGCTCTTCCACTTCCCGGAGTTGCAGAACCTCCCTGGAAGCCAACGGAAGCTGTTCCATCGCTGAGGCGAGAATGCGTTGAAGTTCCTTTTGCGAGTATTGTTGTTCGGGCGTCGGAGCGTCGTCCGCAACTTCAGGACGAAACTGAGTATCTTCACGAGTATCGGGGAAGACATATTGAAACTCGTGCCGCCGACGCGTGCGCAATTTCATAAGCGCTTGATTGATCGCAATGCGCGCAAGCCAGGTGTAAAAGCGAGAATCTCCACGGAATGAATCCACGTGAAGGAAGGCTCGTGCAAATGAATCCTGAGAAACCTCCTCAGCATCTTCGCGATTCCTGGTTATGTTTTGTGCGAGTCGGAAAATGCGAGGGCCATATCTCGTCACGATTTCTTCGAAGGCGTCTGGATCGTGCCTTCTGGCAGCTTCCACGACGGCAGCGTCGGATACTTTTAAATTAACGATGGCTGCGTCGTTCGCCCCCACTGTGCTTGCATCATTCATGACAACGCCCACGGGGCCTCCGTCTAGTTTCCGCCGTCCGATTTTTTCCTTGGGCGGCGTCTTGGAGTCTAGTTTTCTTCCACGTTAGGGAAGGGTGCACTGCACCTGCCAAAAACGGACTCGAACCGAGTGCCGGCAACTTATTGAAGACAGAAGAGCTTTGTTTTTGTCAGACCGAGGCTTCTAGCAGAGTGTCAAGGCTTTCGACACCTTCCCGACAAGTGTCGAAGGTCTGCGACACTCGAATTCAACCACCCTTTGTCTTCCATCTCTACTTTTCGCGTGAACCCTTTGCTGTCTCAGCCGTCTAGACAGTCGTGGCGTTCGATGCAAGTCCAGTCTTATGGCCCTGCAATTGCATCGTCCCAGGTCGGAGCTGAGGGAAGGAATGCTGAAGATCACGATTACCGAAACGGCAACGGAACAGCGGTGGACCCTGCAGGGTCGTTTGGTCGCGCCTTGGGTCGATGAACTGAAGATGAGCTGGAAAAGCGCATGCCGAACGATTCAGGGCCGCAGGTGCATCGTAAACCTCGATGAGGTCACGTTTATCGACAAAAGAGGGGAACGAATGCTGCGGTCCATGTCAAGCAAGGGCGCAAAACTTGTTGGCAGCGATGTCTACGTCAACCATGTGCTTGATCGCCTTAAGCGCAAGTCGCAACGGTGGTGATTCTGAGGTTTTATAGACGGAGGTCTACGCCATCTTTCGCGGCTCGATGCCCAACCTTTTCATCCGCGTGAGTAAGGTAGTCCGTTTGAGGCCCAGGCGTGCCGCGGCTCCCTTCGGACCGCCCACGCGCCCCTTGGTTTCTTTGAGTATTCGCACAATCCTATCTTGTTCGTCGGGGTTGCCCGCTTTTGCGAGAGCCGAGTTCGCGCCACCGTTTGCCAATTCGGGTACGGAGATAGCCAACGTGCTACTACGTGTCAGGATCACGGCACGTTCGACCAGATTCTGGAGCTCGCGGACGTTTCCGGGCCAGCGCCAACGCGTCAGCTTGCGCAATACCGCTGCAGGGATGGTTTCGATTCGCTTTTGCATGCGGCGTGCATATTTCTGGCTGAAGTATCGCACCAGCAACGGAATGTCTTCCGGGCGCTCGCGCAAGGGAGGGACGCGGATGGGAAAAACATTCAGCCGGTAGTAAAGGTCGCTACGAAATAGCCTTTCTTCGATCATTTGGTCGAGGTCACGGTTGGTTGCAGCCACCAGGCGGACGTCGACTTTCTTCGTCCGTGTGCTTCCCAAGCGTTCGAATTCTCCATCCTGCAAAACGCGCAGAAGTTTGGGTTGGAGTTCCAGAGGTATGTCTCCGACTTCGTCCAGAAACAGTGTGCCCTGATCCGCCAGTTCAAGGCGGCCAATCTTTTGTGTTACGGCGCCCGTGAACGCGCCCCGCTCGTGCCCAAATAACTCGCTTTCCAGGAGACCGGTGGGAATCGCTGCGCAGTTGAGCTTTACAAAGGTCCGATCTTTGCGTCGGCTGCGATCATGAATAGCCTGAGCGATCAGTTCCTTGCCCGTGCCTGTCTCTCCCAGCAGCAGAACAGTTGAATCGCTTGTGGCGACAGTTTCGACCAGTTGTAGAGCCTGCCGAAGAGCCGAACTCTGACCGATGATGCCTTCAAAGTCCGCCTCGCTGCGAATTTCTTCTTCTAAGTACAGTTTTTCCTGTGCGAGCTTATCTCTTAATTGGGCGATCTCTTTGTAGGCCAACGCATTATCGATAGCGATCGCTACTTGGCCCGCCACTCGCATCAGAAAATCGACGTCATCCGGGCTGAAGGAGTTCTCGATGCGGCTGCCAATGCCCAACACGCCGAGCGTTCGGTTTCGGCTGATGAGGGGCAGGCAGCAGCCAGACTGGAAGGCTTCTGCCCGAACGGCAATAATTCCCCACTCACTCGTGACATCGGCCTGTGTCCTTACAACAAAAGGCTTACCGGTCTTGAATACATTGCCTGACTCGGACCCCTCTATAGGCAGCGTCGAATCCTCCTTCGAGAATCCATTACTCTCCGGGAAGTCCTGAGCGAGTTGCCGCAATACCCGTCGATCTGAATCAGGAAGCCATACCCCGACGGAGTCGCAGCGCAGGTCTTGCCGAATGCTCGCCGAGATCGCTCGAAGGAGATCGCGAGGCTCCAAATTCAGCACCAAAGTGTTCGTCATGTCCAAGAGCAGCTTCAGCCGGTCCTTTTCGTGCTCCAGCCCCGCCTGCATGCCGTTCAAGTCCTGCATGGTAAGCGGCGTCAAAGTTTCCGCGTGAGCGCCCATCAAGAACCTCCCGGGTTAACCGAATGCGCGTTTCTGGTGTCGTACTCCAATTCCCCCCAACACTTCTGATGACTAATTCTTGATCGAAGGACCATGACAGCATTTTCTCCGCAAGTTGCAAATGGCGAGGTGTCGCCACTCTTGATTCCTACCCTCCTCGCCCGCTGTGTAGATTGGATTCCCGATCCCGCTGCACAGATTCGTCGAAGTTGCACCCCGAACCTGACAATTCCGCTATCGTAGAATCCCGTATCTACATTGGAGTTTCGAGTTATTGCTCAAAAACCGGAGGAGGACCGCTGATTCGCCTCCATTTTAGGCTGACATTTACTTCGACACGGTTGGCGATCTTGATGAAGGGAATGCTTTTGTTCATGCCGAAGTCTTTGCGATCGAAGGCCATTGTGCCGTCGATGCTTCCGGAGGTTGATCCCTTGCCGTTGGCCGCAAGAGTGAGTTTTTCGGTTTTCGTGACCCCGCGAATCGTAAAGTCTCCTTCCAGGTCAAATGTGTTAGGACCGGTCTGAACGACTTTCGTTGATTTAAAGGTAATGATGGGAGAGTCCTTCACGTCAAAGAAATCCTTGCTCTTCAATTTGTCGTTTTTTAGACCACTACCGGTGTTCACACTGTCCGCATGGATCTCGATCTCTAAAATGCCGCTACTTACATCCGTGGACGAAAATTTCATGGTTGCGTTCCATTTGTCGAAAGTACCTTTGATTGGCACCGAAGAGTCGACCCCAAATTTGATCGTGCTTTCTACTGGCGTGACTTCATAGACCGGGACTTGGGCGCGAATTGCAGACGGAAAAGTGCACAACACAACCAAGCACAGAACAGCCATCCGCAACTTGTAAGTTCTTACTGTCGAGGAATTCCGCTTACTGTAGATGCGGGACCAGTTCTCTCTCGCTGCGATCCTATTCGAGTTCATGCTCCCACCTGCCTCTCAACTCACTCTGTTCTAGCGTCCGAAGCCCTGCGGCACCCTGTGGAGGCACGGAACCGACGAGAACTTGAGTGCTGAACAACCCCCACCTCGAACGCCTAGTGAGCCAGAGCAGGAACCCTCTCTCGTCCTGCCCTCTGATCACACAATGTCCCATTCGTCATATTGAAGTCCGTTTTGAGTCAATGGAACCGAGAGTGTTCCAAACCGTTTGTTCGCCCACGGATGATCAGCCGCGCAACACGCTTACCGGTGAAATATGTCCACACCCATTGCAGGAACACGCTGAATCGCAGGCTGTTTTCAGCTAGAAATCGAATGTGTATGAAAGCCCAACCTAACCAGGCCACAAAGCCGCTGAGCTGCATGCCCGCGCTCTGCAGGATTGCGAAATTCTTGCCAACAACGGCGAGGTTGCCCTTGTCGAAATAACAAAACGGGGGCAACGGAGTATGACCAGTTATTTTGCGGAAGACAGACTTGGCTACATACTTGCCTTGCTGCATTGCAACTTGGGCTACACCAGGCAGCGGTCGGCCATCCTGATCAAGCGACGCGGTATCCCCAATCACAAATATCTCTGTATGTCCGGGAATCGTAAGGTCACGTTGAATCCGAACGCGCCCCGTTCGGTCCATCTCACAGTCGAGCCATTTTCCTGCTGGCGAAGCAGCAACGCCCGCAGACCACACCACAGTCTTGGCTCGGATGCGCTCATCTCCGATGACGACGCCATCGCCATCAATTGATTGAACAGCCTTGCGAAGACGGATATCGACACCGAGCCACAGCAAACGCCGCCTTGCGGATTCGGAGAGCTCCTCGGAAAAGTTTGCTAGCGGGCGAGATCCCATTTCGGCAAGAACGATGTGAGCGGACTTCGGATCGATCCGACGGAAGTCTTTTCTGAGTGTTGTGCGCGCCATGACAGCAATCGCGCTTGCCATCTCGACGCCGGTTGGTCCTGCGCCGACCATCACGAACGTCATTAGCGCCCGCCGCGGATCTGGATCGTCGTCGATCTCGGCCTTCTCGAAGGCTTCTAGTATGTGGTTCCGGAGAGATTCCGTGTCCGACAGATTCTTAAGTCCTGGGGCGAAAGCAGCGAATTCTTCGTGACCGAAATAGCTATGAGTCGCCCCGGTGGCAACAATGAGATAGTCGTAGCTGATTCTTAGCCCGACCTTGTCGCTGACATCCACTATGACTTGCTTTGAGGCTGTTTCGATTCTGGTTACGTTGCCGAGCATTACAGACGCGTTTGCCTGCTCTGCCAGGAGACTACGAATCGGTGAAGCGATCTGTGCAGAGGTCAGCACTGAAGTTGCAACCTGGTGCAGAAGAGGCTTCAAAACGTGATGATTAGATCGATCGATGAGCAGGACTTTGAGCGGAGAGCGTTTCAATCTCTTGGCAGCAGCAAGTCCGCCGAAACCACCGCCAATGATCACCACGCGAGGGATTTTCTTTGACATTTCATTGCTCCCCAATATGCAATTCGAGATGCCGATTCGTTTGGAACGCCCAAGGGCCATGCCCGTTCAATCAGTAATTTCGGCCCTCCCTATATTTAGGAAGGGACGTGCAAATCCCCCCACCGTACCAATCATCGCATCTTAGAGACAATTACATATTCCTGTAATAAAGCTTGAATTCGCATAAGCCTGTGAATGTTGCTGGGAGAGCTGTGTTTGTCTCAAGGCTACTGAACGGATCGTGAAGGCATCGTTGTAAAAGACGATTTATTCGGACAATTCAATTCCGCCGAGAGTTCCCGTTGCGGCAGGTACTCTCGGTTGCTGCCCGTTGAAGGAGTTGCTAACTGTGACCACTCGGTGCTATGGGCTGTAGGGATTAAGCTTCTCGGCCATTCTGACTAGACTTGCGAACGAGTCAGCTTTCATCTTGCGCATGATATGTCCTCGATGAATTTGAACCGTGTACTCCGTGATTCCCAGCTCACCCGCCGCCTGTTTATTCAAGAGGCCACTAACCAGGAGCGGAAGCACCTCTTGCTCGCGGGGTGTCAGCGAACGATATCGCTCGAGCAGATTTGCGTGTTCGCGAGCTTTTCTTTTTGCAATTCGATCCATTTCGAGAGCATGACCGACAGCCGCTAGAAGCGAGCTCTCCTTAATCGGCTTCGTAAGGAAGTCAATCGCACCTTCCTTCATCGCCTTTACTGTCGTTGGAATGTCACCGCGGCCAGTAACGAAGATGATGGGTATCATGCATCGCTCGGCATTAAGCTTGACCTGTAATTCCAGGCCGGACATTCCCGGCATGCGAATATCCGCAATCAAGCATGCAGCTGTGTGTCGGGCTTCGGATCCCCAAAATTGTCTGGCAGAGCTGAAGCAGAGCGCAGACATTCCTTCGGCTTCGATCAGATCTTGCATTGCATTCCGGAACGACGTGTCGTCGTCGAGAATTGCCAGGAGGTCTGCGCTGTGCTCCAACTGCATAAGCGGACAGTAACTTGAACCGTGAATACGGAGCAATCAGATCATGGTCAAAAAAACTAATACTTTGGTAGTAGTCGAGTACAGCTTGAGAAGGACGGTATGACGGTTTGTATTTTTAAAAAATATATAACGCGACGCTATTTGGCGGAAATGGATTTGAGTTTGTCAGCCATATGGACCAACTCAACGAGTGAAGCCGCTCGCATTTTCTCCATTAGATTGCCACGGTGGATTTTTATAGTGGCTTCGCTCGCTCCGATTTCTGCGGCGATTTGCTTGTTGAGTAACCCCGAGACCACGAAACCCATGACTTCCCGTTCTCGCGCGGTTAATCCCTGGTAGCGCTCACGCAATTCGCGAACCTCAGCCTCATGCTCTTGAACCACACGGTCGCGCTGAAGAGCCTGCTGAATCGCATCCAGCAGATCCTGGTCCCGAAAAGGCTTCGTCAGAAATTCCACAGCGCCCGACTTCAGCGCCCTGACAGACATAGGTATGTCGCCATGCGCCGTGATGAAAATGATTGGTATTTGCATGCCGATCTCGGTTAGCCGGTGCTGAAAATCGAGGCCGCTCATCTGGGGCAATCTTACGTCAAGAACCAAGCAACTGGGGTCAGAGGTCCGCTTCTTGTTCAGAAACTCCTGGCCAGTCGCAAACGACTCAGCACGAAGACCTACCGACTCCACGAGATCTTGTATCGCCTGACGCATGCCACGGTCGTCATCGATGATGAATACGGTAGGGACGGCGGCAGCTTTCATTCATGCGCCTCGACTTCGCCGGGGAGGGTGAGATGAAAAGTTGCGCCCGCTCCCTGATTGTTGGTGGCCCAGACGCGCCCTCCGTAGGACTCCACGATGGAACGGGTAATGGTCAACCCCATTCCCGTTCCCTGAGGCTTCGTCGAGTGAAAAGGATCAAAGATCTCCTCTCTCCGTTCCTCGGGTAATCCTACACCGGTATCGCTGATGGAAACCAACAGCCAGCCATCGGGATTCAATCGCGACTTGATGGTCAATTCACCACCGGTCTCTTTCATAGCGTCGATCGCATTCAGCATCAGGTTCATAACCACCTGCTGAAGCTGCACTCGATCTGCCCGGAGTTTGGGTATATTTTTGTCGATTGCAGCGCTGATTGTGATGGAGTAGCGAGCTGCTTCAGTGCCTAGTAAAACAGCCATTTCTTCAATTACGCCTCTTAAATCGACGATTGCGCGCTTTAGGGGTGCTCCTCTTTTATAGAAAGATCGCAAGCTGCTGATAACTTCGGCGGCACGATTGGCGTCCTGCTCGATTCTGTCCGCTGCGGCCCGCGCTCTCTCCAAGTCCGGTGGGTCGTGGGCCAACCATCGCATTAGGGCGTTTGCACTTGTGATGGAAGCGGCGATTGGTTGCTTGATTTCATGTGCCAGCGCGGCTGCAAGCTCTCCCATCATATTGACGCGGTTAGTGTGGGCAATATCGGCTTCTAACTGGCGCAGTCTTTCGCGCTCCTCTTCGGCACGCTTTCGCTCGGTTATATCCATAGTGATACCGACGTACTCACCGATTTCTCCAGATGGATTGTGATGTCCTATGCCGCGAAGGAATCTGATGGTGCCGTTAGGGCGACGAATCCGGAAATCCACGTCGTAATCCGCTCCCGTGCGGATTGCACTCTCAAGTTCTGCCCTGAGGGCAGGCTCGTCTTCCCGGTGAATGGAGTTGTAATAGCGTTCGAATGGAATCGCACCTCGGCTGGGATCGAAACCATATAGGCGAGCGTTTTCGTCCGATGAATGAAAGATCTGCCGTGTGACCAGATTGCATGCCCAACTTCCGGTGTGAGTCAGGCTTTGCGCTTCTGCGAGGTATGCTTGCTCCCGTCGCAACTCCTGAGTCAATAGCTCCTGCTCTGTGACGTCCATTGTGGTGCCGTGGAATCCCTGAAAAACTCCGTCTTCTACCACCGGAATACCAACACAGCGGACGTACCGTGTCTCCCCATCTGGCCTAACTATTCGCTTCGTGACATCGCAGCCGCAGCGCTTCTCATGCATCATCTTTATTGTTTCAGCCATGGAGGCTCGGTCCAGGGGATGGATCGCGGCCAAAAACTGCTGAAGGCTTGGAGTCCCGTTTTTTGGATCAAGACCGAAAATCTTGTAGACCTCGTCAGACCAATAGATATTTAGATCGTCGGACCAACGGACGCCCAAATCCCTGGACGCCCAGCTCCCTATATGAGCGAGGCGCTCCCCTTCGCTTAGATAGAACTGGCTTCGCTTTAGAGCCTGTTCTGCATGTGTGCGGTCAGTAATATCCTGGCTTACACCGAACATTTGGTAGGGTCGTCCCGATGCGTCCTTCTTTAAATCGCCCCGGCTATGCACAACGCGAATTTCTCCGTCGGGACGAAGGATCCGGTGTTCACATTCAGCGCGCTCCCCGGAACGAATGGCCTCTTCTGCGGTCCGAAAGACATATTCTCGATCCTCAGGGTGGATCATCTCGCTTACAGTCGCAATTTCTATAGGGTCCTTCCTTGGGGCTAGCCCAAAGATGCGGTAATACTCGTCCGAATAGGTCACGTGATTCTTCTCAAGATCCCATACCCAGGACCCTACATGGGCAACGCGTTGGGCTTCTTCGAGCGAGGCCTTGCTTTCTTGCAAATCGCGGAACAGAACTTGGCGTTCTTCCTCTGCGCGTTTCCGATCAGTGATGTCCTGGGTTGTACCGAACATTTGGTAGGGACGTCCCGCTGAATTTGTCTTCAGGTCACCCAAGCTATGTACGATCCGCATTTCCCCGTCGGGACGAAAAAGCCGATGCTCAAAGTCAGCGCGCGTCCCAGAACGGATAGCCTCTTCTGCCGCCCGAAATACAGCCTCTCGATCGTCAGGATGGAACATTTCCCCCACTATCGCTATGTCCATGGAGCCCACCTGGGGCGCCAACCCAAAGATGCGGTAGGTTTCTTCCGACCAGATCACCTGATTCGTCTCTAGATCCCATACCCAGTAGCCAAGATGGGCAACGCGCTGGGCTTCTTCGAGCCAAGCTTTGCTTTCTTGCAAATCCCGGGACAGGGCATGGCGGGTTTCCTCGGCGTGCTTCAATTCCGTGACGTCTTGAACGGTACCGAATAACCTGCGAGCCTTTCCGGATGCCCCGTTGTCCGGATCGCCCGGCCTGGCACTCGAAAGCTTTGAGGTGATGGCATGTACCGTGCGCACTTCTCCGCTTGGAGTGACAATCCGAAACTCAGCAACGGGGTGCACGCCGGCATCAAGCTCCACGTCCACTCCGCCGTAGAGAGCTTCTCGGTCCTCAGGGTGGACCATTCCACGGACTGTTGCTAAGTCCATTGGACGTTCTTGCGGTTTGAGCCCAAAGATTCGATAGGTCTCGTCCGACCAGACGACCACATTCGAGTCAAGATCCCACTCCCAGTAGCCCACGGTTGCGACGCGTTGTGCTTCTTCAAGTCTAGCGTTGCTCTCTCTTAAGTCGCGAGATAGCGCCTGTCGCTCTTGTTCTGCACGTTTTCGTTCAGTGATGTCGCTGACTATGCCTATGTACTCGCGATTGTCGGAACTATGATGTCCAGCATGCGCAACCACGTGTAGATATCTGATATCACCGTTGGGCATCAGCAGCCGATGCTCAATATCGAGGTCCATCCCATCCCGGGCTGCGCGATCCCTGAGTTCGAGCAGCCGATCTCGGTCTTCGGGATGAATTCTGTCGAAAACTAAGTCAAGCGTCGGATGCGTTTCTCGCGTGAAGCCCAGGATTCTGTAGGTCTCGTCCGACCACTCGAGCATTCCACTGGTAACCTTCCACGCGAAGATTCCGGAACGACTCAGTTTCTGCGCCTCGGCCAGGTACTCCCAGCGCCTCAGCAACTCTTCTCGCTCAGGATTCATATCACTACAGGCCTTTCCAGCTCACCGGCTCGCTCAACACCGGAGAGCTGCGGCTGATTGGTCGCTCTTAAGAAGTGTGCTCGGTTTCGGCACCACTTATTGAAGAGAGCAGTAAGCGAGCCGAACATCTTATGTGCGGCCCATTGCTTGGGCGGACGCAAAATGGAGCGAGGCGATCACCAAACGTCGATTTCCCTTGTCGACCGTTATGTGATGCGCCATGCAATAGGTTTCTCCCATGGCTCGGTTGTCTGTCAACGTGTAAATTGTGCTCTGGCCGATGAGGTGCGTGGTGGCGTCATACTTATTGAGATCGGCGAAGACTGGAGCGAGTACCTCGCGGGAGCGTAGTTCCTGTGAGCGCGTCGGATCTTTGGCGTTCATGTACACCACGAAATGGGTGTCTGGGGTAAAGCGAGCCATCTGGCCTTTCGCATCGCGACGATCGACGCAAGGCGCGTAGGCCTCAATGAGTTCACGGATCGCGAGACGGTCCGCGGCTTCGCTGGGAGAGATTGTCAGGTGCTGACTCATGAGAGCGCCTCCTTAAGACTCAAGTATGGCGCGGGTTTCGAGAAACGCCTCGATCCCGTATTGGCCATATTCACGGCCGAAGCCGGAGTATTTGAATCCGCCCCAGGGTGCCTGCGGATCATCCGTCATGCCGTTGATCACGACCCGCCCGGCCCGAATTTGTGAGGCCACGCGGCGCGCGCGCTGGAGGTCGGTCCCCAGGACGGAGGAGTGAAGACCATATTTAGAGTCGTTGGCAATCTGGATTGCCTCATCGTCGGACTCATAAGTGGTGACACACAGAACGGGGCCAAAAATCTCTTCTTGCGCGATCGTCATGTCATTTTTCACGTTGACGAAAACGGTAGGTTTCACGAAGTAGCCCGCCTCGAGGCCCGGGGGATGGCCCTCGCCGCCGACGAGGACTTCTCCACCTTCCTCAATGCCTTTGCGGATGTACGATTGCACTCGCTCGTATTGGTTCTGCGACACCATCGGTCCGACGGCGGTCTTTTGATCAGCCGGATCCCCGACTGTAAAGGATGCCATCGCGTCGATGATCGCTCGCTTGACCGCATTGAGCCGGCTCTTCGGAACGAGGAGTCGTGTCCCGGCGGCGCAGGCTTGTCCACTATTCATAAAGGCCAGAACGAGAGCCGCCGGAATCGCCTTGTCGAGAGCCGCGTCATCGAGCAGGATGGTGGGCGATTTACCCCCTAGTTCAAGCGTGACGCGTTTCATCGTGGCGGCGCCGTCGCGCATGATCGATTGGCCAACTCCAACCGAGCCCGTGAAAGATATCTTGGCGACGTCGGGATTGCGCACTAGTTCGGCCCCGACGACGTTACCGCGGCCTATCACGACGTTGCAGACTCCTTGGGGGAGCTTAGCCGCCTCCAGACACTCGAGCATAACTTTTGTCTGGAGCGAACTCAGCTCGCTAGGCTTGATGACAACGGTACAACCGGCGGCCACGGCGGAAGCCAGCTTGAGGCAAATGAATAGCGCGTTGGCGTTCCATGCGGTAATCAAGCCAGCCACGCCGACCGGTTCTAAGGTGACGGTCGTTTTGCCCCAACTTCGAGTCAAAGGCAGCTCTTCGAGTCCCTTCTCCGCCGCCGTGAAGGCATTGGCCCCCGATTCCACGATAAGCCTTGCGAACCGCACAACACCTCCATACTCCTCCACCATCACGGCCGTAAGATCATCGACGCGCGCCGAAACTGCCGCATGCAGGCGACGCAAGTAGCTCGCGCGCTCTTCCTTTGTTGTCCGGCCAAAACCGATGAATGCGCGCTTCGCCGCGGCGATGGCGCGCCGCGTATCTTCCTCGTCACCCAATGTAACGCGGGCGATCACTTGACCGTTGGTCGGCTTGATAGTGTCCATGACTTCGCGGCAGTGGGATTCAACAAATTCTCCATTGATGTAGTGCTTCGTGATTGTCGTCATCGCGTCTTTCCTTAATAAGGTCAGAGCCTTCAGCCGATGTTATGGACCCAGGGAACTCGCGTCTATTCCATGTTTCTGCTAGGTGACAACGCACCTGAGCCGAGGTTGAAGTCAAGGATCTGGGAAACAGAGCAGCGGAACTTTTGATTGCCGGGGCGCAGCGCTCAACTGCCACAGGAATGGCGCCACACGCGCAACCGCAATATGCAGAGCTTTATTCAGAAACCACAACCACTACTAGGAATATGTAATTTATTCAGCTCTTGGCGTTCGTTACCATCTGGCTGTTCGTATGTACTTCGTTCCGGTCGGTTCCTCATTGATCGGCCGCTGGCGGGAGGAGACATGATGGAAATCCCCAAATTGGCGGTCATCGGAAACTGCAGTTCGCGCGCGACGCTGCTGTCCGCGCGGTGTCTCGTTTTAATAACGGTGCCTACTTTGCTGCTTACGGCCTGCGGTAATAGGGAGTCGAAGGCATCCGTCATTTCTTCGGAGCCTACTCCCGTCGACGTCGTTAAAGTCCATCAGGGGGACGCGTCGCTGAAGGGCACTTGGGTCGGTACCCTAGATGGCTTTGTGAACGTGCAAATACAGCCGCACGTGAGTGGATACCTGGTCACCCAGAATTACCGTGAAGGTTCTCCTGTGGCCAGGAATCAGGTTCTCTTCGAGATTGACCCAGGCCCCTTTCAAGCGGCCGTAGACCAGACGGACGCGCAGGTAAAGCAGGCGAAGGGCCAACTTGCGCAGGCAGAGGCGCAACAGGGCCTCGCCCAAATCAATCTGAAACGCGATACGCCGATAGCTTCGTGAGCTTTATTGACAGGCAGATTCAAGCAAAGCTCGCCCGTAAGCGCAAAGGCGAAGATCCCGCAGCTCAATTCTGATTCTTGACTCGCAATTGCTTACCTCGTGGTAGGTTGGTCATATAGAAGGCTTTCAAGAACGGCCTCCGCATTGGAATCCGCAAAAAACAACTGATTTTGGCGGACGGCGTTCTAAATCAATTAAAAGCATATTTAGAAAAACACTCGGCTGGTTTTCATGACCTTTCTGGCGGGAGTCATCGCAATGTTGCAAAGAAACTAACCGGAGAACTAATACCCTGTGTAACGTCGGGCAATTAACAGACTCCTCTGACACACCTCAATTTCATCCGTTTGTGGGCAGATTTGGAGGCGCCCTATGGACCAGTTTGGCAGATCGTGGGTGCGCCCGTTGCGTGACTGTGCGGCGTGAACGTGTGCAATACTGAACAGACACCATTTTGCGGTCGGCTTATGCTGTGCCCAATGTCACAACGCTACGGCGATAGGTACAAGGACACTAGACTTTTCACACCGAAACCACACCCGACCTAACGTCGAATGAGCGTGATCAACGGGCACTTCCTAATAGTGCCCGTTTTTATTTTGAGAGTATGCCCCGGTGCTATCGGGATTTCTTGGATCAGTCCTGGCAATGCTTCCTTTCAATGGAACTGTCCAAGCACCACACTTTGATCGGTACCAATGTGGCGGATGATGACAAGACATCTGAAACCTTCCACGGGCGGCGAAATAACCCAAGCGCCGAGTCGCGGCACTTACACCGGTAGCCGTGGTCCTCTTTAGGATGCTGGCTTCGTCATTGGGCTTCAACTGGAGTCCTATGCGCGATGCCGCCTATCGTTTCGAAAATTCACCCAATTGAAAGTTTGCTGTCGTGCCCGTCCGCGCCTGCTTGCTTGCCCGCAGATGCGGATTTTAACGTAATCACAGCTCCGCCGATTCGACAGAAACGGAGAGCCTACGTCTCGAAGCGGCTTCAGAGAGGTTCAGTATTTGTAGCAGGAAAGATGTGGCATGGCCACTACTGGCGCGACGTTCCCGGCAAGGGAAAAAGGGAACTTCCGCTCGTGCTGTTGGGCGAACGAAAAGAAATGACCAAGCTGGAGGCAAGGAAGAAACTGGAGGCCATCATCGAGAACTTAGGTCTGAATAAGAAGACCTATCTGGAGCTCTCGACGGTGCCCGCAGTAACTTTCAATGACGTGGCCGACGCTTGGGAATTGAAACGACTTCCCCATTTGGCTCTAAGCACGCAGACAAATACCCCTGGCCAGATGGCGAGGCACCTGCGTCCATTCTTTAGTGCTCTGCCTGTTGAGTCCAACAAGACGGGCACTGTCAATGATTGGATTGCTGGTTTGGTGAAAAAGGGTCTGGGGCCGAAGACCATCCGATCTCGAAAGACTTCGTTCGTGATATTGCGAAGCGGCTGCCGGTCTCGAATTTTTCCTCTATAGAAAACCCAAATCTGTACAGAAACTAGTGGCCGCTAAATAATACGGTGTAAACCAGTTGTGGCTGCTTTAAGGCAGTTAAGGAAGGGCCTGTAGCCCATCGGGTTAGAGCAGCGGACTCATAAAACAGGCGACGCTTCTGATTGGTTATGAAAATATTTGACTCCCCTATACTCTTCAACGACATACAACGAGGGCGAGTTGATCCGTTTGTACCTGAGTTGAATCGATTTGAACCGATAACTGCTACTAGGAGAAGTGAGTTCCGCATCGCTGAACACGAGCAAGCGCACGGGAACGGATTCTGAGAAATCACCCAGCCATTTTCCATTGAGCCTGTAGTCTTTGAGCTCAGATTTCGACTCGCTTCCGAGACGGATCTTAAAGATTTTTGAGAAAGAACTCAGTGATTCGCTGAAAAAGTTCGATACGCGCGGGCGAATCCCCAATGGAGTGGCCTCGCCCAGGAAAAATCATTACGTCGGTGGGATAGCTTCCGTGGGCAATCAGCTCGTTCAGCACCGCCGAGGAATTCGCGAAGTGAACGTTATCGTCGCCGGTGCCGTGCGCCAGCATAAGTTTGCCTTTCAATCTTGCGGCTTGGTTCACTGGGGACGAACGCTTGTAGGCTTCGGACTCGTCTTGTGGGCGTCCCATGTAGCGCTCGGTATAGATCGTGTCATACAGCCTCCAGTCGCTCACGGGAGCAACCGAGACTCCGGCTTTGAAGACGCCCGGCGCATTGAACATCGCTTCCAGAGTCATGTATCCGCCGTAGCTCCAGCCCCAAATCCCAATACGCGAGCCGTCGACATACGCAAGCGATTTCAGATAGTTGACCCCGGCCAATTGGTCGCCGAGCTCGACCGTGCCAAGCTGGTGATACACGGAAGTCTCAAACGCATGGCCTCTGTTAAAGGAGCCCCGATTATCGAGCCGGAATATGAGGTAGCCCTTCTCGGCCATCATCTCCAGCCATAGAAACTCCCGACCTTCCCACGCGTTTCTCACATTCTGGAACTGAGGGCCGCCGTACACGTCGATCAGCACGGGATATTTCCGCGATGAATCGAAACCGGGCGGCTTGATCATCATGGCGTAGAGGGTCGTGCCGTCTTGCGCCGAAATGTTTAAGAATTCAGGGGGAGTGAGCCGATACTCGGCCAGTTCGGGAACGACGTTTGCATTGATCGATCCGACGCTAATTCCATTTGCCCGGTAGAGCCCCTGACGCGGAGGAGTCATCTCGTTCGAGTAGGTGTCCTCGAATCCGGAGTGATCGAGCGCGAACAAGACGTGGTGCGTGCCAGCCTCGCGACTGATCCGGATGATCTTTTTGTCACGCATTGAAAGCCGGTACAGTTGGGTTTCAGTGACTTCATCCTTGTTGGAGAGAAAATAAATTTCGCTGTTCGCCTCGTCCACTTCCGGATGTTTAACAGCGCCAGGACCGAATCCACTGGTGCCCGTGATCCCCCAACTTCCGCTCGTCAACTGATCCAGCTGCCTGCCGGAAAGGTCGTAAAGGTAAAAGTGGCGAAACCCGCTCCGCTCGCTGGACCAAAGGAACCGCTTGTCATCGGAGAAAAAGTAGAGATCATCGCTGGTGTTGATCCAATACTTGTCGGTGTCCGTCAAGATGGATTGCGACGCGCCCGTCGCAGCGTCGCAGAAAAGAAGATCGAGCCGATTTTGCGCCCGGTTGAGACGCTCGATCGCCACGCGCGCGCTGTCGTGCAGCCAAACGACGCGTGCGACGTAGACGTCGGTATCGACGCCCGTGTCCATCCATTTCGCCTGGCCGCCCGCTACCGGCCACACTCCCACGCGCACGATCGGATTCGCCTCTCCGGCTTGGGGGAAGCGCGTGTATTCCAGAGCGCCTACCGGTGAGCTCATATCAATGACCGGATAGCGTGTGACGGGCCGCTCGTCCATTTCCAGGAACGCTATCTTCGACGAATCCGGCGACCACCAATAGGCCGTCGTCAAGTCGAGTTCTTCGGGGTAGACCCAATCGAGCTTGCCCTTGAGAATTTCCTCGCTGCCCCCGGTGCTGATCGCCTTAGTTTCGCCGCTGGCCACGTTCACGACCCAAAGATTCCAATCACGGACTAAACTTATCCATTTGCCGTCGGGCGAGAATTTTGGATCCTCGATGTTCGCCTCTCCGCTGACGAGTGGCCGGGGCGCCATCGTTTTCAGGTCTAACAGCACGAGAGCAGTGCTGCCCGCGAAAAGCAGAGAATCGCCGCTCGGAGACCAAAAATAGCTCCCAGGCTCGATGCGGCCCAGGCCCGTTGCCTGGATCGACTTCGTCTTTTGCGGTTGTGCAATGGCCTTGAGCGTTTCCGAATTCACGAGGACCCTGCGTTCTCCCGTCGCTGCGTCCATCGTCCAGAGTTCAGTCTCTGCGTTGTTGCCCTGCGCGTTGCGCACTAGATACGAAATGCGTTTGGAATCGGGGGTCCATTCGATCCCCGTTGTGGGGCTGCCGCCCAAGCTCGGTTCTCCGTATATCCGCTCGATGGTGAGCTGCCGGGTCTGATCGGTTCCTGCTGGAGGTACTTGTCGCGAGCTCTCACGGCGGGCGCCCCCACTTTGGCCAGAAACTGCGACACCTAAGACGAGGCTGAGGGCGAACGCGCAAGCGATGAGTGACTTTGGCCGCTTGGTTATTGCGCGGAAAGAATGGCGCACAATTTCTCCAAATCGCCGGTGAATTGAATGAGCGCGATTGTACCAAATAAGCGTCTGCGCTCTCAATGTAGTGTGAACGATTCGCGTTGGAGTCCGCCGAAAGGGAGCCGGTAGAGGGCATAGTGCACCAGGATCCAGCTCGCATGGAGTGTGATTGCTAAGGACCGCCGAGAAGGGATGGCACTGATCAAGAATTACCACGAATTTACTACAGTGCACCATTTTAGGGCATGGGTGACGTAATTTAGAGTGTGTAAAAAGAAAGAGGGTGTAGGTTTTGTTGTGACGAGCAACAAAATCTCCAGTAAAGGAGCCTACACCCAAATGCGGATCAAGAATAACACAC
>Ga0210396_10001965_pt1 | contig 21280 bp, 17 predicted proteins | sample IncBWH17OmetaG_FD_155466 | JGI IMG/M metagenome (GOLD analysis project Ga0210396, IMG submission 155466) | Forest soil microbial communities from Barre Woods Harvard Forest LTER site, Petersham, Massachusetts, United States - Inc-BW-H-17-O ... | reverse complement strand
AACGCCATCGACTGCGAAGTGCTACCGCTGCTAATTACCTGACCGGCGCCCAGTACACGCGCGGCCATCTGCACGGCGAGATGTCCAACACCACCCCCGCCGCCCGGGATATACACGGTATCGCCCACTCCCACAGTGCCGTAGAGACCCGCGAAGGCGGAGAGGAAGCACATCGGCAGTGCAGCCGCAGAGAGAAAGCTCAAAGATTCCGGTTTGGGGACGGTCAAGAACTCCTTGGCGAGCGCATAGCTGGGTTCGCCGCCGTTTCCGGCGCCCCAGCCGCCGTCGCCATTTAAATCAGCCATCGCCACGACTGCGTCGCCGACGGCTACGTCGCGCACGGCGCTGCCTGTGGCCGCAACGATTCCGGATAGATCGAGGCCCAGGACGACAGGCGGCGTCCGCCCGAGGAAGTTAAGCTCGGCCAGTTTGTACTCCAGCGGGTTGAGTGACGAGGCGGCGACGCGAATCAAAACTTGGTCTGCCGCCGGCTGCCGCACAGGTACACGCACCGCCTCCAGGGGAAGCCCAGCCCGGTCTTTGGTGTAGCCGACGCCGAGGAACGTCTCTGGGATTGTAAGTGTCTGCTTCATAATATCCTTCTGCTTATCCTTTTGTTCTTCTTCTCGTTTCTTGATTGACTTTGCTCGCTCCCTTACATTCGGCCAATGCATTGTGTAAATGTGCGATATGCGTGAAACGCATTTAAGAAATGTCGACCTGAATCTCTTGCGGACGATCCAGCCGTTGTTAGAGGAGCGGCACATCAGCCGCGCTGCCAAACGTGCTTTCTTAAGCCAGCCCGCCATGAGCCGCGCCTTGAACAGACTGCGGGCAACGTTCGGCGATCCTCTGCTCGTCCGTTCCGATGGCGCCTATGAACGCACGCCGCGAGGTGAACGGATTTTGCGCGAGACCGAAGCGATCATGCGGCGCCTGAATACCCTGGTGAACGATCAGGAATTTATCCCTGGGCAAAGTCGCGAACGCTTTCGAATAACCATGACGGACCACGGCTCGACCATTCTGTTGCCCAACCTGCTCGAGCGACTACGTAGAGAAGCGCCTGACTCGGAACTAGTCGTGAGCGCGGTTGGATCGCACACGCATGACGAGGTTGCGGCCGGTCGGATCGATCTGATTCTCTGCGCAGAAGAGGTTCCGCCTGACCTGGAAAACGAGATCATTTTGAACCTCGACTTCGTCTGTCTCGTCGGTGAACGCCAAAGAGTCAGGGGCCGCCGATTGACCCTGAACCAATATCTAGAACTGCCGCATGCCATGGTTCTGACCGGCGATGGTCATCAAGCAATGGTTGATCAGCCGCTCAGAGCACTCGGTCAAAAACGCCACGTCGTAGTCAGAATTCCTTTCTATATTCCGGCCATTCTCGCGATCCTCCAGACGGACTTGGTGCTCACCGTACCGCGCACTTTGGCGAATATAACCAGGCAGATGCCGACCTTACGGACAATCGAACCTCCTCGCGAGCTAAAGGCGTACCCCTATTTCATGAGCTGGCATCCTCGGCTAACGAATGAACCAGCGCAGGCCTGGCTGCGTGATCAGGTTCGTATCGCGGCTCGCAGCATTCGCAAGACCAGCACATGACCGATGACGGCACTGCAAAAGCCCCAGAACAATTTGACGGTCGACGAAGAGGCCCTTTCCAGGCGATTTGGCGAACGGCCTCTGATGCGCCCTGCCCATGATGCCGCTGACGAAAAGGGGAACGGCATTCGCCAAGAAGACGCCGCTCCAGAAATAGGAAAATAGATTCAGCCAGTGCACGTGCATTTCACCGCCTGCTCCTATGTTGGAATCGCCGACAACAAGGCGCGGGTCTCACCAACAACACGCTCCATAAACCTTGGATCCCGCGTCTGCACCGAGCCGAGCATCGGCTCGCCGCCGTCATCGTAGTAGACGCCGGTCCGGCCGGACGCATTGATCAAAATTTTCGTGGCCTCACGCCCGGCTCGCTGCGGGTTGCTCCAGTACTTTTTGTGGGGCGCGAGCAACGGAAGGATGTATTTCAACAAGAAGCGCAGGAAAGCATTGCCCTGACGCCCAAGGCCGGTATTGGGGATAAAGCCCGGTTCAAACGCGTTGAAACGTAACCGTGGGCTCTCCCGGGCAAAGGCTAAGACCGTGGCAAGATTGCACTGCTTCGAAGTAGCATAGGCGTCACGGCCCGGCAGACCGGAGCCGCCGGGTTTCCATTCACCGCGCGCGCTGGCCTCCGCAGAGAGATAGCGACCGCCGCGAAAACCGGCGGCCACGGCAGGTCCACGTTCTGGGTCTTCCACGCCGGAGCAAACGAAAACGACGTTTGCACCGTCGGAGAGATGCGGGATGAGCGCCTCAGTCAGCGCGAATGGGCCGAGGTGGTTCGTAGCGAACGTCATGTCCCAGCCCAGCGCGTTCTCCGTAGCATGAAGCTGGTAGATACCGGCATTGTTTATGAGGCCAGCGATAGGAAGATCGAGTTCTGTGATCTCCCTGGCTGCATTCTTAACGCTCGCTATATCCGATAAATCGCATACGACTGTCACGGCATGCCGCCCTTTTCTCTCGATAGCCTTTTGCACCTCATCTAGCTTCTTAGGGTCGCGTCCGACCAGAACGACCGTGCCGTGCTTGGCTAGCTCGAGTGCCGTGGCGCGACCTATGCCGGAAGTTGGGCCGGTAACGACGTAAGCGTTGGGTCGTGAAAGATTTTCCGGAACAGTTTTCGAGATTCTGCTCTCCATAATTATTGTCTGTCTAGTCAGTCATATTTCGATCAAAAAAAATCAACTGATCGCCCGCCAGAAAACTTCGAACCCGACCTTACAATGTCTTTTTGCATTCGCTGGATCTTGGATCGTGAAATCCATCGTGGTTTCCGCCAGCGAGTTCATGACGGCGGCCGCAAAACTCTTTGAGGCGTTACGCAGGGAACCATGCATGCGCATCCGCTCCATCAAATCAGCCAGGCTGGCCAAAGCTTCCTGGGCAGTAGCGCGGGTCGCCGGGGTGATCTCACCGGAAACGCTAAGCTGCGCCAACGCGCGTCGCTTTTCGGGATTGGACGTCGCCCAGTCCATCCAATTTGACCAGACTTGGAATACTTGCTTACGAAAATCGTCTTCCGCCGGTAACCCTTCCAGAGCGGCGGCCGCCATCCCAGTCTTTAGTTCGAGATAGAGTTGGTTGAACAAATCGGCCTTGGTCACGAAGTAGGTGAACAGAGAACCGTTGGATACGCCGGCCTCTTGGGCAATCGCCGCCGTCGGCGCGCTCAGTCCCTGCGTAACGATTACCCGGGTTGCCGCTTCCATGATCGCATTCCGTTTATCTTCGCTTTTTGGTCTGGCTATATCTGCGACCCTAATAAAGAGTGACTACTTAGTCAATTAATAATTAGCCACCTCTCCTACCGCCTCACCGGATAACCACAATCGGGCTGGTCAACCCCGTTTATGGGCACGAATCGCACAGATTGTTGAGCGATTCGTGATCAATGCTGAACGCGAGCGTATTCCGCCCGTCCTCACGAAAGATCCTGAAAACGAAAATCGTATCGTAGTCTCTCTCGCTCCAAAACGGAACCTGGCTGGGATCACCCCCATACCATGACACCAGCAGCTTCGCGAGTTTGTCCAGTTGACCGTGCTCCCAGGCTACGAAAATCAGCGCATGTTGGTAATCGGCCTTTCGCAGTTCTACAGCCAGGTCGTCGATTTGAGTGTAGCCAAACTCGGTATTCACTGGAAGTTCACAGCGAATGGCGGTCGGTTCGATTGTAATCAGAGGGCGAATGTAGTTAAACTGGCCACCATCAGACCGCTCTGTGGGATTAGGCGCAAAGATAAAGTCCGGTCTCCCGTACTTTGCCAGGAGTACATCTGGCAACGCCAGTGCCCGGCGCAAACCCTTACAATTCAAGTTTCCCAGTCCTGTCGTCGGCTTTTCTCCGTGCCGGATAGCCACAATTGTCTCGGCATTGGAATCGTCAGGGACGGTTGTGGCGCCATCACTTTGGGCAATGACCGGACCGCTAATAGCTAGAAAAAATACCAGGCAGAGACTGATCTGATAAGGAACCTTCATTACGCGCGGATTTGCCGCCGCATAGAGCCTTGACCCTATCCACCGATTTTCTCATGCGACGAACTATGGGCCGTCAATAGGCTAGCGTCGTCAACACCCAATGCCAGCTTGCTTCTTTATATCTATACTAATAGTGAGATAAACAGTATTTATAAAAATAACCATAAATACGCTGGCGCCCTGCGAAACATCTAAGTCCTCAGACGCCCCCAAACTCTATTGAATCGGTTACTATCCTGTAAAATTTCTTTGAGCTTTCGCTAGGTAGACGTACGAAACTTTTAGTTGGCTGGCGCGATGCAAATGGATGGCTGATGGGTTTTCTGAAACCGGCTGTAGATCAGCGGAACCCGCAAAAGATTCAATTAACTAATAATAGCTAGAAGCATTTGCACTACTGGAACCGTCAACGCCTCATTCGGCTCACGAGAGCCCTTCTGGCCTCACTCCCAAGCGATCTAACCGTCAAGCAGAGTTCCAAGAACTCTAATTTTTACTTTTCGAATCGAGAGGTTATGGCAATTCGAATCGTATGTGTGGCTGATTCATTCAATATCTTTAACAATTGCGTGCGCGTGCCGTGAGCAGACCTATTGATGCCTGCTTAATAGCGGGCGTTGATTTGCACGAGAAAAGATCGGTATGCGTTTTTCCGGGTTCTTTCTCCGAGATTTTAAAAAAACAATAAAAATGACGAACCAATCGACATGAAAGCGCCGAAAGTAGATCCGGAGTTCCACTCTAGCCGAACGGTCCTGGTCGTCGACGACGATCCTTTTATTCTGCGGTACCTCGAAAAAGCGCTTTCGATGGCCAAATACAACGTGAGAACCGCAAATAGTGAGGATCAGGCTTTAGCTGTTTTGAACCAGCAGCAGATTGATATCGTGCTCACAGATATCGTGATGGGAGATAGTGATGGCTTTCGCTTAGCTGCGCGAATCAAAAAGCGGAATAGTGGACTCCCAGTCGTGTTCATGACGGGGGCTGTTCCCGAAACCGACCATTACGCCCAAGAACTTGGCCAAGCTGGTTTGCTCTTGCGTAAACCTTTCGGGCCCCAGCAACTGTGGGATTTCCTAGCCGGCGCTTTATCGAAGCGGTTCAGCAGTGTTCGTACTCCTGCCTGCCGTCGCGCTGCTTAAAGGCCGATTACTCGCTAAATCAGTTCGCGGACGCTATCCCCTACAGGTCATCAAAATGTGTCTTATTTTTCATCGGACACATTTTGGGCGGCTCGGCAGTCTCTCAGAGAGCTTGCCTCGCCTCGTTAGCACAAGATTACAGGCGTAGCCTGCTCTTTCGCGATGGGCCTTAACTCGGGACGTAAATCTCCGCGGACACGACTCTCACTGGGCTCTTTTTGACGGTTCATCAAAAGCGCGAGAACCGAATGCATCTGTTAGAAACTGAGTTTTGTACTGGCCAAGTCTGAAATCGGAGCCCTTACTACGCTTCAGGAGGAAACGTGAGTCGAGAGGAATTTACGAGTTCTATTACAGCGGGTCCAGCATTCGGTCGGAACGCCGGTTCCGCTGCAACTTCATGTGCTACAGAGCAACTTCCTGGTTCCGTCCCCGGTTCCATATCGGAGTCGGTCATCAGGGAAGCGCGCTTTCCGGAAGGGTTTCTTTGGGGCGCTGCCACGGCTTCCTACCAAGTGGAAGGCGCATGGGATGAAGACGGCAAAGGTGAATCGATTTGGGACAGGTTCGCGCATACGCCTGGCAAAGTGAGAGGCGGTGTGACCGGCGATGTTGCTTGCGATCAATATCATCTTTACCCGCAAGACATCGCACTGGCCAAGCAGCTCAATCTAAAAAGCTATCGATTCTCGATCTCCTGGCCACGGATTCAACCCGCGGGTATTGGCGCGCCCAACCTGAAGGGGATAGATCACTACAGCCGATTCGCGGACACACTTCTCGATGCAGGAATCCGCCCCTGGTGCACGATGTACCACTGGGATCTTCCGCAAGCGCTGGAAGATCGCGGAGGCTGGCCGAATCGCGATCTCGCCGGCTACTTTGCGGATTATGCCGGTATTCTAGCGAAGCACCTTGGCGATCGAATCACCGTCTGGGCGCCATTCAATATGCCCTGGGCCATCGCTTATATGGGTTACGCCGTGGGTGCATTTCCGCCCGGCCGCACCAGTTTCTCCGACTTTCTAAAGGCAGCCCACACTCTAGCTCTGGCGCAGGGAGAAGCGCACCGTTCCGTTAAGGCGGTCTCTTCGAAGGCAACGGTCGGCAGTGCCTATGAGATGGCTCCCGCATACCCGAAGACGGACTCGGAGCAAGATCACGCTGCCGCCGCACGATACCATGCCATGAACAACGTGCTCTTTCTCGAAGCGGCTATGAAGGGGCGTTATCCAGATGCATTTGTTGGTGAACCGCCGTACGAACTCATGGGTTTTAAGGCTGGCGACGAAAAGATCCTGTATGCGCCACTGGACTGGGTCGGCCTTCATTACTACACCCGGCGCATCGTCTCGGATGCCAGCAATGCCCAACACTTTGGCGGAGGTAGCTTCAGTGGAACTGAGATTGAGTCCGAAAGCGCAAGCGGACGCGATCCCTACACTCGGATTCGAGCCACCATGCCAACCGAGGGCCCACTGACGGAGTCTGGTTTAGAGGTATGGCCGCGTGGCATCTACGACCTGGTTACCCGAATCTCGAAAGAGTATAACCATCCGATCATCGAGATAACGGAGAGCGGATGCGGCTATCTCGACGCACCCTACGACCAAGAGAATGGCCGCATACCGGACACGCGACGCATTCATTGGTATCGTCAGGTGCTGGCGGAACTTGCCCGGGCGATAACCGATGGTGCCCGGGTTCGTGCCTATCACGCCTGGAGTCTGCTCGACAATTTCCAGTGGGCGGAGGGTTACACCGAACGCTACGGCTTAATCTATACCGATTTTCGAAGCCAAAAACGCACCATCAAGGATTCAGGCTTCTGGTACAGCCGCGTTGCTGCCTCTAACAGACTTGACGTCTAATCCATACAAAAAGGCGAAGATCGAGATTTCACGGCAAGCCGCGAAGGCCACAAAGACAGATTTTAATATTAGCCTTTGCGGCCTTTGTTGCCTTGCTGTGAAATTTATTCTGTAGTCTCCTGTTGGATCCTTTGAGTTTCATTTGTCGCTGGCCGCATGCGGTCACTGCATCTTTGTTAAAATCTCCAATAGCCTTTCCTCGGTAAACTGCCCTTCCGAAAAAGCGCAGATCTTATAAATGGGCATGTCTTCCAAAAAGGCGCGCGTGGGTATATCGACTTCGTCGGGATCTCCCATACCGAACCCTTCCACGAGTTCGGGATAGAAGGCCCTTCCTTGCGGATGGTCCTTGAATTCTTTGAGCAGAGAATCTCGAGTCAACGGCAAGGGCTTGGCCTCACTTGCATGGACTTCAACCGTTTGTCGTAGCCGCAGGTCTTGCGAGGAGGCGCCCACTAGAATCGCAAAGTCACCCGGTTTTACCAGCCAGGCGCCCCGCATCACGTCGTAATAGGCGAAGTCGCGCGCTTGCAGCTGGAAGTTAACTGTCTTTTCTTCGCCAGGCTCCAAAGCGACCTTTGCGAACGCCTTCAATTCCTTCTCAGGGCGCATGACTCTTGGTTGCTCTTCCCTCACGTAGAGTTGAACGACCTCTTTACCAGACACTTTCCCGGTGTTCTTGACGGTCACTTCAACCGAGACGTTTTCTGTATTGCCTACTGCGACCGGCATTACGCGCAGATTTGCGTAGGAAAAAGTGGTGTAACTGAGACCGAATCCGAACGGAAATAATGGCTTCAGGTTTCGTGCGTCGTAATACCGGTAACCGATAAAAATCCCCTCGCCATAATTCGCTTCCTGGTTCTTTGCTGGAAACTCTGGATACGGCGGGGTGTCTTCGAGACGGACTGGGAAGGTCTCAGAAAGTTTAGCGGAAGGGTTTATTCGGCCGGTTAATACGTCGGCAATCGCTCCGCCACCAGCCTGACCGCCCAACCACGCCTCAACAATCGCCGGAACCCTGTCGGCCCATGGTAGAGCAACCGCTGACCCGTTAATCAGAACCACCACCAGATTTGGTTGGGCGGAAAGTACTGATTCGATCAATCGATTATGACCTGCAGGTAGGTCCAAAGCCGAACGGTCTATCCCTTCGGATTCGTAGCTGCCCGGCAGACCGGCAAATAGAATGGAAACATCGGCGATTTTAGCTTGCTGCACCGCAGCATCGATCAGCTCATCGGTTGTACTGCCGTCTTCAGAGAAGCCCGCCGCATAGCTGAGAACAAGGTTCTTACCGGCCAATTTTGTTAGTTCATCGTAGGCGGTTGAAATCCTAGTTGGATTCACCTGTGAGCTACCTGATCCTTGATATCTGGGGGTTTGAGCAAACGCGCCAATTACTGCTACTTTTTTTGATTCGTTGAAATTGAGCGGTAAAAGGTTACCAGCATTTTTCAATAGGACGATGCTGTCGGCCGCTGCCCGTCTGGCCAGCAGGTCGTGGCGCTCGGCGTCGAAAGTAGCATTGGCCTGATGAGCAGCTTGGGCCTTCAAGATCACAGCCAGCAGCGGAACAATCACATCGTCTAGCCTGCTCAGTGGGATTTTCCCGGCGTGGACCGCCTGCAGAACTTTGTTTTGATGGTAATTGCCACTCCCCGGCATCTCTAGACTGAGACCCGCATTAACACCGGCTACACCATCGTGAACAGCGCCCCAATCGGACACCACAAAACCTGCAAAGCCCCATTCTGTTCGCAGGATATCCTGAAGCAACCAGGTATTCTCGGTTGCGAAGACATGGTTCACGGAGTTGTAGGCGGCCATGACCGACCACGGCTGGGCTTCTTTAACGGCGATTTCAAAGGGCGGCAGATAAACCTCGCGCAGGGTGCGCTCGTCCAGGTTAGAGCTCGTCGCCATGCGCTCAAACTCCTGGTTATTGGCTGCGTAGTGCTTTAAAGAAGTTCCCACGCCCTGGCTCTGGACGCCTTGGATATAGGCAGCCGCCATCTTGCCGGCCAGCACGGGATCTTCAGAGAAGTACTCAAAATTTCTGCCGCCTAACGGCGAGCGTTTCATGTTGACCCCGGGACCTAACAGAATCTGAACGTCACTGGCTTGGCATTCTTCGGCTAGGGCGACCCCGATTTCGCGAATCAGTTCTGTATCCCAGGAGGACGCGATCGCTGACGCGGTTGGAAAACAGGTTGCCGGAACGCTGGTCTGAATGCCGCCGCCCTCTACCTTTCTCAGGCCATGGGGACCATCGGAAACCGATATAGAAGGAATCCCCACACGCTCAACCGCGTGGGTGCGCCACCATCCGTTTCCCGATAACATCTTGGTTTTCTCTTCGAGCGTCATCTCGGCGGCGAGAGATTTGGCTTTGGAAATGTAATCCACGGATCCTTGAACAGACGATTCTTTGGAGGAGATCATGATCTAAGGGCTTGAAAAGACATTGAGAAACAATCGGGTAACGAAACGCTAGAATAAAACTCCCATCGTTTTCCAACGCGCGCCACCCGCAGTACAATCTCGTACTCGCCGTCGTCCTCGTCCTCGAAATCGTTGCGCAGGTCCACGGGCCCACCGTTCACCCGGTTCCACGAGCTTCGAACCTCCAACCCAGGAATCGTCACACCTTTCGAGGACGAGGACGACGACGAGCACAAGTACGAACCGCCTCGGGTTGAGCGGTACGGTACCATTCGGTCCAGTGGCTTCAATGACCGCACCCATCTTGGCTTCCGTCTGCTTTGTGTTCGTCACTAGCGTCACTTGATAATCCCGATCTTCTTCCGGTCGATCGTTAGAAAAACTGCGGCGATCAGCACAGTACCTTTTACGATGTTTTGTAAATAAGGATCTACGCCGATCATGTTCATGCCGTTCGATAGTAAAGTAATGATCAGAACGCCTAACATGGTGCCTGAGATGCTACCGATACCGCCGGTCAACGGTGTCCCGCCGACTACCACGGCGGCGATAACATCCAATTCCAATCCTTCTCCGAGCTGAGCGGTAGCCGCCATCGCCCGAGCAGCCTGCAGCAACCCTGCTATTCCGCAAAGTGCACCCAAGAAGGCGAACATCCAGACTTTAACTCGGACCACCCGAATCCCCGTAAGAGCTGCTACCCTTTCACCTCCGCCAACGGCTCGCACCTCACGTCCAAACACGGTTCGATTGAGAATAATGAAGGCCAGCGCTCCCAGGATCAACCCAATGATGACGGAATGCGGAACACCGAAAGTTCGATCTGCAAATGTTGAAAGAAATCCTTCACCATCGATCGACACGGGAGCACCCTTGGTGAATAGGAGAACGATCCCGCGATAGATCACCATCGTTCCCATAGTGGCGATGAAAGACGGGACTTTGCCTTTCGCAACGATAATCCCGTTGATCAGGCCCGCGAGGACACCGACGACCGCGGCAGGAATAATCGCGGCGGCGCCCAGGCTATCTGAGGTCAGCGCAGCGGTGAGCGCCGACAAAGCCACGATTGAGCCTACCGAGAGATCGATCGAGCCGGCCATGATCACGAAAGTCATCCCCAGAGCCGCGACCAACAGCACGGTCCCCTGCTCCAGCACAATCAACAGATTGCTCCAAGTCAGAAACCGGGGTGACAACAGCGAAAACGCGATACACAGAACCACTAGCAGGGCGATAGGAAAGAAGCGGCGTACCGTAGCGAAATCAGGGAGAAGCGGACTGGACTGGACTCCCTTGGGGACGCTTTTGCCCATACCGGTCACGGCTTCTGGTTTGCTATCGCTCATGTCATATACCTCACGATTTCATGCTCAGTAGTTGCCGCGGCATCCAGAAATTCGTGAACGATCCGGCCGCCGCGGAACACCAGAAGACGATCCGCCATACCAAGCAGTTCCGGCATATCTTCCGACGACAGGAGAACGGCAAGCCCTCGATTCACCAGGTCCCTGATCAGTTGATAAATCTCCAAACGCGCACCGACATCCACACCGCGCGTCGGATTATTGAGCAATAGGAGTTTTGGCCTCGTGGCCAGACATTTCCCGACCACCACTTTTTGCAGATTACCGCCGGAGAGGGAACGGCAAGACGCATCGACGCCCGCAGCTTTAATCCCGATGCGAGAGATGAGTTCGCGTCCTTGCGTGACCGCTTTTCGCCGGTCAAAGAATGGTCCCCATCTAGGGAACCCAGCCATAAGCAGGTTTTCTAATACGCTGAAATCGACGATCAGACCTTCGCCGGTCCGGTCCCCTGGCAAATGGGCTATGCCCGCCCGCCAGGCATCAGCAGGAGTTGCGGGCTGAAACGGTTCGCCCAGCAGCCACATGTTTCCTGCAGTTTTCGGTCGATCTCCACCAACTACACAAAAAAGCCCGTCGGCGCCGGATCCCTTTAAGCCGGCCAGCCCAAGAATCTCTCCGGCCCGAACCTGAAAACTGGCCTCGATTAATTCCTGACCCAAGCAAATATTTCGAGCCTCGAAAATAATCGCTTCTTCAGGTTCACGATCGCTAACCGATGGGCGGGGCGGATAAATTCCTTTGGACAAGTCCCGGCCGACCATCAGCCGATGGATGTCATCCGGAGCAATATCCTTGGTCGCAAAGCTGCCCACCCAGTGTCCGTCTTTCAAAATTGTGAGATGATCGGCGACGGAGCGAACCTCGTCCAAATGATGAGATACGAAAGCGATGGTGATTCCTTGATTCTTTAATTGCCGAATCGCCTCAAGCACGGACTCAACCTCACGATGATCGAGATACGCGGTGGATTCATCGAGCAGAAGTACTTTAGGGTCTGTGGATAATGCCCGCGCGATCTCGATGCATTTCCATTGGCCAAGGTTCAGGCTTTCAAGATCTGCTGAGACTGAGATCCGTAGGTCCAAGCGATCGAGAATCGCCTGGGCTGCTTGGTTGACCCGGCGACTGTCGATCAACCCCAGCCGGCCGGAAAACCGGCGGAGTCGATCGATAAAAATATTCTCGGCCACCGTTAGAGACCGATTGATGGTGATCTCTTGAAAGACGAGCGCAACGCCGCGGCCGGCAGCGTCACTTGCATTGACTGGTGCATACGGCGCACCGTCGAGGCTCATCTCTCCTTGATCCGGCTTCTCTACGCCGGCGAGCATCCGTAACGTCGTTGATTTCCCGGCCCCGTTCTCGCCGACCAAAGCGTGCACCCGACCAGGCTCTAGGGGGATGGAAACCCTATCTATGGCTTGGGTTTCACCATAGCTCTTGGCCAAGTCTTGCGCGAGCAACCTCATCGCGGGATCAACGAACAGGCAAACAACAACTTTAACCGGACTGAGTTCCCCGCTACGCAACCGTTACTCGCTGTAATGGATCTCGAAGATCGTCTTGGCGTCTTTATTATAGAAGCGGGAATGCGCTTTAAAGTCGTAAGAGGTTATCCCGCCGGGGAAATCCTTCTCAAACTGAGCAACCCGATCCTGAGTGAGCGGCAATAACTCGAGTTTAACGCTATCCGAATCCTTGGGTACAGCGATCCCCTTGAGATCATCGTAAAGCAGTACCAAAGCAAAACCGCCCTGGAGCCAATGCCCGCCGATGTCGAACAACAGCTCTCCGTTTTTGACGGCCTCGACGTTCTCGGGATTGAGATCCATTCCGACCACGAGCACATCTTTACCCGGCGTTTTCCCGCGATTCTTTAGAGCAGCGATTACCCCGGTAGCAGTACCACCATTCGCACACCAGGCGCCCGTAATATCCGGGTGCCCTTGATACAAAGATTCGAAGGCGGATTGCGAAGTGTCACGCACAAAATTGCCTTGTACCTCGCCGGCCACGCGTACGTCCGGGTTCTCTTTCAAAGCTCGCTCCAGTCCCTTGCGCCGATCAATGGCCACCGAGGTCCCCGGTGTCCCGTTCACCACCCCGATCACTTTTTTACCGTCCGGACCCGGTTTCATCGCCGCGAACAACGCCTTCGCCATCTGATAACCGGCGTCTTCGTCACTCGGTCCAATGAACGCAAGATAGTCGGGGAACCGTTTCCCCTGCGGCGGGAAATCCGGATAGCTATCGGTGATGACGACCGGAATGTTCGCTTCTTTGGCCAACGTCAATCCCCGGGCACCGGTTGCCCAATAAGGAGTAAAGATGATGCCGTTGACGTGCTGAGCCACCAAATCTTCCAGAGATTTGATCATCTGATCCGGTTTATTATCGGCGTTGAGCACGACCAAGTTTATCCCTAGCTCACTCGCGCCTTTCTTCATGAAAGAGATATAATTGTTCCAGAATTGCGCATCTAAGGTCGGAACCACGACACCGATCGTGGGTTGATCAGCGGCGATAGCGGAACCGGCCAGGGCGAACGTTGCGCTCGCCGCAAACAAAAGGGATCTCAATTTCGATAATGACCTCATAGCCAATGAATTGCTTTGCTGCCAGTCAAGGTTCTTAGATAAATGAATTTGCTCGCCGGGCGAAAACCGCGCAGCGCGTATGACTCGGTGGAGTCGACATGGGGCATGGATGTAGATTCGTTACCGTGATGGTGCCCTAAGCGTCAAGGCCGATTTATAACGTTCTAGGCTTTATTTGTAACGTTCTAGATAAAAGAGCTGCAAAATGCATTCGCCGCCAGGAACTAGGGTCACCCACCCAAGAGACTGCCAACTAAAGTGGGTCCAAGTACCGGCCTCTTATCTATCCCATCGATAAATCCCATCTCTATCTTAAATTGGATTCGCTCTAAACTGTCGCGGATAAAAGGGTGTTCTCATTCATCTGTCGCCAGCTCAGACTTATCTGGGCGGTCGATAGAGTTTCGCAATGTGGTTTCCCCCTTATTCCAACGGCGCCGGCAACACTCCCTGCGAGCTTAACTGATTCCTGTTCATGACCAAATCTCGTCTCAAAGAGCCTTTTACTAGAACGTTCTTGCTGGAGTGGTTTCAGGGCGGCTACCGCCTCGCCCAACGACCCGAACGAGCCGCTTGAGGAGCCAAACCGTGTCCAGTATCGAGCAAAAGAAATTGGCGATGGGAATAGACTCTTCTTCTCCTTGGCAGCAGATCGGCAAACTGGTCGCCATCCGGGAAGTAAACGTCCTGCTGGCTTTGGTGCTGATCGGCGCCTTGATCAGCCTGTTCACGCCTTACTTCCTGACCACCAATAACATCATGGGGGTATTCCGATCCTTTTCGATGACGGCCATCATGAGTATCGGCATGGTGTTAGTCATTATTACGGGCGGAATTGACTTGTCCGTTGGGTCCGCCATGGGATTGTCCGGCCTCATCACCGCCCTGTGCTTTAATGCGAATTTACCAACGGTGATCTGCGTGGCAGCCGGGCTTGGGGTCGGATTGGTGTTCGGTCTGGTAAATGGTCTTCTAGTTACCGGCATAGGGTTGCCGCCGTTTATCGCCACGTTGGGCACGCTTAGCGTCGGCCGGGGATTGATGTATATGATCACCCACGGTGTTCCGGTTACGCCCGATGCGCCGGCTGCCTTCGCTTTTATCGGCCAGGGCTATGTCGGTCCGGTACCCGCTCCAGTGGTGATCATGCTGGTGTTGATGGTGATCTTTACCATCATCATGCAGCGGACTCGTTTCGGCCGGCATATCTACGCCACCGGCGGTAACGAAAACGCCTCGCGCTTAAGTGGCGTTAGAGTCGATCGCGTCAAGCTGGCTGTTTATATCATCTCATCGACGATCGCCTCTTTGGCCGGAATCATTTCATTTGCCCGATTGCTGTCCGCAGAACCCGCGTCAGGTTTTGGTGCGGAACTTGACGTGATCGCCGCAGCCGCCATTGGCGGAGCCAGTTTATCGGGTGGCGTCGGCAGTGTAACCGGTGCGGTGATTGGGGCCGCATTGGTAGGAATCATCGCGAACGGCGTAATTCTTCTCAATATCAATACCTACGCCCAGCAGGGAATTACCGGCTGCGTCATCATCGTCGCCGTTAGTTTGGATATTCTGAGAAGTCGCATCATGGGAGAACGGAAGTAAGGAGCTGGCAACTATTCAGATTGATTCACTATCGCCTATCAAAAATATGAAAAGCCTCTTGAACTGTACCTATGCCGTACTCGCCGGTCTGTCGATTCTAACGACTGGAGTCGCCCTTGCTAAAAACAAGGCTGACATCACCGTGGCAGTAATCCCCAAAGTCGCGGTTCCCTTTTTTGACGATTGTAACACGGGTGCGACGGAAGCTGCCAAGGACCTTGGCGTGAAGTATCAGTGGGTGGTCCCCGAAAATACTCAGGGCGCAACTCAAGTTAAAATCATTGAGGATCTAACGGCGCGGCATGTTGATGGGATTGCCATCTCGGTTAACGAACCGAGATCGGTTCAAGGGGTCATCAAACAGGCGATCGCGTCGGGCATAAAAGTGCTGACTTACGATAGCGACAGCGCAAACAGCGGGCGCAGTATGTATATCGGTACGGTTAACGAGAAAGCGGGTGAAGTCATGGGGGACGAAATGGCGAAGGCGATTAACGGCGAAGGCAAAATCGCTATCGTGACCGGCCAGCTAGGGGCATCAAACCTCAACGAACGAATCGCTGGCGTAAAGAAAGCACTGGCAGCTTATCCGAAGATAACGATTGTTGATACCGAGGGCACCGAAGATGACTTGGCCAAGGCGGTCTCGGTGACGGAGGCGATATTCCGTGCGCATCCGGACCTCAAGGGTCTCTTCGGTGTCAGCCAGGTCGGAGGTCCGGCAGCGACCAAGGTCCTTTCCGAACATGAATTTGCCGACCGCAAGGGCGCCATCAAGATTTTTGCTTTTGATGATCTTCCCGACACGATTCGCGGGGTAAAGGACGGTTATATCAACGGCATCATGGTCCAGCGCCCGATTACTATGGGCCGGCTGGCGGTGCAACATCTAGTGTCTCAAATCCAAGGCCAGGAGACCGAGGCCAAAGATATCGATACCGGTGTCACGGTCGTGACCGCGGCGAACATTGGCAGTTACACTAAGTAATTCCGGGGGAACAACGCGGAGAGTGAGGGGTTGTCCCGGCGCCGCTAACCCGGCTTCGAGCATGGAACCGTTTCTAGAAATGCACGCTATTTCCAAGCGCTTTCCCGGGGTTAAAGCGCTGGACGAGGTCGATCTTTTACTCTACGGCGGCGAAGTACACGTTCTTGCCGGCGAAAACGGCGCCGGCAAGAGCACGCTAATGAAGGTCATTACCGGCGTTTATCGGAGTGATCCGGGCGGCGTTCTTCGAGTTGAAGGTAAAGAGGTGATTATCCGTGACCCGATCCACGCAAGATCGCTGGGCATCACCATCATCTATCAGGAATTGACCGTGGTGGATAACCTGAGTATCGCGGAGAATATTTTTCTCGCCCGGGAACCACTGCGGCCAAGCGGCTTCATCGACTTCGTCAAAATGAGGGCGGATGCGGCTGAGCTTCTGGCCCAGCTCGACATGAAGGTGGACCCAGCAACCAACGTCGGCAGTCTGAGTATCGGCCACAAGCAAATGATCGAGATAGCTCGGGCGATTTCTTACCGCTCGAAAATCATCATTATGGACGAGCCGACTGCGTCCCTCAGCGATCATGAAGCCCAGTTGTTATTGGGCCTGGTCAAGCGACTCGCGGCACAGAACATCGGCATCGTTTATATTTCACACAAGCTTGACGAAATATTCCGAATCGCTGACCGGATCACGGTTCTACGGGACGGACGGACAGTCGATAGTAGACCAATCGGTGAAATGACGCCCGATCTGCTGGTGCGTAAGATGGTCCAGCGCGATCTCACCGGGCTGTTTGGTGAGCACCATTCGCATGCCAAGCCGGAGGTGATGCTATCGGTCAAAAACCTCCGGCAGAAAAAGTCTGCATCGCATTCCCTACCCGCTGCTGGTGTCAATTTCGAGATCCGGACGGGTGAAATGGTTGGATTTTTTGGACTCGTCGGTGCTGGTCGGACTGAACTTATGGAGATGATCTTCGGCAGCCGGCCGGCACAGGGTGAGATCGCGATTGCCGGGAGGACGGTGAAGATTAAGCAGCCCGCGGATGCGATCCGGGCCGGACTGGGGTTCGTTACCGAAGATCGTAAGAGTCAGGGCTTGGTCATTGGTATGACGGTCCGTGAAAATTTCAGCCTGACACACCTGGCTGATTATTGTCGTCTCGATTTTGTCGACCGGAAACGTGAACGAGCAAACTGCCTGGATTTTATTCGCAAGCTCGATATTAAAACTCCGACGACAGAACAGAAGGTCGCCAATTTGTCCGGTGGGAATCAGCAAAAGGTTGCCATCGCGAAGTGGCTAGCCAGAAAACCGCGCATTCTGATCGTAGACGAACCGACGCGCGGAATTGATATCGGTGCAAAATCTGAGGTGTATGCGCTGTTGAATGGTTTGGCCGAGGAGGGCTTGGCCATCATCGTCGTTTCCTCTGATCTCCCCGAAGTTTTGGCCATCACCGATCGCATCATCGTTTTCAAAGAGAAACGCATCGTCGGCAATTTCCAGCGCGGCGAAGCAACCCAGGAAGATGTGATGCACGCCGCAACGACCTGACTCAACCATAAAACCAAGGATCAAAAACACTTGAGCAAACGCATCATGTTCACAGGTGGCAGCGGCAAAGCGGGAAAGCACGTTGTCCAATATTTAGTGGAGCGGGGTCACCAGGTTCTCAACCTTGATACCAAGCCGTTGCCCAACCCCAAGGTCCGAACCTTAATCACGGACATCACGGATAGTGGCCAGGTCTTTAATGCGCTGTCCAGTTATACCGGGCTGCATGAGTTCGATCCCTCGTTACGCGCACAATCGGCCGATGCGGTTGTCCATTTCGCTGCCATTCCTCGCATCATGATTACGCCGGATAACGAAGTTTTCCGGATCAACACCATGGGAACGTACAACGTTATCGAGGCGGCCGTTAAGCTCGGGATCCGTAAGATTGTGATCGCTTCTTCGGAGACCACTTATGGTCTCGTTTTCGCCAATGAGCCGCGGAATCCGATTCATTTTCCGCTCGAAGAAGACTACCCAGTCGATCCCATGGATAGCTACGCGTTATCGAAGGTCTGCAACGAGAAAACTGCCCAGGCTTTCGCTCTCAGGGCCGGAATTGATATTTATGCGCTCCGGATTGGCAACGTCATTGAGCCGGACGAATATCAACTATTTCCAAAGTGGTTCGCTGATCCAGGCTTTCGCCGGCGCATCGCTTGGAGTTACATTGATGCGCGCGACCTTGGGCAAATCGTCGACCGGGCCATAGCGAAAGACGGCCTCGGTTTTCAGATCTTCAATGCCGCCAACGACGAGACCTCGTCCAATCTGCCAACTCGCGAATTGATCGATCGTTTTTATCCGGGAACACCGTTAAAGCGGGATATCGGTGAGTTCGAAAGCCTGTTATCGAATCGCAAAACGCGCGAGGTCTTGGGCTTCCGGCAGGAACATTCGTGGCGTGACTATGTTAAGCCGGTGTGAGACTCTTGAGCGGTCGGCATCTTTGCCGGCCGACCATGCAACCGCACGGCCGGGAGCTCACGCACCGCTTCGCGGCTTTCAACAGGCAAACCGAAGGCCGGATCGCCCGGATTAAAACGCGGATGAGCAAGGGCTCATCCCTACCGGGTTCTTGCGATCCCACGTGCATGGACCTATCTTCCGGGCGCCTCGAATTTTGTACGTTTTGCATCGCTATTCCTGGGTGCAAAGCGAGCACCCCATGGAACTCCGGCAATTACTTCACTTCGTAGCGGTTGCGGAGGAGGAAAGTTTCACGCGTGCCGCCCAAGTTTCCAACATCGTCCAATCGGCGCTCTCAACTTCGATCCGCCAGCTTGAAGAAGAGCTTGGCGCAAGACTCTTCGTCCGTAGCACTCGTAAGGTCAGATTGACGGCGGCGGGACGCGCATTCCTCGAAAAAGCGAACGTAGCGCTGGAAGCGCTGAGACAAGGAAAGGAATTGATTGCCGATATCCGGTCGCTTCGTCGGGGAAAGCTTTCTTTAGGGACGGTCCAAAGCCTGCCTTCATTTATTGATCTGCCAGCTCTACTGGAAGCTTTTCATGACCAGCATCCGCACATAGAAGTCCGCCTCTGCCAAGGAAGTGCCGGCCATTTGATCGAGAAAATTCGTTCCCGGCAAATCGAACTCGTCATTTTGCCGGTTGAAGAAGCGCATCCTGATCTTTCGAGTGAGATTATTTGCTGTGATAGCTTGGTCCTGGCCTGTGCGATGGAACATCCACTGGCGGAGACGAACCAAGTAACCTTGAAGGAATTGTCCGGAGAGCCGTTCATCGATTTTGAACCAACTTATGGAACCCGAGAACTCGTGGATCATGCTTTCACAGATGCCGGTCTCGAGCGCCGAGTCGCTTTTGAAGTGAGCGATCTCAATACCCTATTAGAATTGGTCGCGCGCGGGTTAGGCATTGCCCTGATTCCGCAGGCCGTAGCTTTGGCTCGCAAGGAGAGCATCGCCCACGTGCCATTGGGGGACGTCGAAATCTGTTGGGAATTGGCTGCTGCCTACAATGGAGACATCACAGCGGATGATACCTTGGATGCCGCGCCAGCAGCTTTTCTAAAGCTCTTAGTGGAACAGGGTGCTGGCCATCGGGGTGAAGAGGAGACACAGGAGTTGGCCAAGGTGACAGCCACACCGTAGGACGGTCTTACCGGCGGGTACACGCCGACTCGGGCGGCGCTCTTTCTCCTGTTCGTTCTCGATCCGCTGATCTTCCTTTGTGTGCTAGAAGTCTCTTATTGGTATTTTCTTAAAGCAGTATCCAGAACCAGTTTCAATTGCGTCTAAATGGGCAACACAAAAAGGGCGTTATTTTTGATGGCCGCCACCGTTTCGCAAGAATTTTAACGGAAGGCGCGAAGCGGGAAAAATTTCTGTGCTCGCTCTTTGCGAGATCCCGCAACGCCAAGACTCGCGAGTTGCGAATACCTGCCGCACGCATTCGAGCAATATTCTCGTTTCTTCCGATGGAGTCCGAACTCGTTACCGACAGTCAGTGAGTGTGTGGCACGATAGGCGCTCTGGCGGTAACAATGATATCGATTACTCGGTTAGTCGCCTTAGGAGCAGCTGCATTCGCGCTCGGCACGGTGTGTCTTGCTCAGGAGCCGACCGACCTAGGCAAGGGAACGGAGTTCAAGGGCAAAAACGTCGAGATGAAGGACAAGGGCGAGGTCACCTACCTTCTATCCTTCGCTGCAGGGAAGGAGTTCGAGGCTACAACAGACGGCACCAAGAACACCGACGTGCACCTATACGTGTACGATGCGACCGGCAAGGAAGTCGGCAAGGACGATTCGCCGGGCCCGAAATGTTCAGTGAAAGTCACGCCGGCGAAGGACGAGCAGTACAAGTTCGTCATCAAGAATGCTGGGGGGGACAACACGGTGACCTTCGCGGTAAAGGTGGCGAAGTGACAATCGACCGATTGTCACAGAGAGCAGCGCATTCAAGTTGCTCTTGAGTGGCTCGGACTCATCTGGGTAGCTGCCACCTGAAACTGCAGCTACCCTGGCCTAAGAGGCCATTTCATGATTTGGGTCACGTCTAAATCTTCAACACAAGCAAAAAGTATGTGTTGAAAATTAAGATTTAGACGTGACTCCTCTGGACACCACTCTATTCCCAGTCGCGAATTGACGTCGCACTCCCCAGACGAGGACACTGCTTACGTCTTCGGTCCGCTCGTCCCGATAGCTGACGATTCCCTTCAGCGTAAGCCAAGCACTTTACGTTAATCGTAACGATTCGGGTTAGCTATTCCTATCGGCTGTCCGTCCGGCATACTGCGCGTCGAGTCCGCACGATGCGTTCAAGGGCCGCCACTGCATCCACACGCCGTTCTCAGAGCGCATTGTCTCTCCCAGCACTCGGGCGTGCTTTCTAACCCGGTCGTCGGCTGCGAAGTCGAGAGCGCTGACGACTGACTCAGCCCTGGGCCACCGGCCATCCACGGCGGCCGGCGCAACGCCGGCCACGCGCAAGCGTTCGGCCCAGAAAAACTGATCGCCAGCGAACGGGATCACGATTGAAGGCACCCCCGCGCGTGCCGCGGAGTGCGAGGTTCCGGAACCGCCGTGATGAATAACCGCAGCGGTGCGCGGGAAGAGCCAGTCGTGCGGTGTGTCGCC
>Ga0210396_10001963_pt1 | contig 21287 bp, 20 predicted proteins | sample IncBWH17OmetaG_FD_155466 | JGI IMG/M metagenome (GOLD analysis project Ga0210396, IMG submission 155466) | Forest soil microbial communities from Barre Woods Harvard Forest LTER site, Petersham, Massachusetts, United States - Inc-BW-H-17-O ... | reverse complement strand
ACGTCAGCGTCTGCGCATCGATCAGCAGGCGCGTCACTCGACGATGCCAAGCGCTTCTGCGATGTCCTCAGGCCACTCGTCGAAGTCGTCCGCCACCTTCACGCGACCGCGCATGCTTCCCGGAGTTCGCTTCGGGGAAGCGCCTATCCCCGTTAGAGCCACCAGCCGGACCACCGGATGGGAGCCGCGACGGAGAATCACCTCCTCGCCGCTCTCCGCTTGGCGAACCAACTTCGACAACTGTGTCTTGGCCTCGCCGATGCCGTAGACGGATGACATGACTACAGGTTAGCCAACTTGGTCAAGTTGATCAAGGCGTACACGGCCAGCCTGTAGCATTGGCAACGATGGCCGTGAGCCCCAAGCCTCGCGCAAAGCCCGACCCCTCGGTGGCAGCGGGAACCTTCCACACGCTCTCCGACGAGCCCGTGCGCGAGCTCTACACCGCCGCCGACCTACCCGCCGGGATCGGCGCCGAACCGCCCGGCGAGGATCCGATCGGCGTTCCGGGCGAGTACCCGTTCACGCGCGGCATCCACCCGACGATGTACCGCGGGCGACTGTGGACGATGCGCCAGTTCGCGGGCTTTGGCACGAGCGAGGAGACGAACGAGCGCTTCCACTACCTGCTGGAGCACGGCCAGACGGGGCTGTCGACGGCGTTCGACATGCCGTCGCTGATGGGCCACGACTCCGACCACGCGCGCTCGCTGGGCGAGGTGGGGCGCGAGGGCGTGGCGGTGGACACGCTTGACGACATGCAGACGCTGTTCGGCGGCATCGACCTGGGGGCGGTGTCGGTGTCGATGACGATCAACGCGCCGGCGGCGATCATGCTGGCGTTCTACGTCGCCGCGGCGGAATCAGGCGAAACCCCTGGGGGCGAGGCGACGGGCGTGGGGCCGGTGCCGGCGGAGCGCCTGTCGGGCACGATCCAGGCGGACATCCTCAAGGAGTACATCGCGCAGAAGGAGTGGTGCTTCCCGATCGACCCCGCGATGCGCCTGTGCGGCGACATGATCGAGTGGTGCACCAGGCTCATGCCGCGCTGGCACCCGATCTCGATCTCCGGCTACCACATCCGCGAGGCCGGCTCCACGGCGCAGCAGGAGCTCGCGTTCACGCTCAAGGACGGCCTCACGTACGTCGAGCAGGCGGTCGCGCGCGGCCTGGACGTGGACGAGTTCGCGCCGCGGCTGTCGTTCTTCTTCAACGCGCAGATCGACTTCTTCGAGGAGATCGCCAAGTACCGCGCCGCGCGCAGGATCTGGGCGCGCGAGCTGCGCGAGACGTTCGGCGCGAAGAACCCGCGCTCGTGGCAGATGCGCTTCCACGCGCAGACCGCGGGCGTCAGCCTGACGGCGCAGCAGCCGCTGAACAACATCGTGCGCACGGCCGTCGAGGCGCTGGCGGCGGTGCTGGGCGGCACGCAGTCGCTCCACACCAACTCCTACGACGAGGCGCTCGCGCTGCCGACGGAGGAGGCAGTCACGATCGCGCTGCGCACGCAGCAGATGCTCGCGCACGAGACCGGCGTCACCAACACCGTCGACCCGCTCGGCGGCTCCTACTTCGTGGAGGCGCTCACCGACGAGATGGAGCGGCGCGCGTACGAGTACTTCGCGAAGATCGACGAGCTCGGCGGTATGGTCGAGGCGACGAAGCTCAACTACCCCCAGCGCGAGATCGCCGACGCGGCGTTCGCGCTGCAGCAGCAGATCGACAGCCAGGAGCGGATCGTGGTGGGCGTGAACAGCTTCGTGGCCGCCGACGAGCAGCCGATCCCCACGCTGCGCGTGGACCCGGCGCTGGAGCGCAAGCAGATCGATCGCCTGGGCGCCGCGCGCGCGCGGCGCGACGGCGCCGCCGTGGAGCGCACGCTGGCGGCGCTGCGCGAGCACGCCGCGCACGAGGACCGCAACCTGATGGAGCCGCTGCTGGACTGCGCGCGCGCCCACGCGAGCGAGGGCGAGATCATCGAGTCGCTGCAGCAGGTGTTCGGGGACTACTCCGAGACGCCCGTGTTCTGAAGGCGATTAGCGGTCTCGCAAGGGAAGGAGCTGCTGCCCTGAGGGCACCACCCGATAGCGGCTGCCACGCCTCTGCCCGTAACGCTCGAGCCGGCCATCCTGTACGAGCTTGGCGAGTAGTTCAAGTGTCTGCCCTCGATCCAGCCCGGTTCTCGTCCGAACGTCCGCATTCGCGAGCGGCCCCTCGCTGGCCATCTCGATGATCAAGTCCTCGAGCTCACTCTGCCCTAGTCGCAGACCGGCCGGCGGCGCCAACGAACGATCCAGCACGTAAGTGGCGCCGCCTCGCTCCCCACGCTGGACGAGAAATCCTGCATCTCTGAGGCGCTGCGATGCGATACGTGCCTGATCCTTGTCGACACCCACCAGCTCACGAACGCGAGCGTTCGTGAGCACCTCTCCGCGAGCGGCATGGACGAGCAGAATCCGATCCGACGGCTCGATGAGGCCGCGCTGCTCCACCTCTCGGACCCACGCGCGCTCCGACGGTGCCACCGCGCTCCTGACCGGGAGCGTGACGCTGACTGTCGTGCCGCTATCCACGAAGATCGGCGCGTCTAGCAGCTCGTCCCGCATTTCGTCCTGCATCACATCGACACCTTCACCAGAGTCCTCAGCAAGATTGAAGGCTCGAAGCACCCGGATGACAGTCGGGTTTCTCGCGGACGCCTGATCGCGCATGTTCTCGACGGTAACCGGCTCGGGCAGAGAACCCGGCGAAGTGATCACGACGGCATCCGGGCGGATCTCTATCCGTATGCAGGTTCCGTCGAGCTCGTAGGACCTATGCGCTACAGCATTGGCTATCGCCTCGCGCAGGACGCGACGAGGAAGTCGCGGCAACTCGTGTCGGTGGACTCCCAATACCACGACTTCATCCCCGACCTCATCCGAGACAAGCTGCGTAGCCTTCTCGACCTGCTCGCGAAGCGGGCCGTCGATCTGGATCCGTCGGTCGTAGGTCGAGGCGCCTTCCCGGTAGCGGAGCACCTCTATATAGGCCTTGCCGAGCTTCTCATCTGGCCGAGGGAGTAGATGGAGTGCGCCAGCGACCGTCAGTTTGAAACCCGCCGAGGTCTGTGTTGCAAGCCCGTTCTCGACGAGACGTTGCGGGAACGACGCCGAACCCGACCACTTGAAGGCCTCAGCAACGCGCCTAACAAGCGCTCTCGGCACCTCGTCCAAGGCTATCCCTGCATCGGCTGACTCGAAACGCTCTAGGCTCCGCGCGTTGATGAACTCGCGGAGCTCAGCGCCAAATAGCGCCACGTCCAGCGTTCCTCGCCGTACGAGAACGCGACCGTTGGACGTCTGGGAGAAACCGTCGCTCCGCTTCGCGATGGCCAGCACCGTTATAGGCCTCCCGTCGACGATCAACGGTGAGATCGAATAGCGACCAGGATCGCGTACGTGACCGACCATCTCGTGGAGATCGTCTTCCAGCCCTTGCGTCAGCTCGCGGCCAACGACATCCCCCTCGTTGCTGACGCCAATCAAAATCAGGCCGCCGTCCGTATTTGAGAACGAGACGACGCTCTCGGTTATGGGTGCTCGGCCGGCCCCTTTCTTGCGCTCGACAAACTCGCTCTCATCGGGAAAGGCGCTCACAAAAGCCGCTGCGGTCATTGATTTAGGGGGCGAAGCGGGACTTCGCGGATGGAATGGTGGATATGCCAAACTTCTCTGTCCCCTTCTCGGTCTCGGGAATTATGCCATAACTTATAGATCCTAGAAAACCAAAATGCAAATCCTGCATAACTGGTCATAACTCGAGAGCCGGACATACGGCCCGCACCTATGTCGTTACGGATCACGGGGGCCGCCGTCAACCAGTTGGAGCACGCTGAGCGTCGAGGCGGCATTACCATCGGCAAGCTGTCCGAAGTCGCCTGCGCCCTCGACTGCACCCTCGTCTACGCGCTCGTGCCGAACTCGACGCTCGAGCAGACCGTCACGACCCAGGCTAGAGCGGTTGCGGCGCAACTCCTCGGATATGCGGCTCGAACGATGGACCTGGAGACCCAGGACATCGAGGGCGATCGCCAGAGCGACGCCGTCGAGCTGTACGCACAGAAGCTCATCGTCAGCGGCAACCCCTGGCGTAAAAGGCAAAGCCGCCCGCGCGACGAGAAGTGAATCACGCCAGCTTGATCCGGTTCGCTCGAGGCGAGGCCGTCAGCTGACGCGCACCTGGAGCACCAGCTTGCCGACGTTCTCGCCGCGGAACAGCTTCAGCAGCGTCTCCGGGAAGTCGCTGACGCTCCCCTCGACGACGTCCTCGCGCGAGATCAGCCGCCCCTCCCGCATCCAGCCGGCGATCTCCTGCATGGCCTGCGGAAAGCGCGGCGCGTAGTCGAACACGACCATGCCGGTCATCGACGCGCGCGCGACGAGCAGCGCGAGGTAGTTGGAGGGACCCTGCACGCCGTCGGTGGCGTTGTACTGCGACACGGCGCCGCAGATCACGATCCGCGCGCCGCGCGCCAGACGCGTGAGCACCGCGTCGAGGATGTCGCCGACGACGTTGTCGAAGTACACGTCGACGCCCTTGGGCGCGGCCTCGCGCAGCGCGCGGCGCACGTCCTGGCGCTTGTAGTCGATCGCGACGTCGAAGCCGAGCTCATCGATGAGCCAGCGGCACTTCTCAGGCCCGCCGGCGATGCCGATAACGCGGGCCGCGGACGGGCGGGACCTGATCTTGGCCATCTGCCCGACGGCCATGCCGACGGCGCCGGCGGCGCCGGAGACGACGACGGTGTCGCCCTCCTTCATCGCGCCGACGTCGAACAGCCCGAAGTAGGCGGTCATGCCGGTCATGCCGAGGGTGCCCAGATACGTGGGCAGCGGCGCGAGCGCGGGATCGACCTTCATCACGCCGTTGCCGTCCGACAGCGCGTACTCCTGCGCGCCGAACGCGCCGTACAGGTGCTCGCCGACAGCGAAGCCGGGATGCTGGGAGGCGGTCACGCGCCCGACGGCGCCGGCGCGCATCACGTCGCCTACCTCCACCGGGTCGATGTAGGAGGCGCCGGCGTTCATCCAGCCGCGCATGGCGGGGTCGAGCGAGATGTGCGAGATCGCCACCACGAACTGGCCGTCGCCGGGGACGGGCACGGGCTCCTCGGTCATGCTCCAATCGCTCGCCTTGGGCAGACCGGACGGCCGCGCGGCGAGCCGCACCTGATGGTTGATGTCGCTCATTGACGCCTCTCCAGGCGTTGTGGGTGTGTGCTCAAGACGTGACGCTCCCTTCGATCACGAGCTCTGAGCCGGTGACGTACACGCTCTCGTCGCTCGCACTGCGCGAACTCCTTGGCGGCCACACTCCAGCCGTGACGCGGACGCGACTATATCCGCTCCCGTTCAGACGCCACCGGCACCAAGAGCGCTCGCGTCCCGAACCATGCCTCACCGTCGGAATAATCCACAGGCGCAGTCGGCTTGCGGCGCCTAGATTCCGCTCATCGGATCCTTTCCCCCACGATAGGCTCGACCAACTTGTATCTCGCCGATCACGAAATTAAGGCGCTCAGCGATGAGCTACGGCTAGCAGGCCCGCATCTTGATCACCCCTTCGAGCCAGCGCGCCAGATCCAACCCTGCTCAATCGATCTGCGGATCTCGAACGTCTTCTGGAAGCCGAGACGACGCCGTCGCCTCTGGCGACGACTGATGCCGTGGAGGGAGATCGCGATCGACTTGCGCCGTGCCAATCTCCACGACCTCGACCTTGGTCCCCCTCGCGAGCGAGCCTGAGCGGAGCTACGGAGATGCAGACCTTCGAAGCAAGTACGACAACGATGAAGGCGGTCCATCGCTGTGGTGGCGTGACGCACGTGTTGAACAACTCCAACAACGGCTCGGCCAGACCAACGCCCACGAGGCCATCAGGCAAGAGATAGTCGACAGGGTCCGCTTCCAGAGCACGGAGGTTCTCGCGCGCTTCCAACGAGACATCGATCGCAGGCGCGTGGGCGAGATCGAGAACGCCGACCAGGTTCTCGATGACTTCTCCCGACGTGAGAATCGGCGTCGCCTCATGGATCGAACGATCCTCGCGTCGCCCATTCTCTTCGGTGGCGGTGTCGTGGCAAGCGTCTTTGCTGCGTTCGGGGTGTGGACGATCGTCCTCATCGCGTTGCTCGTCATGAGCTTGGTCGCGGCCTTCGTCGCCTACGAACGGCGAGATGACGGGTATCTGGGGACGAACGATCTGCGAGCACTGAGGTCGCCGGAGGAGACGGCATAATGGTGTTCGTGCCGACGCGAGCAGCTCCAACGCGTTCCCAAGCTCTACCGCCGCCGGGCAGATACCGACACTTCAAGGGCGGCGAGTACGAGCTCTTGGAGGTTGCTCGTCACTCCGAGACGGAAGAGTTGCTCGTGGTCTATCGCGCAGTCGATGACCCGTTGACGACCTGGGTGCGACCGCTGGAGATGTTCAGCGGCATCGTCGACGGCCCGGATGGGCCGCTTCTGCGGTTCGCGCTCACGTCCCCGAGTGAAGCCTGCCGGGACAGCGGCCGTTTGCCCCATCCCGTCGTCCGATCGTAAGCGAGCAGCCGCTGCAGGTAGTCGCCGGCGTCGGCCTTGGCGGGCACCTCGTCGAGCAGGCCGCGTTCGAATGCGCGCATGGGCCAACAAAGGACGTTGAACGCGGCCCTCGCGGTGCGCGAGCGCCCCCTCCGGCACCGGGCCCGAGCCGAACGGTGTCGCGCCGAGCATCGAGCCATCTTCGCAACTTTTTAGGGCGCCGACGTGTCCAGCGCTTAGCATTGCCCCCTTTGGAGCCCTCGCACCAACGCAGAACGCCCGGCCCGCCCCCGACCTCGCGCCGACCGGCGCAGGAGCACCGATCTCACGTGACCTCGATGACGCTACTGCGTAGGTTCCTGGCCGGCGGCGCGCTGCTCGTGGTGCTCGGGAGCGTCACCACGCTGGCGCTCGCGTCCAAGCGGATCAGCGCTGAGCAGGCGGCCTACAGCGCGCCGAGCGCGGGGCGCTGCACGCCCGCGAAACTCAACGCCTCGGCGGTGCTGCCCGGCACGAGCGTCGCTGTCTCGCCGCTGCCGGACTCATACGACGCCTCGACCGAGACGCAGATCAGCCTGCTGGGGGCACCGGCCGGCGAGCTGGGCGCCGTCCACGTCAGCGGCTCGCAGAGCGGCTCGCACGCGGGTCGCCTGATCGCCTACTCGCAGGGCGACGGCGCCAGCTTTGTCACGCCCAAGCCGTTCGACGCGGGCGAGACGGTGACCGTCCGCGGGAGCATCCGGGCGGGCACGCGCGCGCAGCCGTTCGCCTACCACTTCGTCGTCGCCCACCAGGACCCGATCGACTATGCGGCCGCGGCCGCCCCGAGCACGTCGCACGACTACAACGAGATGCAGCACTTCCGCTCGCGCCCGGAACTCGAGCCGCCCGCCTTGCAGGTGTCGGCGAGCTCGGCCCAGGCGACCCCCGGCTACGTGTTCGCGGCGCCGTACAACGGCCCCGGCCCGAGCGGGCCGATGATCTTCAACGAAGCGGGCAACCTCGTTTGGTTCCACCAGCTGCCGTCGGGGCTGGCGGCCACCAACCTGCAGGTGCAGCAGCTCGGCGGCCAGCCGGTGCTGAGCTGGTGGCAGGGCCGCATCCCGCCGCAGGGCTTCGGCCAGGGCGAAGAGATCATCGACAGCAGCTCCTACCGCCAGATCGGGCGCGTGCACGCGGGCAACGGCTACCTCGCGGACCTGCACGAATTCCACATCACCCCGCAGGGCACAGCGCTGCTGACCGTGTTCGACCCGATCCAGTGCAACCTCTCCGCCCTGGGCGGACCGAGCGGCGGCGCGGCGACCGACTCGAGCTTCCAGGAAATCGATCTGAAGACTGGGCTCGTACGGCGCGAATGGAACAGCCTCGACCACGTCGCGCTGGGCGACTCCTACAGCGCGGCGACGAGCGCCAACACGATCTGGCCGTTCGACTACTTCCACCTCAACTCGGTCGACCAGCTGGCCAACGGCACGACGCTGATCTCGGCCCGCAACACCTCGGCGCTGTACGAACTGAACACGACCACCGGGCAGGTGCTCGCGCGCATCGGCGGCAAGCAGTCGACCGTCAAGCTCACGGCCGGGGCGGCGACGGCCTACCAGCACGACGCGAGCGTGCTGCCGAACGGCACGATCAGCGTGTTCGACAACGGCGGCGTGCCGAAGGTGCACGCGCAGTCGCGCGGGCTCGTGCTGGCCGTCAACACGCAGACTAAGACTGACACCGTGATCGCCGAATACGACCATCCCAGCCCGCACCTGGCGGCCGGCAGCCAGGGCAACGTGCAGACCCTGGAAGACGGCGACGTGTTCATCGGCTGGGGCGCGGAGCCGTACTTCTCGGAATTCAGCTCCAGCGGCCAGCTGCTGTACGACGCGCATATGCACGGCACCTACCAGTCCTACCGCAGCTACCGCTTCGCGTGGACGGGCGCGCCGAGCGAACCGCCGGCGATCGCGGCCGCGAAGTCCAGCTCGCAGCTGACGGTGTACGCGAGCTGGAACGGGGACACGCGCACCGCCAGCTGGCGCGTGCTCGCCGGGCCGAGCGCACAGCAGCTCACGCCCGTCGCCAGCGCCGCGCGCACGGGCTTCGAGACGGCCATCGCGACGCCGCTGGCGGAGGGCTTCGTGGCGGTGCAGGCGCTGGATGCGGCGGGCGAAGTGCTCGGCGCCTCGCGCACGATCAGCGGCTGATAATCTCGGCATTACCTCGAGTCAAGCGGAGGTTCTCAAGGATGGCGGACCGCAACGCAAGACAAGTGCCGCCGAGGCGCGACAGGCTCCCGGCGGGCACCGGCAACGGTGCTGCGGCAACCCGCGGCGAGCGCTACCAGCCGCTGCCAACCGGTAGCCACGGCCTCGACCCGGAGCTGGTCAAGCGCGACCAGCGCGAGCGGCTGCAGAAGGCGATGATCGAGCTGATCGCCGCCAAGGGCTACCCGGCGGTGCGCATCGTCGACCTGGCCAAACTCGCGCACGTCTCCCAGCCGACGTTCTACGGTCTGTTCACCGACAAGGAAGACCTGTTCCTGAGCGCCTACGACGCGGTCGCGGGGCGGACCGCAAGGACCGTGATCGAGGCCTACGACGTCGAGGCCCCGCACGAGCAGCGACTGGTCGCGGCGATGCGGGCGTGGATGGAGCAGGCGGCGGCCGAGCCGGAGGCGACCTCGCTGCTCGTGCTCGGCGCGTTCGGCGCCGGCGCGAGCGCCCTGGAACGCCGGCGGCGCGTGCTCGACGAGCTCGAGCGCAGCATCTACGCCAGCCGCGACCGGACGCCGGCGGCGGAGGCGGACGGCGCCGACCTGACCGTCAAGGCGATCATCGGCGGCGTTCGCGAGGTCACCGCCGCGCGCCTGCGCGAGGGCCGCGCGAGCGAGCTGCCGGGGCTCGCGGATGAACTGACGGCTTGGGCCACCTGCTACCCGCGGCGCCTGCCGGACGGGCTCGGCGCCCCTCCCGCGAAGCCGCGAAACGCCGGCGAGGCGACGGCGGTGCTCTCCGAGCGAGCGCGCCGCGCCGAGGGGCGGCTGCCGAGCGGGCGCAGCGACCTGCCGCGCCAGTTCATCGTCAAAAGCCAGCGCGAGCGGATCGTCGACGCCACCGCCGCGATCGTCGCCGAGAAGGGGCTCGCGGCGCTCACGATCCCCGAGATCGCCCGCCGCGCGAACGTCTCCCATCAGACCTTCTACGCGATCTACGACTCCAAGCACGACGCTTTCCTCGGCACCCAGAAGGTGGGCATGCACCAGGCCCTGGCCGTCGCCGTCGAGGCCTACCAGGCGGAGCCGGAGAACTGGCCGCGCGCGGCGCGCGCGTGCCTGCGCGCGCTGCTCGACTACCTCGCATCCGAGCCCGCGCACGCGCACCTGAGCGTCGTCGACACGTTCGCCGCGTGCCCCGAGGCGATCGAGATCCGGGGCGCCGCGCTGCAGGCCTTCGCCACGTACTTCAAGCCCGCCTACGAGCTCGTCCGCGGCCGTGTCGAGGTGCCGGCGATCGCCGCGGACGCGATCACGGGAGGGATCTGGCAGGTGATGCACCACTACGTCGAGAACGACTGCATCGCCGACCTGCCGGGCGCCACCGCGCAGCTGACGTACTTCGCGCTGACGCCGTTCCTGGGACCGGAGCAGGCGGCGGACTACGCGCTGCGCGACAGCTCGTAGGCGGTCCTGCCATCGCGCGTCGCGCCCAGCTCGCGTACGAGCACGTCGGCGGACATCCCCACTCCCCGACCTTAACGCGAGACCCGCAGGTACGCGAGCACCGCCAGCACACGCCGGTGGTCGTCGTCGCAGGCCGGCAGGTCGAGCTTGGCGAAGATGTTGGTGATGTGCTTCTCGACGGCGCCGGGCGTGACGAACAGGCTCTCCGCGATCGCCGTGTTGGAGCGGCCCTCGGCCATCAGCGCGAGCACGTCGCGCTCGCGCGCGGTCAGGCCCGAGAGCGCCTGCTTGGCGCCGCCGCGCGGCGCCAACAGCTCGGCGACCACCTGCCTGTCGAGCACCGTGCCGCCGGCGGCGACGCTGTGCAGCGCCTCGACGAACGCGCGCACGTCGCCGACGCGCTCCTTGAGCAGGTAACCGATGCCTGCGGTGTCCTCGCCGATCAGCTCGCTGGCGTAGGCCGTCTCGACGTACTGCGAGAGCACCAGCACGCCGAGCGCCGGCTGGCGCCGGCGCGCCTCGATCGCCGCCTGCAGACCCTCGTCGCTGTATGTGGGCGGCAGGCGCACGTCGACGATCGCGAGATCCGGTTCGTGGCCGGCGATCGCCCGCAGCAGCGACGGGCCGTCCTCGACCTGCGCGACGACCTCGATCTGGTGCTCGCGCAGCAGCGCCACGAGCCCCTCGCGCAGCAGCGCGAGATCCTCGGCCACGACTACCCGCAAGGGAGCCTCGCCTCGAGCACCGTGCCGCCCGTCTCGGGGCTGTGCACCCGCAGGCTGCCGTCGAGCGCCTCCACGCGCGCGCGCAGCCCCGCCAGGCCCGACCCGTGCGGATCGGCGCCGCCGACGCCGTCGTCGCCGACGACCACCGCCAGCGCCCGGTGCTCGTCGCGGAGCTGGACCCAGCTGCGCTCGGCGTGGGCGTGCTTCGCGGTGTTGGTGAGCGCCTCGGCGATCACGAAGTAGGCGGCGCTCTCGACCGCGGGCGTGAGGCCGCGGTGCGTGTCGACGTCGACCGACGTGCCCAGGCCGTAGCGCGCGGCGAGCGAGCGCACCGCGGCCACGAGGCCGCGGTCGGCGAGCAGCGGCGGCACGATGCCGCGCGCGAGGTCGCGCAGCTCCGCGATCGCGGCGTGGGCCTCGCGCTGGGCGTCGAGGATCAGGCCGCGCACGTCCGGCTGGTCCTGCACGCGCAGCTCCGCCCGCCCCAGCTGCAGCGTCAGCGCCACCAGGCGCGCCTGCGCGCCGTCGTGCAGGTCGCGCTCGATCCGCCGCAGCTCGGCGGCCTGCGCGTCGACGGCCTGGCGGCGCGTGCGCGTGAGCATGTCGATCCGCGCGCGCAGTGCGCGCCGGCCGCGGGCGACGAGCACGCGGTCGTGCAGGGCGATCAGCGAGTAGCCGCTGCCGGCGGTCGCCAGGCCGAGCAGCGCCCATGCGGGCCAGAACGTGTGCACCCCCGCCAGCAGCCACGTCAGCAGCCACGTGAACACGAGGATCACGGCGGCGGCGCCCACGAGCGCCCACACGCACGCGACGCGGCGCACCGCCCCGCGCGGCTGACGCCAGGCCCAGCTGGCGCTGAGGTCGAGCAGCACGAGGTCGCCCAGCCCGAGCCATGCCCACGCCGGCCAGAAGTAGCCGCGGCCGCTGAGCGCCCAGATCGCGGCGAGCAGCACGGCGCTCAGGAACGACAGGCGTCGCACCAGCGAGCGCACGTACTCGCCGATCGACAGCCCCGCGGCGAGCGCCGGCATCCAGCGTCGCCGGGCGGCTTCCTGCGCGAGGGAGATGTCGAGCGGGAGGCGCGCGCGCTGTGCCATGCGGCAATGGTCGCACGGCCGGGGCCGGGGACACGCGCTTGGGGCGCCCGGACCGCTGCGCCCTTCAGGGGTTTCCCGCAACCGGCCTACGGTCGGCAGCGGATGGCGCGGGAGCGGCAGGCGAGCAGGCTTGTACTCGATAAGACACTTCTCACATTGGGAGATACACCATGCGCAGCATTCTGAGCAAGATAACCAGCCTGACGCCAATCGCCGCGGGCGCGGCTGCGGGAATGATCGTGCTCGGGATCGTGTCGATCGTCGGCGGCAGCTATGACCACGAAGTGGTCCACAACCAGCTGGCTCCGCAGAAGATCACGTTCCCGAAGCCGGCGGAGTACCCGGACCTGAAGAAGTACGAAGGCCAGCAGGTGCTGAGCGGAACGCAGGCAAAGGCCTACGCCGAAGACCAGATCGCGGTCGACATGAACAAGATCGCGGGCGGCAAGACCTACGCGCAGGTGAGCGACGAATGGATCGCGGGCGGCATGAAGAGCGAAAAGCTCGCGGGCGAGCGCACGTCGCTGTTCATGGGCGACACGCTGCGGGGCCTGCTGCTGAACGCCTGGGGCTGGGGGCAGATCGGCAGCATCGCGATCCTCGCGGGGATCCTGCTGATCGCGTTCGGGGCGATCCTGTTCCTGCTGCCGGTCTTGAGCTGGTGGCTGAACCTGGCGCGCGCCGGACGCGAGACGGCCTCGCGGAGCCTCCCCCATGCTCCCGCCGGCGCCGCCGGCTAGTAGAGGCTCTGGATGACGGAGATGAACGGGGACGGCGCCGCGCGCGCCGTCCCCGCAGGCACGCGGTCGGTCGACGCCGGGCGCTGCAGCGTCGGCGTCAGAGCGCCTTGGCGGCCTGCCTGCCGGCGCCGATCCGCTGCACGTCCCACACGAGGCCCGCGCGCTCCAGCGCCGCGATCACCAGCCCCGAGACGTCGAGCTCGCGCGGTCCCATGCCGTGGAAGGCGGACGTGGGGAAGGCGTGGTGGTTGTTGTGCCAGGCCTCGCCCAGCGAGAACGGCGCGAGCCACAGCAGGTTGCGCGAGTGGTCCTCGGTGGCGAAGCGACGGCGGCCGAAGAAGTGGCACAGCGAGTTGATGCTGTAGGTGACGTGGTGCAGCACGAGCATCCGCACCGCGCCGCCCCACAACAGGGCCTCGAGGCCCGCGTCCACGGTGCCGCCCATCAGCACGCCGAGGCCGAACGGGATCGCGAAGCCGAGCAGCGCCCAGAGCACGAACGTCCTGTCCACGAACGACACGACCAGGTCGGCGAGCAGGTCCGGGGCGAAGCGCTCGCGCGAGCCGCGCTGGGAGTGATCGAACAGCCAGCCGACGTGCGCGTGCGCGAGGCCGCGCAGCGCGCCGCGCCAACCGCCGCCGTGGTCGACGTGCGGGCTGTGCGGGTCGCCGAGGCGGTCGGAGTAGGCGTGGTGCTTGCGGTGGTCGGCAACCCACGAGATCACGGGTCCCTCGACGGCCATCGTGCCGAGCACCGCGAGCACGCCGCGCAGCGCGGGCGAGGTCTTGAAGCTACGGTGTGTGAACAGCCGGTGGAAGCCGACGGTCACACCGAGCCCGGTGGGCACGTACATGATCAAGAAGATCGCGACGTCGCGCCAGCGCAGCTCGCGGTTCCACATCTGCCAGCCCGCCAGCACCAGCAGCAGCGGCGGCACGAACGTGATCACGCCGGTGATCGCGCGGTCGAGGCTCTCGAGGATCGGCTCCTGGATCTCCTCCGGCGTCGGGCCCTCGAGCACCTGGGGGTGAGCCGGCTGCTGCACCCCGCGCTGAACCGGCGGCTCGGGCTGCTGCTCGACTACGGGTCCGGCGGTGGCGCTCATGGCCCCTTGAATCGTGAACACCGCGTGCGCATCTGTCGATACGGCCGGCCACCGAGCCTACGGGGGCCATCCCCCGCCCTGAGCTTCGGGGCTGCCTCAGGCCGGGCGCACGTCGAGCACGATCTTGCCGGTGGCGCGGCGCTCGTCGAGCGTCCTCAGCGCATCGGCGGCGCGCTCCAGCGGGAAGCGCTCGCCGACGATCGGCCGCACGAAGCCGGCGTCCACCATGCGGTTGACCGCCGCGCCGATCTCGCGGTTGAGATCGGGCTTGCCCATCACGTACGAGCCCCAGCCGGCGCCCACGACCTCGGTGTTGCGCAGCAGCAGCCGATTGACGCGCACCTCGGGGATCGAGCCGCCTGTGAAGCCGACGACGACCAGCCGCCCGCCCTCGCGCAGCGAGCGCAGGCTGTCGGTGAAGCGATCGCCGCCGACGGGGTCGAGCACCATGTCCACGCCGCCGCCGGAGAGCTCGAGCACCTCGTCCTTCCAGCCGTCGCCCAGCAGCAGCGTATGGTCGGCGCCCGCCTGTTCGGCGACCGCGCGCTTGGCCTCACTTGAGACGAGCGCGATCGTCTTCGCGCCGAGACCCCTGGCGACCTGCAGCGACGCGGTGCCGACGCCGCCGGCGGCGCCGTGCACGAGCACCGTCTCGCCGGACGCGAGGCGCCCGCGCAACAGCAGCGAGAAGTACGCCGTGTGGTAGTTGAGGATCAGCGCAGCGCCCTGCGCGAAGTCGAGCTCGGGCGACAGCGCAAACGTGAAGAACTCGGGCGCGACGGCCGTCTCGGCGAAGCCACCGAGCGCGCAGAACGCCGCCACACGATCGCCCGGCTCGACCGACGCCCCCTCGGGCGCGCTCAGCACCACGCCGCTGACCTCGCTGCCGGGCACGAACGGCAGCGGCGGTTTCATCTGGTACTGGCCGCGCGTCTGCAGCAGCTCGGGGAAGGACACGCCCGCGGCATGCACCTCCACGACCACGCTTGAATCAGATCCCACCCACCCGAGCATGTGCGACGCCTCCGGCTCGGGCAGCTCGACGAGCGCGAGCGCGCTGTCGGGCCCCGACTCCTCCACGATCTGAACCGCCCTCATGTCAGTCGTAGCGCGCGACCGTGAAGCCGATCAGCACGGGCACGTTGACCGCGAACACGACCAGCGACAGCGTCAGCACCACGAGCGCGCCGCCGCTCGTGTGGTTGCGCAGGAACACGTACTCGATCATGCCCGCGATCAACGCGTAGGCGAGCAGCGCCCACCTGGCGACCTCGAGGAAGCGGCGCCAGTGGAAGCCGTCGGCGCGCGCGAGCGCGAGCACGTTGCCGGCGAGCACCAGCGCCGACGCCGCCAGCAGGCCGACGGCGGGGCCGAGCGACACGTGCTGGGGCAGGTGCGCGGAGAGGTAGATGCCGGCGGCGAGCACCAGCGCCAGCGAGAGCATGCCCAGCTGCGTCACCGGCGGAAGGCGGCGCTCGCCCTGCGGCGATGCGTCGTCATCCATTTCCGATGACGACGCCAGGGTGGAGGCGCTCATCCGGCGGCCAGCTTGGTCATGATCACGAACGTCGCCACCTGCAACGCGCCGGTGGCGCCGGCGGAGTAGATGAAGCGCTTCATCAGCCGCTCGATGATCGCGGGGTTGGGCTCGGGCTTCTTCAGCTCGGTCAGCACCGCGATGTTCGCCGGCTCGAGCAGGCCGAGGGCGATCACCGCCATCACGCTGACGACGATGAAGCTCGCGACCACCCAGCCGTGCAGCGGGTAGCTCGTCTGGTTGGTGCCCAGGTGCGTCGACAGCTGCCAGCCGGCGGCGAGCGTGACCGTCACGACGGTCGGCATGATCAGCACCATCTTCGGCATCAGCCGCGTCGTGAACTCGATGCGCGCGGGGACCGACAGCTTGCCCATGATCGGGCCGAGGACGAAGCCGAGGAACAGGTCGATGACCGTCCACGCGGCGCCGCCGACCACGTGCAGGAACTCCAGCGGCCACAGTTCGTTGACGGCAATACCGGCGATCAGCAGCGCCAGCACGACCGCCACGATCGGCAGGCCCGCGCGCGGCACGATCTGGAAGTCGGGGCGCTCGAGCGCCGCCGGAGGACCGCCGGCGACCGCGCCACCGGGGGTGGAGATGGCGGCTTGTGCCATCTGGCGAATCTAACGCGTCCGCGGGCGGAATGCCAGCGGCCCGGAGGCAGCGTCCTCGGGAGCGCCACCGCCGCGCGCGTACAGGTGAGCATCGGCCCAGACCCAGGTGGCCGCCGCGGTGGCGCCCGCGACGATCGCCACCGCCGGCCACGGGCCGACGGCCAGCGCGAGCACGTGCGACGCGACGAACGCGGCGAAGCCGACGCCGCCCAGCCGCGCCGCCGTGCGCATGCCGTGGCGGCGCATCCAGATCCGGATGCAGCACAGCCCGCCGATCGCCAGCACGACGCCGCCGAGCGGGCGCGAGCCGGTCGCGGCGACGACCGCCCAGGCGGCGATCAGCGAGCCGGCCGCGAGCGGGGCCGTTGGCAGCGAGCGCATGCGTTGGAGCGTACTGGCACGGCCGCGGCGCTTGCAGGCGGCCGAGCGGGCGGGCGCGGAGACGAGCCATGCAGTCGGAACCGGCCCCAGACGCGGCTGTCGGCCGATTCTCCGCGATTGTCCCCTATCAGAAACCAATGCCCTGGCGGAATCGGGATCGGGACCGGGAGGTCGCACATAGGATTTGTGCCGCAAGCGCGAATGTACGAATCCTGCTCACGAACAAATCGGTCCGAGCCGTGGGCCCTCCGGTACACGTTGGCCGTTGCGAATATAGATTTCATCGTCGGGATCAGCAACGATCCGCTCGACTGCCTCGAGCTGGGACTCGCGAGGAACGGGCGCGCTACAGGCGGCCCCGCCAGAACACGACGCGCTCGACCGCGACCTCGCAACCGCGATCGAACACGCACGCGCCGCACGCCTCTCCATGCGCGAGATCGCCCAACAGCGCAGGCGTCGAACGAAAAACGCTCTACAGCACCCTCAACCGCACCAAACAACCAGCCCACAACGCCCCACTGCCCGTGTAGCCACCGGCCGCTACGGCGCGCCTCCTACGGCCCGGCAAGCGTCGAGATCGCCGAGCCATTCACGGAGCAGGGGGAGGATCAACTCGGTAGCGGCATGGATCGCTGCACCGTGCGCAGCCACACCCAGACAGACCGGGTCGGGGTCTTTGCTCGGGCTCCAGCCGAGCTGCCCCAGAAGAGTCCAGGCGCGCTCGAGCAGCAGGCGAGCTTGCGCTTCGGACTGCTCGTGCGCGATCGCTGAACCACGATCGCTTCCCCAGCGGCGGCGAGTAGCCTATACGCGCCTTCGCGGACACGACCCTGAAGCGCAGACGGGATCGTGAGCGCCCCAGCCACCGTCGCACGCTCCAGCCGCTCGACCGCGCGCCGCACCGCCTACTCCAGTTCTCGCACCATATGGACTCGCTGACTTCGCCCACTGCGGTCTGCGCGACCTCGTCGCGTAGACCGCAGCTCCTACGCTCCCCCACCCGCGTTGATGTAGCCCGCTTTGAGACCGCGGTCCTTCTTCAACTCGCACCACCGGGTGTCATGCGATAGAGCCGTACAAGCGATCCAATGAAAATGACGGTCCCGCCGCCGCATCGGCGAAGGCGAACTACGACTGCCCCCTCAAACGCCTGGCAGCAATGACGATCAACGAACACAGGGCGATCGCGGCGACCGCCGCAAACAATCCGACAGCGTCGCTCACGCCGGCCACCGGCGCAAGCGTCTTCGCAATGACACTGAGCACCACGAACAAGACCAAGCCTGCCATTGCGAGCGCAAGCCTTCTCCGGGGACCAACTTTCCTTGATCTATTGGCGAACCAATTTTTCATGCCGACTCACGATCGTCCATCGCCGCCGCAGCGCCCTCGCATGCGTAGCACTCCTCAATTCGGCGGTCTCGTACATGGGTTCGCTTTGAGATCGTCACCGTATAAAAGCAATCAGACGACGGGTTGCTCGGCAATCCCGATGTCAGCGTTCCAGCGTGCTCCTCTGCGTAGTCACATGAGCCCTCCGTGGCTACTAGGCCAGCCGCAGCCGCACCGCCGGCCGCCACAAAGTCCGAAAACCCGGCTGTTGGTGCAGTTACTCCCACTCCAACGGCCACGACCGCGCCGTCGATCGAGCATATCCACTGACTCGAACTCATCGCCGCATGTGCCATCCGGCCGTAACCTATTTCACCGCCGCCTCCTTCAAACACGGTGGCTGCGTCCCATGGTGGGTTCGCGTTCATCGCTTCCTGGATTTGCAGATTCACCGGCGGCGCAAATACGGCGCCTGGGGCGGCGTATACTTCAGCCCCCGAGGAGGCCCGCACACTCGAGCGAGCACATGCGACGAAGACGACGGGGATCTCGCTGTCGAGCTGGTCGAGGAAGCGGATCAGATCGAAGCGGTTGCGGGTCTTCGAGGTCATCGCGAGCACGCCACCCTCGTGGACCTTCAGACACGCGAACAGACACTGTGTGCTGTTGCGGATGTATTCGTGCTCGCGGCGTGTCGGTCGCCCAGGAGCAGGAAGCATGTCTGGTTTGGTCGGTGTCTTGGCCTGGATCCCGGTCTTTTCGTCGATCGAGACGACCAGCACGTTCTCTGGCGGATTCACGTACAGGCCGCAGACACCTTTCAGGCGTTCCTCGAACTCGGGGTCGGAGAAGTCGCTCATCACCCAGTAGTCGGTCAGGTGCGGCTTGATGTCGGCGCGCGCGAGAATCGTGTGTGCCTGGGCGCGCGACATCCCCACCGCCTGCCCGAGCTGCTCATAGGTCCAGCGTTCCTGCTGAGCCCCCTCTGGTGTCTCCGGTGGACGCGTGCACGCCTTGGCGATCAGCCTCGCCCTGTCCGCCTGCGAATAGATCAGCGGTCTACCCGAGCGCGGCAAGTCACCGAGCCCGGCGATCCCATCCTGCTCATAGCGCGCCCGCCACTTCTGCGCCGTGTTCGTCGAACACCCCACCAGCCGGCCGATCTCCGCAGCAGAACGACCTTCCGCGGCACAAAGCACGATCTGGGCGCGCTCGACCATCCGCACCCCAGCGGTGCTCGAGCGCACAATCCGTTCAAGCTCCGCTTGATCGTCCGCTGCGATCTCAACACTCTTCACCAACGCAGGCATACCGAACCTCCATCATCGCCGACCCAACCAGCAACGAGTTCGGCAAACACTACGACACCCCTTCAATCACCAACAAACTTCACAGACAAACCACTAGGACGGACTCGACATCGTCGGTGCTTCCCTTCCCTGTGCACTTTAACGTCCTGCCGCGGAGCTAAACGTGCACTCATAGTTGCACGTAGTCTCCACACAGGACACAAACGCCTCACCGATCAACGCGCGGATGGTGTGAATGCTCGTCGCCACGGAGCCCCCAAATGCGACCTCCGCATGCGCCGAGAGCGGCCAACGCGCATATCGAGCCCAGCGCCGCACAGCAATCATTACGCCGCGCCGATATGCCCGCACCCCGTTTATCACGCATCCGGCATCTCCGGCAATATCCCTCTTTGAAGTCTTTGACCGCATCGTAGAAGTTCTCGCTGCCGGTGCCTGTGCAGGTGATCGCTTCGCCTGCATTGGTTACGCTGAATGCCTCCCGATCCTAGAGTCTCGCCCCACACCCAACCGAAGAAATGCAGCCCTATGTAGTATCGCCTTCGTCGCGGTTCCCGGGACATTCCCGCCGGTTTCAGTCACGCCGTACAGCACCTGTCAACATCGCACACGGTCCGCTGAGCTCGGGCTCTTATCGGCTCCCGTCCTGTTCGCTGAGCAGCCGCGCCGCCCATCGCCCGAGAGCAGGAGACACCTGACTCAGCCTCCGTTCCGCGAACCGGCCGAACGGCGGAAAAGACTGCCCCCATCTGAGTAGTGCGAACACCAAGAGAACCGGAACCGCGACAACCGCGACAGCAGCAAACACCATATCAACGACAACATTCATCGCATGTCTTTCGCTCTTCGGCAGTCACTTGACCCACCCTCTGATCGCAACCCGCCCACATCTTCACCCGTCACTTACACGCCGATATTGGGCGCAGCGTGTATGATTTCTTGTCAACGACTCGCCCAGACGATGTGCGAGTCAAAATCTCCACCGGGCGCATCGGTAGCGCCGCATAGACAAGCACTCCGCCCGCGTGCAGGCTCGCGGGCATTCTGCGCTTGTTCAAAACTACCTGCGCGTGACGACCAGTCGCGACGACATCGTCGCTCCCGTCCCGCAATATCCCATACACCAGCACCACTTCGTGCGAGCCAATGCATTCCTGCCCAACCTCTACCCGCAGTAGCTCACCTACAGTTCCATTGAGCGATGGGCCGGTGCCGCCCCCGCCCCTCCTCATCCCGTGTGGTCCGGGTTCTTCGATCTTCTCCACAAGTGTGGCGTAGACACGCCCTCGATATCTGTATCGCTGACTCACAATCTCCATATAGGCCCCGCCCGAAAGTCTCTCCCGCACCAGCGACCGGGGCTCGGTCGGTGTCAATTCAACGGATTCGGCGTTGATCCTCGCCCTTTCGCCATTTGGCTTGACCAGATATGTCCCTACGCGCCGCCCTGGGTGCGACGCTCCTACACCGCAACCGCCAAGCACCACTGCTGCTAGCACAAGCCAGCCGATAGCAAGACGGCCAAACGCAGTCATCCTCCGCCCTCCCGGCCTACATGTCACGCTGTCACGCTCCCGGTATCCCGATCGGGGGAATTCCTTCGCCGCCAGCTTCCGAAAGATTCCACACCTCGTCGAGCAGAGATGACTTGCAGGTCCACCCGTGGGTGTAGCGCTGGTCGCCCCCTTTCATACCAGGAATCCAGAACCACCCCCACCCGACATATGACGTTTCGCCTTCGCACTCCATATGCTCATGAGCATAAAGTGTGCTGCTGAGCCCTCCGCCCGCCTGTCCGTTGTATGGGTTATAGCCCGAGCCCGCCAGACCACACAAACCATAGCCCGGCGAGACTTCGAGTCCATCTGATTGCCCAACGATACACACCTCCAGCTCGGAAAACCGCGGCAGATCCCCGCCGCATCCGATCCATCCCCGTGCATATACCCATCCCTTGCTTTCGCCGATCACCAACTGCAACTTGCACCCAGCATTCGAGTGGTTCGTCGCAGTACACGCATTACTCCCCACGCATCCTTCCCCGCCGGCGCTTTCCCCGGCTTCGCCTTCGCATGGTCCGTATTCGCCTCCGCACCACCAGCTTGGGGGTGTGAATGGTGTTTCTCCGGCTGGTTTGTTTGCTTTTTCGAGCGCGCGTCGTGCCTGTTCGGCATCGGTGAGTTGTTTGGCGACGGCTTCTG
>Ga0210396_10001962_pt1 | contig 21292 bp, 14 predicted proteins | sample IncBWH17OmetaG_FD_155466 | JGI IMG/M metagenome (GOLD analysis project Ga0210396, IMG submission 155466) | Forest soil microbial communities from Barre Woods Harvard Forest LTER site, Petersham, Massachusetts, United States - Inc-BW-H-17-O ... | reverse complement strand
GCTACCGGTAAGGGTATTAGTGATAATATGGTTTCACTGGTTTTGTTTGTGGTACCAATCATGCCGATGGAAAAGAATGGGCACAGACTACAGAACAGGTTATTTATGGAAGCGATAGTGATGACTGGAATGCCGGCTTAAGCCCAGCTGATGTTAATTCATATAGCTTTGGGTTGGCATTATCTGTTTCTAATTCATTGTTTAGCCTGGATTCGTTACAAGCTGATATTGATTATGTAAGTATTAGTGTGAAATATAAAACCCCTGGTGAACCGGGTTACGCCCAGGCCAAAGAACAAGACAGGAAAGCTGTTATTTACCCTAACCCCACAGGAAATAAAATAACCGTTCAGTTTCCTTCAATAGGGGTAGAATCTATGCTTATGGTTATGGATGCAAGAGGAAGGATAGTAAGGAGCGAAACTGTTCCTGCTGTGAACGACACAAATAGTGTTTATACAGAAGATGTTTCAAATCTTTCCCGCGGATTATACAGCGTTTATATAAATAATGGAAGGGACAATTACTTTAACAGGTTTGTTAAAAATTAACGCTGTTACTAAGCTTTCTTTACAATTTTACTTGCAATAAAAGAAAACAAGCCAAGCACTACCCCTGATATTACACCTATCATAGGGCCCATAATAAGCATTTGCTGCCTCGGGTGGCCGTGCATTATGGGCATTTTGTTACTCATTTCCATTTCCTGTGTATGATGCGCCGCATACTGGGCAAACAATAATATATGTGCAGAAGTGATATAGATACAATTTACAAGGCTGGTACAAAAACCATGAAGGAAGTATTTGCCCGGAGCATTTTTTGCTATGAAGTAAGCACAAATAATAAATATAACAGGCCAAAGAATCGATTCGATATTTGATGGGATAAAATAAACGGTTGCAATAGCCATAAAAAGGCCGAAGAGTGAGAGGAGCAGGATTAACTTGAAATTCATTCTTTTTTGATTTAGAATGATAAAGGTATAATGATTTTTTGAAGTATAAGAGTAGAACACTGATGACGAGGATTGGTTAAGCTAATCACTGATTATATCACAATGATCACAATTATCTGTGTTATCTAAGTTCCAGAGCAGCTTAGACGCAATCAGCCAGCTTTCTTCTTATCAATTCTATTTCAGCATTTGAAGAGGTGAGGGGTAAAGCTTTTTGAAAATAGGCTTTTGCTTTCTCTTTAGTACCAAGCTTCATATACATTTCGCCTAAAGAGGTATTGTAATAACAGTTCTCACTAAAGCCTTTTACTTGTAATAACTCACCAATTGCTTTTTCATACCCCTCTACTTCAGCTAATACCAGGCACCTGTTAATTTGCACTACCGGGTTGTTGGTTCGGTTTAATAATGTATTGTATAACTGCAATATAAGTGGCCAGTTTGTTTCTTCGTAAGCCAGTGCATTTGCATGCGCCGAAGCAATGGCGGCTTCAATGTGGTAATCGTGTACTTCATCACCCAGTGCAGCATGACTAAGGTATTGGTTCCCCATGCCTATAAGTTGTTTATTCCATTGGGCTCTGTTCTGGTCTTTCAATAAAACAATAAAGCCTTTATCATCTATCCTGGTCTCAAAGCGTGATGCATGATAACACATAAGAGCAAGTAATGCATTTGCATAAGGATAATTCGTCTTTGGGTTTTCGGTAAGTAAAATGGTAAGGCGCATTGCCTCTTCACACAAATCTTCCCGTATCAGTTTTTCAGAGTGCGATGAATTATATCCTTCATTAAAAAGGAGGTATAATGCTTTTAATACTGCTTCAGTCCTCGATGGCATTGCATCAGCGCCGGGATAATCGAGCGAAATGTGTTCTGTTTTTATTTTTTCTCTTGTTCTGTATAATCGTTTTTGTATTGTTTCTTCGGTAGTTAAAAATGCATTGCCAATTTCTTTAACACTCAATCCGCAAAGTGTTTTAAGTATAAGTGTTATTTGGGCTTCGTGAGAGATAGATGGATGGCAGCAGGCGAACATCATGCGCAGCTCACTGTCTTTTATCTCGTTCTCAGTGAACATTTCGGCCAGTTTGGGTACAAGTGTGTATTCTGATTTTAAGAGTGGGGCAATATCATTAACAATTTTATGCTTTACCTGCTCGCGGCGTAATATATCTATCGCCTTGTTTTTTGCAGTGCGGTATAGCCATGCCTGCGGATTATCAGGCAGTTTACCGTGCTTCCAGGTTTCCAGCGCGCGAATAATGGTGTCCTGCACTATGTCTTCAGCTTGTTCAATATTATTAAAGCCAAAAACGCGTGTTAAAACAGCAACCATCTTTCCCGACTCGTGCCGGAAAAGATGGTCAACCATTTTGTTTACTTCGTTGTCTTTCGATTCAGACAATTTTACATTTCCATTTTTTGCAGTGGGCGAACTTCCACCATGCCATTTTCAGCAAAAATAGGGCAGCCTTTTGATATTTCAACTGCATCGTCAATATCCTTAGCATTTACAATTACATAACCGCCAACCATTTCTTTAGCTTCTACAAAAGGGCCGTCGGTAACCGTCTTTTTTGAGCCGCTAATTACTTTGCCGGTAGGTTGTAATGGATCAGCACCAACCATGATGCCTTTTTTTGCCATATCTCCCATCCATGCCGCCCATGCTTGCATGTTTTTTGTTGCTGCTTCTGAATCTGCTGCGTTGTGGGCGTGATTTACGCCACCTCTGAATAAATACATGAATTTTTCCATGATGTTTTTGTTTGTTTTATTGGTTATTAATTGAGAGTTTATTTGAACTTGATTTTACATTTCCATTTTTTGCAGCGGACGAACTTCCAGTTTGCCACCTACTTCAAAAATAGGGCAGCCTTTAGCTAACTCAACCGCTTCGTTAATGTCTTTTGCCGAAACAACGGTAAAGCCACCAACCATTTCTTTGGCTTCCACAAAAGGGCCATCGGTTATTATTTTTTTTGTGCCGGTAACTTGTTTGCCGGTAGGCTTAAGTGGCTCGCTGGCACCCATAATACCTTTCTGGGCAAGGCCGCCCATCCAGGCCATCCACTTTTGCATGTGTTTTTGCATTTGGTCGGGGCTCAGCTCTCCGTGGCCACCATCTTTACCTCGGTACAAGAAGATGAATTTTTCCATGATGATTTAATGTTTGTATTGTTAGTTTTTAATTGCTTACAACTCTATAACGAACCGACCAATTGAATCTGGACAAGGTTAGTCAAATTATTTTGGAATCGATCACCTTAAATGACGATTTTAAGGTAAAGTATCTGTTATGAATAAATGTATCCTTACAATGAATAGTAGAGGAAAACATTATAGAAAAGCAATCTTGTATAAGGCTGCTTTTGTTTTGCGGAGAGTGGGGGATTCGAACCCTCGGGACCCTTTCGAGTACACACGCTTTCCAGGCGTGCTCCTTAAGCCACTCGGACAACTCTCCGTGCAATTTCAGGGCGCAAAGATATGAGATTAACGCTCTTATTGGGTTGACTACTACTGTATAAGAGTTACTTTGCCTAAAAAAGTATGCTTTGTTTGGTCAATACAGCTAGTTACATGTATTAAATAAAGATAAGTATCTTCCTGTACAACTGTTGGGCCTCCCATTACAGTCCCATTCCAGCCATGGTTTATATCCTTTGTGTAATAGAGCAACATGCCCCAACGGTCATATATCGACATACTGAAATCACAAATAAAATCACCTTTAGGTTCAAATGTCCCATTTATTTTGTCTCCGTTTGGCGTAAATGCATTGGGTATATAAATTGTAAAGAATGGTGCTATATCCATACATTCAGTTACCGAATCGACGCAGCCATGAATATTAGTTACTTTAAGGTCCGGACAGAACTTACCGGTATCATGATAACGATAGCTTGGGTTATCTGTTGTTGTTATAGAGTCATAAGGGAATTCATTGAATTGCCATAGGTTTTTCTGTATCCCATAGGCATCGGTGCTTTCATTGTTAAAGTAAATCAACAGATCTTCTGTGCTTGTTGGTGTCGGGCTGTATGTAAAAGCTGCTATAGGATGGCTATACGCAGTTATCATACCGGGCACGGTAAGTGAAGAAGAACATCCGATACTTGATGTGACTTTTAACCCAATTGTATATACACCAGCGGTGTCATAGCATGTTTTACCAGGGTTTACAGTCGAGCTGTCACCATTACCAAATGTCCATACCAGTGATGCAATAGTTCCATCTGTTACTATACTTTTATTAGTGAAAGTTACACACAGCGGTGTGCAACCATTTAGCGAATCTGCTTTAAAATTGACCAGAGGTATAGGAGAAATTATAACTTTTACCTTTGCTGTATCAGGCGGGGTATTGCAGCCATCTGTTAATACAACAGTATACGTAGTATCGTTTGTGGGAGATACATTCACTACTGCACCAGACATATTTCCGGGTTGCCATGTGTATGTATATATTCCATCTCCACCACTTCCGATAGCTTTAAGGGTGGCGGTAGTACCAGGACAAATAGTATCAGAGCCGATGTTTATTAAATATAGTGGTGGATTTACCTTAACAACAATTGTGTCCGCTGGCCCCTTACATTTATTCGAGTCGAGAGTTGATTTAACTATATAGGCTGTTGTAATAATAGGCTTGATAATAATGCTTGAAGTAGTAGCTCCTGTGCTCCATATATAGGTGTATGGCGGTGTTCCGCCGGTCGATGTTGCAAAAGCGGTATCCTTTTGGCCTATGCAGATAGTCGCTGCGCTTGTTGAAGTTTTAATTGGTGCAGGTTGCGTTATAGCTGCCTTAATAACCGAAATGCAGCCATTGGAATCTTTAACAGTTACATTATATACTCCGGCAGTTAAGCCTTTTGCTAACGTTGTTGTTTGGGCTGGAATTGAATTCCACATATATGTATAAGGCAATATGCCTCCCGATACAAAGATCTCAGCGCTGCCGATGCTATCCCCGTTGCATATCTCATTTGTTAAAACCTTAATGGAATCCTTTATTTGTGTTGGCTGGGTTATGGTTACGTGGGCTGTGTCGGTACAGCCATTTGTGTCTTTTATGGTTACTGAATACGTGCCTGCTTTAGTAGCAATGGCTGAGCTGGTGGCTCCATTATTCCACAAGTAGTAGTAGGGGGTGGTCCCTCCGGTTGTACCCAGTGTCGTAATGTTTCCGGTGCTATCGTAACAACGTGCATTTGTTCCACTGGCTTTGGCTACCAATTTTGCAGGCTCTGTTAGTGTAGCACTGGCACTGTCAATGCAGCCTTGTGCATCTATTATAATTACTTTATAAAAACCTATCGTATCATGAATACTTGATGTTAGTGAGCCGGTGCTCCAGAAATAATGATAGGGTGGTGTTCCGCCTGTTGTACCCATTTGTATTGTACCGCTATCGCCAAAGCAAAGCGCATTCTTGATTATAAAACCCGGGGTAATTGCGGCGAGCTCAGTTACGGTTATAGTGTCAGAAGCCTGGCACCCATTAGTATTTGTGGTAACCAGGGTATATGTGCCCGGATTTTTAACGGTTACAGATTGGTTGCTACTATTACCCGGAGACCATTGATAAAGAGAATCGCCACTGTTTCCTCTAAGAACAACGGAATCGCCATTGCAATATATTACCGGTGGTGAAGCTGTAATACTTGCCACCGGGCTTGACAGAGAAACTGTAATAGTGCAAATAGTATTTATGCCGCAACTCGATACGTCACAGGTATATGTTCCCGGAATACTGATGTATTTTATGCTGTCATTTCCGCTTAATGGCGGTTGCCATTGAATTGTGCTTCCTGCTGATGCTACAACATTCAGTTGTGCCGAATCGCCCGGGCAGATAACTACACTGCTTGTAGCCAGAAATGGAGTGGAATAGGAAAGAATGTTTGCCGTATTCGACAGTACGGGGGCACAATAATTGGTATCAGTCAACACGCAATAATAAGCACCTGCTGTTGTTACGTATAAATTTGAATCTGTACCTAATGTTCCTGTTGCTCCCTGCCATTGAAAGGCTCCGATGCCGGAGCAGGTCAGTAATACTGAATCGCCGGGGCAAATAGTAGTATTGCTTGCAGTTACATTAACTGTAGGTGCCGTTTTTAATGTTATACCGGTACTGGCTCCGGCCGCTGCAGAGCACCCATATTGGTTAGTAATAGACGATTGGATACTATAGTTTCCTAATCCTGCCCAGATACTATCTTTAGTGCTACCTGTCGACCAAACAAAATTTGTTCCTAAAGCAATAAGTAATACCGAATCGCCCGGGCATATTTGTGCAGCACCTTTTATGCTTAAGCTACTATCAGTAGGCATAGGATATATTCTTACAAATATTGAATCGGTTACAACATGTATGTCAGAATCACACATGTTTTTTCGCTTAATAGTATCTATAATGGTATACCAGCCTGAATCTTTAGGGGTAAAAGAATTGGTAGAGGGGCAATTTGTGGTTGGACTAAAGGATACACTGTCATCGGGTTTTATTGACCATATGTTTTTAATATAAGTTGAACCCGGTGGAATACATAATGTTTGATTTATCCCTCCCGGATTTGATATTGAATCGTAGGCAAACATTGTAAAGGAGTTTCCTTTACAAAATGCAATTGAGTCATGTGAACACCCTATGCAAGTTAAACCGGGTTTTATAATTGGTAATGAGTCCTGAATGGTTACGCTAACGCATACAGAATTTTGACATCCCAATTTGTCTTTCACATTAAAACAATACATTCCATTCGAGTCAACAGTGTAGAAGTTTGTGGAATCATTATGTGGGCCGCTCGACCAGTAATAAATATTAGTGCCGAAACCACCCCCTGTTAGGTTTACCGTTTTACTGCATACAATAATTGGCTTTGGATTTTGTGAGTTTACGTTTACGCCCAGGTTATCAGTTATAGTTGGTATTGGAGGACCGGGATGTATGATTACGTAAATACTGTCATGGCTCTGAAAGCATCCATCTGCCGAAGTTTGAATAACCGAATACCAGCCGGTAGTGGAAACAGTAATTGCCTGTGTTGCACCCCCGTTCGACCATTTATACGTATAATCTGGCCCTGCCACTGAGCAGGTGTTTGGAATTGCGTTTATTGTACCTGATACGCAAAATTGCACAGTGTCGGGGCATGTGGTATCAATACATACGCCAACAACGGGCCTGGCGCATCCACCTCCATTACGAATATAAAAGTCATAAGGTTGCCTTGTCAGGTCTATAGGTTTTGCAATAAAAATATCACTGCTGCCTGAAGTCACTAAATATTCAAAGCTGCCATAATTGTTATCGGCACAATAAGCAGAATTACATGTTGCCGGAAAATAATCATAACCAATAAAATTCGGGTCGCTTGTAAAAATTATATCCTGGTTAAAACTTCCGGCAGTATAAATATCTCCCGCCGGATCTACAGAAATGCCATAACCAAGGTCATCTTCATGGCCTCCTATCTGTCGGCTGAATTGCCAGGCTCCTGTTGTTGTTGCATATTTCGCCACAAAAATATCCCAGTATCCGACTGTATTAAATGTACCCTGTCCATACTGATCGGCATAGCTGTTAAAGCGGCAATCGAAGTTACCAATGATGTAAGGGTTGTCGGCAGCATCTAATGATATAGCATTGGATGAAACTGAACTGGAGGAACCATCAGAAACATCCCACAGCAAATTTCCATTCTTATTGTATTTTGCAACAAAAATCCGGTTGCTGTATTTATTGGTAAGTGTAACAGTTGGCGATGCAAAAAAACTTAATGTTCCTGTAAAATTACCGGTTAAGTAAATATTCGAATTATTGTCAACTGCTATGCCATTGGCAATATTCAACGTGCCACCACCTGCAAATGTAAACCACTGTTCCTGCCCGTTGCCGTTATACTTTATTAAAAAAATTGCATTATAAAGATTTGTTGCATGTGCACTATTAAAGGTAACTGTATCAGTAAACTGCCCTGTTACATATACATTTCCTGCGGGGTCGCACCCAACGCCCAGGCCCTTATCGGTATGCGGGCCAGAACCCATTTGTGCCCATAAAAAATTACCATTCCCATCGAGCTTAGTGGTGAATATATTTATATTGCTGCTTGTGCTTGTGAGTGTAAAAGCGCCAAACTTTGCAGTTCCTGCAAACTCACCTGTTACTATAACATTTCCACCATTATCTACTGTTATAGCGTTGCCTATGTCGGCTAACGGGCCACCTGCAGTTGCCACCCACAAAAATTTTCCGGTATTATCGTACTTTGCAATAAAGACATCCTGTGATCCTGTTGAGGTAATTGTTTTAGCGCCAAATGTGGCTGAGCCGTAATAAAACCCGGTGATATAGCTATTGCCAGCTGCATCGGCTTTTATAGCTAATCCCCTACAAGAGCCTGCTCCTCCGGCTTGTATGGCCCATAGAAAATTGCCATTGTTATCTGTTTTTGTAATAAAAACAGCTGAAACACCTATAGTTGTTAATGATTGTGCACCAAAATATGCTGTGCCTGAAAAATACCCTGTAGTATAGGTGTTCCCTGCTGCATCAGCTGAAATACTATATGCCTCATCAATAGTTGTGCCGCCTGCATCCTGGATCCAATAACTCTGTCCAATTAATGTATAGGGGAAGAGTAATATCAACCAGAAACATAACCTGAATAGATGAAAATGTTTTGAGTAGTTAGAGTTCATCAGTAAAGCATAATACCGCTGCCCCCACGAATTTACTGATTATTTATGAATTTCCGTTTTTTTGACCTTGAATAAAGGGTCTTTATAATAAAGAACCCCTCTCTATTTGATAGAGAAGGGTTCAAAATGGGTAGTATGCCTTAACCCAGTTTAGTTACTCTTTTGCTGCTGCCTTGTGTTGGAGTCTGTGCAACAATTATAACCTCGTTGCATACTTTGCATAGCATGGTTATATCATAAGCTTCATCATAATTACTTATGTTGAATAAATACGAAGTGAAGTTTTTACTGCCTATTTCAGGTACAAAAGCTATATAACTGCCTTTTTTCAGGCCTTTAAATTCAGCAAGTCCGTTTTTATCGGTTGTTCCAAATTGCACCAGGCTTGAATCTTTTGCACTGAGCAATTCAACCAGTGCTTCGGGTGAAGGCTTTTGCTGTTGGTTAACAATCCTTATATCAATTTTGCCGTTTGATTGGCCCTTTGCCTGTGAGCCCAGGAAAAGGATTGTAAGGGTTAGGAATGATAGAGTTTTCATTTTGTAGAATTTTTGATGTTATTATAATTAATTGTTTTTTGAAGTAGATGTAGTGTCACTTGTAAGGCCATTACTGGTCATTAGCCATTTGTGGCCACCCAAGTGGTGATGCTTATGGCGTATAGATGAACACATGAAATGGTCGATACCTTCGGGCATAGTAATTGCTTTATTAACCGGCATTTCTATTGTTCCTTCCAGTTTTTGCATTCTCCATGCGGCACCATCAGTAAGCTGGAAATAAGGTGATAATTGTAATACAGAATCGTGTTGCGTATAAGAATACTCAATACTGTTAGCAGATGTTTTAGCTTCATCAGCATTCGTGCCCCGGGCAGATTTATTAAGTATGAAATGGAAATTACTGTCAGGGCTTGAACCTATACAGAGTAATAAATTCTCAAAGAAGACAGTGTCATCAGAAACATAGAAGTTATGTGCATCAATGCCTACCGAGAAGTCATCACTTCCAATTTCAACAGGCATTTTTAAGTACAACGTTTTTGCCGGAGCAGGCAATGTGAATTTTGCCTCATCACTTGTATGTGCGGGTACTTTAAAATGCCTCGAGACTTTTGCAATACCAATTATCATAAATATCCATGCGGCGGTCCAAAGTATTGATGCGCTTACTGTGTACCATTGAAAGGGGCGTTTTATTCCTGCAATAGCCCTGCCAAACCTCATGATAAGGCTTATAAGCGGAATACCAAGAAATAAGAAAATACCGATCAGTAGCATGGTTCTTTCAGTCCCATTAATACTTAGCATATTAAAGAAGTTGTGTACCGAATAATTCATCGTATGGCCATCGTGCGATTCAATGTGGATCACATTCATTCCGCTAAATAAGGATACAACTAAGGCTATAAGCACACATGTAAGTGCCAGAACCAATATGACCCCTATAAAGGCTAGTATGCCTTTTACAATACCACTAATTATGTTACCAAGCCCATGTCCGAAAGAGGAGAAGAAATCGCCTACATTCCTTTCGAATTGCTGGGTACGCGAACGCGTCTTCCAGTTCTTCATATCATCGCCGAACTCTTTCGCTTTCTTTTTAAAGTCCTTAAGATCTTCCTCTACAATATTGCGAATGTTGTTTATATCTACCGGCTTGCCTCGCATTTCAAGTTTTTCGGCAGCCGTGCGGGCCTTAGGAATAATAATAAGTAATAGTATATAAAGCACAAATCCAAAACCACCTAAAAATATTGACAGGCCAAAACCCAGGCGCAGCCAAATAGGGTCGATACCGAAATGGTAGGCAAGGCCAGAACATACACCACCCAGTACTTTATCATCAGTGTCGCGGAATATGCGCCTTTGGCCATATTGATAGCGGCCTTTCTCTCCTGTGTTTACAGGCTCTTCTTTTTTTATTTCTGCATTTCCGGTAGCAAACTCTTCCGGGTTACCCATAATGCCAATAACTTCTTCTACATCGGTAATACTAATTACCTGTTTGAAAGAATCTACTTTAGGTTGTAGCAGTTCTGCAATGCGGGCTTCTATATCACCCATTATTTCTGCTTGCCCTTCTGAACCTTGCATTGAGCTACTGATAGCATCAAGATAGGCCGAAAGTTTTTGGTGAGCATCTTCTTCAATGTGAAAAACTATGCTGCCAAGGCTTATGTTTATTGTCTTTTTCATGGTGTTTATAGGGTGTTAGGTGAATATTGTTTTGCAATTTGGTTTACCGAGTCTACTAATTCCTTCCACGATGCGTGTAAACCGTTCAGGAATTCTTTGCCGGCCGGTGTAAGCTTGTAGTACTTACGTGGTGGCCCCGAAGTTGATTCTTTCCATTCGTAACCAAGTTGGCCTTCGTTTTTTAAACGCATTAAAAGAGGGTAGAGGGTTCCTTCTACAACTATGAGTTTTGCATTTTTCATAGCTTCTATTATCTCAGATGGGTAAGCATCTTTTTCTGACAATATGCAGAGTATGCAAAACTCGAGAACTCCCTTTCTCATTTGTGCTTTTGTGTTTTCTATTTCCATAGGAGTATATTTTAGTATTTGACATTACAAAGATATGTAGATATTTTAATACTATGCAATACATAGTACTAAAATAAATCATAAGTAATTGATATTCAAATAATAAATTTTTAAAGAAAATCAAACGTAATGAGAAATTGATAGCTTTTCTGAAAATAACTTAGGTAAAAACAGCCTGTAAATACGTGAAAAATTGACAAAAAAATAGGCCGGAGTAGAAAAGTTCGTTTTCTGGGTCTCCGGCCATTCTTGCTCTTCCACCACTCAAAGAAGAGCATTATTTATATACTAAAGTGCTAACGTTTAATTCGTGTAAAACAAAGCTATGAATTATTTTAAAATGAAAAACAAATTGAAATGTTAAATTTTATTAAAAAGTTATTTTATAAGAACCAATAGGGAAGAAGCCCAACTGATAATCAGTTTCTAAGCTATTTGTATTCGGATTATATATTTGCTGGAATATGTTTTGCCTGTTAAAAATATTCTGCGCTTCAAAAGCCCATTCCTGTGTTATTTTCTTTCCATTAAGCTTAAAGCCTATCTTCAGATCTATCCTGGAATAAACAGGATACTGGGCTGAAAATGCCTCGTTGTTTTCGTATATGGGAACGTGCTCAAATTCACTTGCAGTAAGGTCTATGGGCGTATAGTGCTTACCACCTGCATAGTTTACTTTGGCACTTATTGAAATTACTTTTCGTTTGGCTTTATCAAGGTTAATATCGCCACCCGCAAGCATGTTTATGGTATAGTTACCGTTAAAGGCACTATTCCTTTCTATTCCATCGCTGCCTGTATATTTCGATTGATAAACCGATGTTGTAAGCAAAACATAATATGTTTTATCAAAGAATTTTTCAATGGTTAGTTCAGCTCCATAATTGCGGCCTGTACCTTTATTGGTAAGGCTATCGTAAGGTGGGTCATAATATGATGCACCAATGTTCAACACCGAATAACTACTTGATTGTATCTGCACTGGAATATTGTAGAGGTATTGATAGTAGGTTTCAATTTTCATCCGCCAGCCCGGTATAATAGCATAATCATATGAAAGTACAAGATGGTCGCTCTTTGAAAAACCAAGATCTTTGTTGGTAGTTGCATAGCTTCCGTCAGGCAATTGGGTTTCATAGTAATAAACACTTACCGGTTGCATTTCGCTATGCATACCGCCTGCTAAAGCAATAGATTGCTTTGGTGCAAAGTTCCACCTTATGCCCAAACGTGGCTCAAAAGCCTTACTGTTATTGTTTATCAGAAAATCCTGTACATGCAGGCCGGCATTAAGCACAACATTGTCGGTGAATTTATGCTGCCATTCCACGTATGATTGAAGCAATGTATTGTTGGCCTTAAATTTTTCTCCGTATGTGAAGGTACTGTCACGTAACACACTATCAGCGTAATTCGAATAATAGGTGTCAGCTGAAATGCCTGCCTTTATGGTGTTGCGCGAATCTACTTTTGTATTTATAGTATACGAAAGCGATGAAATAATATCGACATCCGATTCCCCGAAAGTAGTTTTTACATTGCCATTGTCATTGGTATCGATCTTGGTAATATTCTGCAGGCCCGAAACTGCAAATGAAAAGGTCTGAGATGTTTTTTCGTTAAAGAAAAGCTTATGTGAAATACCTACAACCCCCATGTTAGAATTAAAGTATGTATCTTCATTAAGAGGAGCGGTACTCAGGTTGCTCTGGCTCTGATCTGATGCCAGTAAAGCAATATAGCTCGGGCCTCCCAAGCCAAAAATGGATATAGTGCCATATTTTATTCCGAGTGGAATATTAACTGTGAACGACAGATCCTGGTATTGAGGTACAGCTGCAAAACCATAATTTATACCCAGCAATTTAAAAACAGCCAGGGTAGAATAACGGTAATCAATATTATAAGATGCCTTAGAGCCTGCGCCAAATGGCCCTTCAGCCTGTATTTCAAGCCCATTGAAACCTATCTCACTGGCAAACTCACTTCTTTCAGTATTTCCATTTCTCATTTTCAAGTCAAATACACCTGCTATAGCATTACCATATTCTGCCGGGAAGGCGCCGGTCATAAAATCACTCTGGTCGAGCATATTGTTATTTAATATGCTAACAGGGCCGCCTGTAGACCCTAATGTTCCAAAGTGATTAGGATTAGGAATGTTTACTCCATCTAATTTCCATAATAGGCCCAATGGAGAGTTGCCTCGTATTACAATATCATTCCGCGAATCGTTTGCAACACCAACACCTGCAAAGTTTGTGGCCATGCGCGACGGATCGGATAGTGCCCCTGCATATCGGCTTGCGTCATCGGGCGAAAATTGGCGGGCACTCACTGTACTCATCTCATTTAAGGGGTTCTGTTTGTTCTTACCCGAATGCACAACAACCTCTTTTAGTGTATCTACATATTCTTCCATGCTTACATTAACACTGCCCTCTTTACCCATATCAAGTATAATATTATTCAGCACTACAGGTTTATAGCCCATGAATGAAAAGCCAAGTGTAACGTGCCCGATATGTACGCCTGATAAAATATACTTGCCATCGGCATCAGTGGCAGTTCCAATAAGCGAGTCGGAATTAAGAACCCTTACAACAACACCCGGTAACGGCGATTGTGATTGGGCATCGGTAACTATTCCATGTATCTTTTGGGTAACGTTTTGTGCAAATAATGTGAGGGAGCTAATGAGTAAGAAAAAAATGGAAAATCGTTTTTTCATTTTGCAGGCTATGGTTTAAATAAGCTTTGACAAAATTGCATGATTCATAGCATACATGACGATAACAAATGTTATCATTTTTGTACCTGTGCCGATTTTAACCTGCTAAGATGGACGGGTGTTATACCCAGGTATGACGCTATCATATGTTGCGGTACCCGTTGGTGAATACCCGGAAATGTTTCATTAAGCTTATCAAATCTTTCCAATATATCTCCTGAATACATTTCTTCTAATTTATCTACCGCCATCATAAAATAAGTCTCAGCTATAATGCGCCCGAGTTTATTTCCATCTTTTACTTTTTCATAGCCATATTGTAATGCATCGCGGTTTAAAACAACTGCTTCAACATCTTCAAGTGCTTGTACACTACAAGTAGAGCGCCTAAGGGTAAGAAAAGAAGCATACTCGGTAACATAATCACCTTCAATCGTAAAGTGTGTAGTTATCTCTTCACCTTTACTGTTAGTAATAAAATTCCGTGTAAGGCCCGAATTAATAAAGAATACTGAGTCGGCAACACTATTTTGTTGCAGCATAATATCCTTTTTCTTGAAATTCTTAATGGAGAGTAATGGCAGGAACCCCTTTATTTCTTCTTCAGAAAAAGAGATAACCGAAGAAAAAGAAGCATGTATTTTTGAAAAGCCTATCATTAAGCCATATTACTTGGTACAAATGTATAGTAGAATTGCTTAATAAGACGAAAAGCGAGGAGTATTACTTTATTTGGATATTGCTTCACCACTAAGTCGATAAGTTACTTGGTTTTTTACTCATTACTCATCATTCATAACTCATAATTAGCCATACCTTTGTCTTGTATGGATATAGCAGCGCAGTTTCAAGCCCTATTAACATTGCATGGTATTGCAAGTTTGCTTATGCTGGCTATGCTTGAGCTAGTTTTGGGGATTGATAATATTATATTCATATCTCTGGTCATTGCTAAATTACCTGAAAGCAAGAGACTGGGTGCAAGAATAGGGGGCCTTTCGCTGGCACTGGTAATGCGGCTTTTTATGCTTTGGGGTTTGGTGTGGCTGGCACAAAGCACTACTATACTATGGATTTTCTCAGGGTTTAACCTTTCTATCCGCGATGTGTTATTTTTTGCCGGTGGTGCTTACCTGGTGTGGAGCACAGCAACTGAATTGCGGGAGTTTATGAAAAACAAAAACAAAGTGGGTAAGGCTATTCCTCAGATTCATATATCCTTCTTTAAAGCCATAACGCAAATAGTATCTATAGATATGATATTTTCTTTCGATTCTATTTTTACAGCCATTGGCCTGATACAGAACTTTGTTATAATGGCAGTAGCCATTATAATTGGTATGATATTCATGCTCTGGTTATCCGGTAAAATAAGTGCCTTTATCAATAAATACCCATCAGTGAAAATACTGGCGCTTGGCTTTATAATTGCGGTAGGTATGCTGCTTATATCTTCAGCTATTCATATAGAACTGCCTAAGAAATATGTCTACATAACTTTCTTTGCAGCCTTTGTTGTAGAGATTGCAAATATTCAATTGAGGAAGAAAAAGGCAAAGTGAAATATGTTAATAGTAATAAAAAAGGCAGATTGCTTATGCAATCTGCCTTACTAATACAATGTTCTAATACTTTATTCTTTAATAATTTTTCCTGTTGAAATACAATTTCCGTTTTCATCAGTAATGCGGTAAATGTATACACCGGTTGGCCTTGAGCTTATGTCTAACCGGGTGGTTTCTGTAGTAATACCCGCTTCGCAAATACTTTCTCCGAGTAAATTATAAACTTTTATTTGTGCTTTGTTATTTACAGGTTGAAGGGTAATGTTAAATATTCCGCTTGTAGGTACAGGGTAAATACTCAACGTATAATTATCAGTTATTTCGTTTATACCAACTATGCCCTGGAAGGCACGTACCCTGTTATTAATAGCATCAGCAATATATACCATACCTGTTGAACTAACAGCAACTCCTGCAGGTTCGCTTAGTTCAGCAGCAGTAGCAGGGCCTCCATCTCCTGAGTAAGCACCAATGCCGCTTCCTGAACCATATCCATTGCCCGCAATTGTTGCAATTTTGCCGGTTGCTGCATATACTTCGCGGATTACGTTATTTGCATTATCAGCTATATATATATTGTTTGATGCGTCTATCGCAACGCTTTGTGGCCACCATAACTGGGCATTGGTAGCAGGGCCTCCGTCGCCAATATAGCCACCAACGCCTGTGCCTGCAACGGTTGTAATAATACCACTGGTGCTTATTTTGCGAATGCGATCATTATCATAGTCTGCAATGTATAAATTACCTGCTGCGTCAAACGCCATTCCTGATGGGTTATTAAAGGTCGCTGCTGTGGCCGGGCCACCATCACCCAATGAAGAACCACCCCCTGCAAATAAAGAGATAACCCCGCTGGTATTTACTTTGCGTATAGTTTGGCTAGAGACGTCTGTAATATAGACGTTACCCGCCGCATCTACAGCAATTCCTTCAGGGCTTATCTCAGCGGCAGTAGCTTGGCCTCCGTTACCGGTAGAGCCATTAGTGCCATTTCCGGCAAAGGTGGTTATAATGCCACTGGTATTTACTTTACGTACCCTTTTATTTCCTGCATCACTTATGTAAATATTTCCTGCATTATCTATTGCCATTTCATAAGGTGCATACATTTCTGCTTTAGTAGCAAGGCCTCCATCGCCCGAAAAACCACCCGTCATAGTGGTATATCCGTATCCATCGCCGGCAACTGTTGAAATAATACCACTGGTGTTTATTTTGCGTACTACGTTTACTTCGTTGTCGACAAAGTAGACATTACCTGCTGCATCTACTTTTACATCGAGCGGTATACCTATTACAGACGCTGTTGAAGGTCCTCCATCACCGGAGTATCCTCCGTAGCCCTGGCCGGCTATAGTGTTAATAGTTTGTGCATGGCTTGTAATGGCAATAGCCACTAATAGGCAAGCCCCTACTGTTGTAGTTTTTTTCATAAGTGTGAATGATTTAATGGTTAAGTGTACGTCAAAAATAACATTATTTTATTGAAAATGAATTTGAAACGCGCTATTTTTGCTTTAACCATTTAAGCAATATGCGGTTTTATTTTCCAATAATTATTTTTGTAGGTGCACTGTTCCTGGTCCTCTATACGGGTCTAATTAAAAAGAACTGGAAGGAAGCTGTAGACATACTCAGAATAACCCTATTTTTTGGAGCGGTTTGGGGTATAATATTTTACTTTGTATTCAGCTGAGGATTGATAAATGAAAAAGCCCTGCATTTCTGCAGGGCTTTTTTATTTGAAGATCAACAGTCTTTATTGCTTGATAAATTTAACAACCTGGCTGTTTTTATTAGTGCTGATTTTTACAAAATAAATACCCTGGCTTAATGCACTTATATCAAGTGTCATAACCTTTCCATTGCTTATTGTTGCATTCTTGTTCGATACCTCTTTGCCGGTAATATCCATTATTTCTATTACTGCAGTTCTTTCTGTTCCACTCATTTTAAATGAAAGAGTTAAGGAATTGAATGCAGGATTTGGATAGAGTACCGTGGCATCGGTAGCAGATAAGTTGTTAATACCAAGTGGTGTTACAGTTACAGTGAAAGTTGTAGTGTTTGTACAACCATTACCATCAGTTCCTGTTACAGTGTAGGTGGTAGTACTCAACGGACTTATCATGGTTGTGTCACTTGTGCTTCCGCTGGTCCATGTATAACTTACACCGCCTTTAGCAGTTAATGTATCACTACTTCCCGCAGTAATTGTGCTGGTTCCTGATACAGTAATTGTCGGAGATGGGTTAATGGTTAAGTGCAAGGTAACTGTACTGTCGCAACCCGCTTTATTGGTAAGTATTTCGGTAGGGGTCGATGTTGAACTGGTATACGTTGTTCTATACCATTTAAAACTGTTACAAGCTGCTGCTGTAGTATCGCCTGTTGTTGGCTGGTTAACTGTAACACCTGAAGCCGAAGAATTCATAGTGCCGCAAGAACCGCTTGTAATGGCACAATAGAAACTAGATGTTGATGTCAGGTTTCCCGGATCATAGGTTTGTGTTGTAACACCGGTCGATACTCCATTCATATACCAGAGGTAAGTATAAGAACCTGTTCCACCACCACCGCTTGCTGTAAATGTACCCGGATCGCTATTAGCGCATATCGGTGTGGTTCCACCGCTGATGCCTGCTGTTAAGCTGCCATAGATTGTGATAGTTGTAGTTGAACTGTTAGCAACAGCACATGCACCGGTACCACTTGTAATGGCACAATAGAATGTTGCGGTTGAAGTTAAATTTCCCGGGTCATAAGTTTGTGTTGTTACACCTGTCGATACACCGTTCATGTACCATAAATATGTAAAGGTACCTGTTCCGCCACCGCCAGTAGCTGTAAACAGCCCCGGATCACTATTGTAGCACAGTGGAGAAGTACCGCCACTAATACCAGCTGTTACATTTCCATTAACAGTAATGGTTGTTGTTGATGTATTAACTGTGCCACATGAACCACTTGTAATAGCGCAATAGAAAGTAGAAGTAGATATTATATTGCCCGGATCATAGGTTTGTGTTGTAACACCTGTAGATACGCCATTCATGTACCATAAGTAAGTATAAGAACCTGTTCCACCTCCACCGGTGGCAGTAAACATGCCTGGGTCAGTAGTTGCACATATAGGTGAAGTACCACCGCTGATACCTGCTGTTAAGTTTCCATCGACAGTTATAGTTGTAGTCGATGTATTAACTGTACCGCAAGAGCCACTTGTAATGGCACAGTAGAAATTAGCAGTTGCAGTCAGGTTACCCGGATCATATGTGTTTGTTGTTGCACCTGTCGATACACCATTCATATACCACAGGTAAGTATAAGAACCTGTTCCTCCACCGCCTGTAGCTGTAAGCGTACCCGGATCGGTATTGTAGCACGAAGGAGAAGTACCGCCACTGATACCCGCTGTTAAGTTACCATCTATAGTTATAGTTGTAGTAGAGGTGTTAACTGTACCGCATGAACCGCTTGTAATAGCACAATAAACGGTTGATGTAGAAGTAAGATTACCCGGGTCATATGTGTTAGTAGTAACACCGGTCGAAACGCCATTCAAATACCATAAGTAGGTATAAGAACCTGTTCCACCACCACCTGTTGCAGTAAATATTCCTGGATCAGAATTATAGCATAAGGGAGAACTTCCTCCACTGATACCCGCTGTTAAGTTACCATCAACCGTAATGGTTGTTGTTGAAGTATTAACAGTGCCGCAAGAACCACTTGTAATAGCACAGTAGATGGTTGATGTGGAAGTAAGATTTCCCGGATCATATGTGTTAGTAGTGATACCTGTTGAAATTCCATTTAGGTACCATAAGTAGGTATAAGAACCTGTTCCACCGCCACCTGTTGCAGTAAATGTTCCAGGGTCAGTATTGTAGCATAGTGGAGAACTACCACCACTAATACCCGCTGTTAAGTTTCCATCAACAGTAATAGTTGTTGTTGAAGTATTAACTGTACCGCAAGTACCACTTGTAATTGCACAGTAGAAAGTAGAAGTTGCTGTGAGATTGCCCGGGTCGTAGGTTTGAGTTGTAACACTTGTAGACACACCATTTTTATACCATAAGTAAGTGTAAGAACCTGTTCCGCCTCCTCCTGTAGCTGTAAATGTACCTGGGTCGGTATTGTAACACAATGGGGTAGTACCGCCACTTATACCAGCTGTTAAGTTACCATCCACAGTTATAGTTGTGGTAGAAGTATTAACTGTACCGCAAGAACCACTTGTGATAGCGCAATAAAAAGTTGAAGTAGCAGTCAAAGTGCCCGGGTCATAGGTTTGTGTAGTAGTACCTGTCGAAACTCCATTCTTATACCACAAATAGGTGTAAGTGCCCGTTCCACCACCACCGGTTGCAGTAAATGAACCCGGGTCACTATTGTAACACAAAGGGGAAGTGCCACCACTGATGCCTGCCGTTAGGTTACCATCAACCGTAATGGTTGTAGTAGAAGTATTAACTGTACCGCAAGAACCACTTGTAATAGCGCAATAGAAAGTAGATGTTGCAGTGAGACTGCCCGGATCATAGGTCTGTGTAGTAACACCTGTAGATACACTATTCTTATACCATAAGTAAGTATAAGTGCCTGTTCCACCACCGCCTGTAGCAGTAAATGTACCCGGGTCGGTATTGTAACATAAGGGAGAAGAGCCACCGCTTATACCTGCTGTTAAATTACCATCCACAGTTATAGTTGTGGTAGAAGTATTAACTGTACCGCAAGTACCGCTTGTAATTGCACAGTAAAAAGTGGAGGTCGCTGTGAGGCTGCCCGGGTCGTAGGTTTGAGTTGTAACACCTGTAGATACACTATTCTTATACCATAAGTAAGTGTAAGAACCTGTTCCACCACCACCTGTAGCAGTAAATGTACCCGGGTCGGTATTGTAACATAGGGGAGAAGTACCACCGCTTATACCTGCAGTTAAGTTACCATCAACAGTAATAGTTGTTGTAGATGTGTTAACGGTACCGCAAGTACCACTGGTAATTGCACAGTAAAAAGTGGATGTTGCAGTTAAAGCTCCTGGAGAATAAGTATTAGTGGTTGTGCCGGTAGAAACACCATTCTTATACCAGAGATATGTGTATGCGCCGGTTCCACCGCCACCTGTTGCAGTAAATGTGCCAGGTGCAGTATTGTAACAAATAGGTGAAGAACCACCACTTATGCCGGCTGTTAAGTTACCATCAACGGTAATAGTTGTGGTAGAAGTATTAACTGTGCCACAAGTACCACTTGTTATAGCGCAGTAAACCGTTGTTGTAGCGGTCAAGCTACCTGGGTCATAGGTCTGTGTAGTAACACCAGTAGAAACACCATTCTTGTACCACAAATAGGTGTAAGTGCCTGTTCCGCCACCACCTGTAGCAGTAAATGTACCCGGGTCGGTATTGTAACAAATAGGTGAAGAACCACCGCTTATGCCAGCTGTTAAGTTGCCATCGACGGTAATGGTTGTTGTCGACGTATTTGTAGTGCCGCATGTGCTTGTAATAGCGCAGTAAAAAGTAGATGTAGATGTTAAAGCGCCAGGGGTATAAGTATTGGTGGTTGTTCCGGTAGACACTCCATTTTTATACCATAAATAAGTAAAAGAACCATTACCACCACCACCTGTAGCAGTAAATGTGCCGGGTGCAGTATTATAACAAATAGGAGATGAGCCACCACTTATACCAGCTGTTGTTGCTGTGTAAACTGTTCCACTAACTGCTACATTTTTAGTGGTAGCGCCCGTAGAA